>Ga0164315_10003771_pt1 | contig 11773 bp, 9 predicted proteins | sample GuaBasSedimGuay6_FD_113737 | JGI IMG/M metagenome (GOLD analysis project Ga0164315, IMG submission 113737) | Subseafloor sediment microbial communities from Guaymas Basin, Gulf of California, Mexico - Guay6, Core 4569-2, 0-3 cm | ecosystem: Environmental > Aquatic > Marine > Hydrothermal vents >... | reverse complement strand
CCAGGCAGATGATTTCCGGAGATCTGAATATCGGAATCGAAGGTTTATTTTTTACTCCTGTTGAGGATTTGCCGGATAAATACCGGAAATTGACCCCTGACGAGAGGCGGCTCACCCTTTACAACATCCTGCGATCGGTAAGCACTCTCCAGGGTCTGGAATACTACTCAGCCTCCCGTGGAGAAATGCGTCTTCTCTTCGAAGAATCCTGGGCCATTGCCGATGTGAAGAAGCCCGAAGAGGCCCTGACAGACCCCCTGGTTTCATCGATTCCCGCTGAAGATTCCATACTCATCCATCAGAAGGACAAGAGCTTCAGCAACAACGAATCTTCCATGACGTTCCAGGCGGGAGCCAACGCCTTTACCACCGATATCGTCAATCTCACCCCTATGAGGTACAAGGGCTTTATCAAGATTGCCAAACCGGGAGATATGCAGATTCACCTCATCGTCGTACCGGTGGAAGAGGGTTTACTGATGTACGGAACGATGTCAGCTAAAACCCTGAAGGTGAAAGCCTTTCTCGATAGGGCTCAGGACTCTTTTACAAACCGGGTAATCGCCCTTACCGGCTGGTATAAAACCCGGCTGGACGAGGAGTTCTCCGGCTGACAATCCAGTAACCGCTCTGTGGATTTTACTCGAAATTCCGCAGAGTAGCTGTTGATTTTCTACCAAACAGCCACTATAGTAGAAATATGTACAAAAGAGCTCTGAATATGAGCCGGCTTGTATCCAATAAATCTTTTTTCCTGTTCGGCCCCCGCAGTACCGGAAAAACCACATTACTTCACACTCAATTTCCAGATTCAGAAATAATAAATCTACTATCAGGTGCAGTATATCTTTCTTTGGCGGAGAATCCGTCAAAACTGCATGATATTATCCGTGAGCAGGCCGATAACCCGCAGGTTGTTATCGTCGATGAGATCCAGAAAATCCCTGAGCTGCTTGATGAAATCCACAATCTGATTGAATCTACTCAGATTCATTTCATCCTGACAGGTTCCAGCGCAAGAAAGCTCAAACGAAGCGGCGTTAACCTGTTGGCAGGAAGGGCCTGGCAGGCAAATTTATTTCCTCTTGCATCTTCTGAAATTAATGATTTTGATATTCACCGCTACCTGCGATTCGGGGGATTACCTCAGGTGTATACCAGCAATTTCCCTGAGGAAGAGCTTGATGCCTATGTAAATACCTATTTAAAAGAAGAGATTCAGGCCGAAGCTCTGGTCCAGAACCAGGTTTCTTTCTCACGGTTTCTAAAAGTTGCCGGCCTTTCAAATACGGAACAGCTTAATTATACAAATATTGCCAGTGATACCGGGATCCCAGCCAGTACGGTACGATCATATTTCTCTATTCTTGAAGATACCTTTACCGGTTTCTTACTGGAAAGCTGGCAGGAATCAAACCGCCGTAAGGCTGTTGCAACTCCCAAGTTCTATTTGTTTGATACCGGTGTGGCAAACTTCCTGCGGGGCAGTAATGATATTCGGGAAGGAAACAGTGAATACGGAAAAGTCTTTGAACAATTCATCGCGATGGAGTTACGGGCATGGCTCTCATACCGCAGAGTAAAAAAAACCCTTCGATACTGGCGAACACGTTCCGGTACAGAAGTTGATTTTTTAGTCGGAAGAGATACAGCGATTGAGGTTAAAACGGCGAAGAGAATCCAGGATAAGCATTTAAAAGGATTACGGGCCCTCAAGGAAGAAGAAATATTCTCACAATTCATACTTGTTTCTTTCGATGAGATGAACAGAAAAACCACAGATGGAATACGCATCCTGCACTGGTCCAGATTTCTTGAACTACTGTGGAAGGATGATTTAATGACACCCGGCAGCTCAATTCCTACCTCCACGTAGCTTCCCATGTCAGAAAGCTACGGATATGTAGCTTTTCACGCCAGAGGTCATCCAAAAAACAACTCCCAAGACACAAAGAGAATGGCACGATTCTTGCTTTTCAAGAAAGATGAAAATGAGCAAAATTGATTACACCAGCATCTCTGTCGACGATATTTACGGCATCAACAGTTTTAACGATAAAACCATGCGGGAATGGCTCCCGAAAACCATCTTTAAAGAAGTTAAAGCGGTTCAGGTTGGGGAAAAAGACCTCACCCTGGAGGTGGCCGAAGTTGTGGCAAGCGCCATGAAGGACTGGGCCACCCAGAAAGGCGCCACCCACTACACCCACTGGTTCCAGCCCTTAACCGGCTCCACAGCCGAGAAACACGACTCTTTCATCTCCCCTCAGGACGACGGAACGGTAATCATGGAGTTCAGCGGAAAAGAGCTGATTCAGGGTGAACCCGATGCCTCATCCTTCCCATCAGGCGGGCTCAGGGTAACTTTTGAGGCCCGGGGCTATACGGCCTGGGACACCACCAGCCCGGCATTCCTGAAGGAACAGGGTGGCGATCTCACCCTCTGCATTCCCACGGCTTTTGTCTCCTACACCGGAGAGGCTCTGGACAAGAAAGTACCCCTGCTGCGCTCCGCCGAAGCTCTGAGCAGGCAGGCTATGCGCATCCTGCGGGCCCTGGGAAACACCACAACGAAACGCATTATTACCACCGCAGGACCCGAGCAGGAATACTTCCTCATCGACAAGGATTATTACGATGAACGCCCCGACCTTCAGCTGACAGGGCGTACCGTTTTCGGCTGTCTGCCGGCTAAGGGTCAGGAGATGGACGACCATTATTTCGGCGCCATAAAAGAGCCGGTGGCTGCCTTTATGAAGGAGTTGAACTTCGAACTCTGGAAGCTGGGGATTTCGGCTAAAACCCAGCACAATGAAGTGGCCCCCCACCAGTTTGAGCTGGCCCCGATCTACGCTCCGGTTTCCGTGGCTGTCGACTCCAACCAGCTTGTCATGGAAACCATGAAGAAGGTGGCCCTCAGGCATGGTCTTGTGGCCCTGCTCCACGAAAAACCTTTCGCCGGGGTGAACGGTTCAGGAAAACACAACAACTGGTCCATGGCCACAGATGATGGTCAGAATCTTCTGGAGCCCGGGGACGATCCCCGGAAAAACGCCCGGTTCCTGCTCTTCCTCTCGGCTACTATCAAAGCGGTTGATATCTACGCTCCCATACTCCGGGCGTCAGCTTCCAACTCAGGCAACGATCACCGTCTTGGAGCCAACGAGGCACCTCCGGCCATCATCTCAGTATTCCTTGGCGATCAGCTCACAGAAATAATGGAGGCCCTGGCCGCCGGTAAACCTGTCCCCGGCCGGGCTGGAGAAAACATGGAAATCGGGGTTTCCACCCTGCCCAAACTGCCCATGGACATGACCGACCGCAACCGCACCAGCCCCTTCGCCTTTACGGGAAACAAGTTCGAGTTCCGCATGGTGGCCTCAAGCCAGTCCATCGCCGGCCCCAATATTGTTCTCAATACCGCTGTGGCCGAGATACTCGATGAGTTTGCCACCCGGCTGGAGAAAGCCCCGGATGTGAATGCCGAGATTAAGAAAATAACCAAAGAAACCTATCAGAAACACGGCCGGGTTGTGTTCAATGGTAATGGATATTCGAACGAATGGCTTGTTGAAGCCGAAAAACGGGGACTGGCCAACATCCCTGCAACGGTCTATGCCATACCCGAGTACATGAGTGATTCAAGTGTCGCCATTTTTGAGAAGCACAAGGTTCTCAGCCGGGCGGAAGTGGAAAGCCGGGTGAGTATCTACATGGAGCAATACTCCATGAGTATAAATGTCGAGGCCGGGGTGATGATCGACATGGCAGACAAACTCATCTTCCCCGCCGGAAGTGAGTATGCCGCAGTTCTGGCCCAAAGTATCAACGCCTTGAAATCAGCAGGATCTAAAGTCACCCCTGTCGCCCAGCTTGAAATCCTGGATGATGTGGTGAACGCCTTGAACTGCCTGAAAGAAGAGAGCGACAAGCTCAAGGATGCCCTGGAAGCGGTGAACGCCATGGAAGATGAACACGCTCAGGCTGTGGCTTTCAAGGAAAAAGTATTTCCCCGGATGGCGGTCTTGAGATCCTGCGGGGATGACCTTGAACCCATGCTGGGCCGGGATTACTGGCCCATGCCCACCTATGAGGATCTGCTGTTCCGGATGTAAATTTATGATGCTTTCCTTCCCGGGTAATACAAGGTGTATCAAATATATCATTCCCGTAGTGGTACTGGTGATACTCGTTTATGCGGCGAACGAGTACTACCATATTTTCTGGATTTTTTGTTCACATTATGCGGGAAAGGGCTGTTGCCTATTCAGATCCACCGCCAGGGACGGTTCTTCTGAATCCGGAAGCACATCCCCTTTTCCCATAAGCATCCTGCAGGCTTTACCATTAAAGGTAAGCCAGGACGCTTCCAGCTCTTCAGCCAGGGCCGCATAACAGGCATCGTAGCCGGTGAGTCCACATGCAATAAATCTCTCCGCCCGCCCGAAGATATGATCGGTCATCGGGTAGCGGAGTATCCCGGAACGGAGCAGGCGATTCACATCTTTTTCATAAATCCGCGATGCGTCGGGGTGGATTCTGTAGAGAACACTCAGCACTTCGTATGTGAACAGTTCCGGTACCGCAAATAACTCCGGTTGTATGAGAACTTTTTTCAGAACCTCATCGGCATAGGGATGGGACAAACTGTCCAGGTACCAGCGTACAGCCGTTGAAGCATCAATAACATACCTCAATCTTCATACCCTCTGATTTTCCTCAGTATGGCTTCCGGGTCTTTATCGGTAATCCGGGAACTGCGGTCTGAGACTATCTCCTGAAAAACCCGATCCGCCTCTTCTTCGGCCTGTTTATCGAGAAACCTGATTTTAAAATCTTCGACACTGATCAGCACCGCCCGAAGCTCCCGGCCCTTACTCACCAGTACAGGCTCTCCGGTCTCTTCAAGAATTTTGAGAACTTCACCGAATTGATTTCGAATTTTCAGAGCGTTAACTGTAGTCATAATTCAAGTATAAAGCCGAAACTCTACATGTCAAGTGTATATGTGTATACACACAATAAACTCAGAAAAACTCCCGCCGGGTTGTCTCCGAAGGAGTGAAAACCGAAGCTCAGCTTTCATTTCCCCAGGCCCGGGGAATTTTATTCTACAAACCTTACCATTTTGAAGACTCCTGTTGACCTCTGACGCAAGTACTCTTTAGCTCTAATCCCCAAGTTCTTCAACAATACGCTTGTGTTCATCCTCGCTGAGTTTGTAAAAAAACAGGGGAATCACGGTGATGATACTGCCCAGAGCCGGAATCAGGGTAAGCATCATGTAGATACCATTGAGGGATTGGGCCGTCTGTACAGCATTGGGTACATATCTCACCAGATCCAGCACCACCCCTACAAAAAATGCCGAGAGTCCCAGCTTCAGCTTCCCTGTAAAGGTGAGAGTGGAAAAGATAATTCCCTCACTGCGCTTCCCGGTTTTCAACTCGGCGTACTCCACTGTGTCCGCCAGCATGGAGGTTCGGAGCACCAGGGGAGCCCCGAGGAGCAGGCCGATGAGGAAGGTTAAAACAAGCACTACCGGCAGGCTGGAATACCCGGCAAAATACCCGATGATAAATAATCCGGCGGACAATAGATTCGCCCAGATCAGGATAGTTCTGGACGGAATTTTTTTCGCCAGCACCGGTGCCAGAGCACTGCCGATTACGGCGCTGGTTAGAACCGTACCGGCCAGAACCGCAAAGAGTCCTTCATCTCCCAGGTTATAGGTAACAAAATAGATTCCCGCCGAAACCGGAAGAGCAACAAAGACGGCCAGAACCGTTGAAACAAGAAGCAGCATCAGAGGTTTGTTGTGGGTTATGGCCTTCAGATTTTCTTTCAGAGTCGGCTTTTTTTCCTCTGTCATGGGGGCACGTTCCCTGGTTCCCCAGAAACTCTGTATCATCAGCGGGAGAGCCACGATACAGAACAGCAGTGCAGCTGCGGCATAGCCTTTTGCCTCATTCCCTCCTCCCAGAGCATTCTTCAGGGGAACAAAGAGAATTACGGGGAAAAAGCTGCCCAGAATGTTGAACACCCGGCCCCAGGCGATGGTGGACTGTCTCTGGGATGAATCCACAGTCATACGGCTGCTCATGGTCCACAGCGGTATATCCACTGCGGTGTAAAACATCCCCCACAAAATGTAAGTGACAGCGGCATAGATAATTTTCCCCGTAGTTCCAAGATCGGGGGAAAGGAAGAGTAAAAAAGTGATAAGGGCAATCGGAGCCGGAAACCAGAGGAGGTATGGCCGGCACTTTCCCCATTTTGTTGAAGTTTTATCAACAATCATCCCCATGATGGGATCGTTCACCGCATCCCAGAACCGGGCCGCCAGAAAGATAGTTCCCACAAGGGCGGCGGATAAACCGAAGATATCGGTATAGAAAATCATCAGGTAGAGATTGACGACGTTGAAAATCATGGTCTGCCCCATCAGGGCAAAGGAGAAGGAGAATTTATCCCTCTTCGGCAAGGCTGCGGGATTATTGCTCATAAGAATGCCTCCGGTTCAATAATGAAGGGTATGGGGGCAGCGGGCAAGTCAGAAATCTTTCAGACTATTCCCTGAGACCGATCTTCAGCCATTTCTTAAGCTCTCCGGTACTGTCTGCCCCCATCCATTTGTATTCATACTCTTCCTGAGTTACAAATCTGGCGATAGCGGCGAGTACCTCCAGATGGAGATCCCGGACATCTCCGGTTCCGCAGCAAACAAATACGGCGTGAACCTTAGCTGCCCTCTCAGAAAAGGAGATACCTGCCTTGCTTCGGTAGCAGACGATACCGAACTGATGAAGTTCGCCGTCAAGAACAATATGGGGAATAGCAGTGAAGTGTGTTAATGCCGTGCTGATATCGTTTTCCCTGTCGGCGAGAGCCGACTCAACAGTGCCGGATTCCAGTTTCAGTATTTTGGACAGGTCTTCCGCGCTGCGGCGCCAGAGGTCATCCAAATTCGATAAATCTGAATCCAGATCAAAGACTGTCATCTTTTTAAGAATATCCGAATCACCCAATGGGGGCATGCGGTCCCGGTTCTCAACAATGCCGAGAAGTTCCTTGTCCAGACCCTCATCCTGCCACCGGGAATCAACAATGCGCTTAAGAAGATGAACCAGTGCAAAATCGTGAGTGGCACGTTTTCTCCCGTAAAGAGCGTAAACAAGAAGACTCAGAGCCATAAAACCCAGGGCGATGGCAAAGGACTGCCAACCCATGTCCGCCAGAAGGAAGAGAAATACCAGAATCGCAATAATCTGGGGAACGGGATAAAGAGGGGATTTGAAAAGGGGTTTGTAATTCTCCAGACGGCTTTCCCGCAAAATGATAACGGCGATATTGGCAAGTATATAGGTAAGCATGAACACTGCCGACGCTGTTTTCACCAGAAAATCAAGGTTGAGCTGAAGACTCAGGATAACGAGAACGCCGGTAAGCAGTATGGAAACATACGGTGTACCCGACTTCCGGCCCACCCGGGAGATAAATCCGGGAAGCAGACCGTCCCGGGCCAGAGCCAGGGGATAACGGGACGCGGACATGATTCCTGCCAGAGCTGTGGTGATAAAAGCAATTGCCGCCGCAGCCGAAAGGACAATCCACCCTGCCCGCCCGGAAAATCCTGCAGCAGCATCAGCCACCGGGTTGAGAGAGCTTGAAAACTCCACCCCGGAGAGAAGACCGGTAGTAATTCCGACGATGCCCATGTAAAGAAGGGTAACAACCACGATGGACAACAGGGCGCCCTGCTGTATATCCCGCTGGGGATTTTTCACTTCTTCTGCTATCGTGGCCACCTTGAGCAGTCCGCCGAAGGACACAAAGACAAATGCCGCAGTTGAAAGCATGCCGTTAAAACCATTTTCGAAGAAAGGCTTGAACCTGGAAACCTGTACCCGGGGTGCTCCGGCAACAATAAAGACAGCCATGATGGCAAGGAGAATAAAAACCAGCACCACTTCAAGTCCTGCGGCACCTTCCACGCCGGTGATATTCAGAATAACAAAAAACAGGGTAAGCCCCAGAGCCAGCAGCCCCGGATTCCACCCGGTGAGTAGAAAAAAAATCTCCGAGAGACCGAAAATGGCAAAGGCGGTTTTCAGGCTCAGGGCAAACCAGCTGAGAGTTCCGGTGATGTTGCCTATCAATGGTCCGAAAGTCCGTCCGATATAGAAATAATCCCCGCCGGCTTTGGGCATGGCTGTGGCCAGCTCAATGATGCTCAGTACACCGATCAGGGCGATTAAACCGGCAATTCCGTAGGAAAGAAACAGTGAGGGACCGGTCAGCCCGAAGGCGATTCCCGGAAGTATGAATATCCCCGAGCTCACCATGGCACCGGTGGCGATACTGAATACATGGCGCATTTTCAGATTTTTTTTCAGTGACTGACTCATATCAGTTCAAGTGTATATTCTTTTTTACTAGAGCGAAAGCCACCTCCTCTGGTGGTGGTTCCGATAGGGCTTCGCCTTGGATCCTGTTTCCGAAGTTCGGCGGCTTTTGCAACACCGTAAGCCCCCTACGGGGGCGCAACCCCCAAGCCACCTGCTTTGCAGGTGGGTGGTTGATTACAGTTCAAACATTCCCCGGACTTCTTCATTGTCACCGACGTAGGAGAAGGGTTTGTTACTCCCGAGGACTCTCAGATACTCCAGAATCTCATCGATTCTCTCACCGGCTTTTTCATGCTTGAAGGTAACCCGGCCCAGAAACAACTCCAGGGCTTCTACAGAACCGCCCATCAGATCGTAGGACTGCTCGGCAGCTTCATGGGGGTTTTCATTAATCCAACGGATGGTGTTCTCCAGCTCTTCATAGAAAACTTTGATGATTTCAGGATGGTTGCGTACCAGATCGCCTTTAAGTATCAGCCCGGCATTGGGGAGCTGACCACTGGTGTTATTAAGAGTTTTCCAGATATCACTGTAGGTAAAGGCTTCCTTTATTTCCCCTTTACCGGCATGGATGGCAAAGCTGGCCTCAGGTTCCCGAAGAAGAACCGTATCAATTTCACCTTTTACCAGTCTGCGCTGCATTTCCTCGGGCCGGCCGAAGGGATTACCGAACACAACATTGTAATCTTCGGGATTCTCCCCGGTCTGTTTCATCAGGTATTCAGTTACCGCGTAAGGCGGAGCTTCCTTATAAAGAGGAATATAGAAATCGTGTCCCTTGAGATCGGAGAATTTTTTTGCCTCATAACCTCTTGTAAGCACATAGAAGTTGTCCCAGATATCAATGGAGGCCATTTTTATATCGTTCCCGGTGAGAAAGAGTTTGGCTGCGGCGGCCACAGCGGAGAAGGTGATATCCGCCTTTCCGTTCACAATCCAGGCCATGTGCTTCTCGGTTTCCCGCCAGACTTTCAATTCCTGAATCTGTATCAGGTTCATCAGTTTTTTCGACTTCAGCAGATGCAGAACGATGGGAAGAACCACCGGGGTGGCGGCCTGTATCACAACGGGGATTTTATCACCTGTGGAAATCCGGGATTCTTCAGGAACATCCACCTTTTTATAGAAGTAGATATGGTACTCAAAGAAATCCTTTTTTACTGTTTCATACTCAAAATCCAGGGGAATAAGCATATTGATCAGGGGTATCGGCTCAAATTTCTGAACCAGTTTGAAACCGGTGCCCGGAGGGGTATCCTGGGCTTTCTTGATGATGGCACCGAAGGGGTCCTCACTGCTTTTTCGGACATCAAAGACTTCAAAAGTTTCCTTTCGCTCCCGCCAGTTTTTATCAGGACTTTCACCTTTCTTTCGATAGAGGGCAAACAGGTTTATCTCCTCAGGAGACACTGTTTCGGCATAAAACTCATACCCCTCTTCCTTAAGCATCCCGATCAGGGGAGCGGGGTAAAAGGAATTGATAACTTTCAGGGCGGAATCAGGTTTCAAAGCGGCAAGCTGCCGCATGATATCCGTGAAGAAAAAATCCTCCCTGCTGCGCACATCCAGTACGATAAGCTGCCGGACAGAATCCACCCATTCGGGTTTCTCCATCTCAGGAGGGGGAGGAACAGCATTGATACATTCGGGAAACACCCGCTCCAGTTCGGCAACAGAACCGATAACTTCATTCAGCCTGTGGAGAATAACACAGACCGACAGATCCCCCATCCTGGCCACATCGTTGAAAGTCGCCCAACGGCCGACAGTATTGAATATAAGCTTGTTGTTCAGCTTCTCAAATTTGGGAGAAAGGGTAAGAAGCAGTTCTTTCAGCTCAGGATGGGCATCAAGAGCATCTTTAATCTTTGTTTTACCGAGTATAACCATCTTTCAACCTCAGCCAATCTGTGAGATGCATTGAACCGGACAGACTTCTGCACACAGTCCGCAATCCACGCAGGCATCTTCATCAATTACACGTTTGCCGTCATCCCTGACAGAAATGCACTCTGCCGGACAGACCGGTTCGCAGGCTCCGCAGACAATACACACATCAGCGTCAATTCTATAGGCCATGGATCACCCCTTTTATATACTATATTCAATATAGTATTTTTAGTATGTAGAATCAAGCAAACTTCCTGGGGTAGTGAAGATGACAGTGCATCCATTCCTGAAATCCAAACGGTCTGATAGAGTTCTATTCCCTGGAGGAATAAAATTTGAACAAGTCAGATAAAGTTGTCATCATTATCAGCACGGCAGAAAAAGAGAAGGTGTATGCCGGAATGATGTACGCCGTGAACGCCCTGAAACAGGGATGGATGAATGATGTAAAGTTAATATTTTTCGGTCCCTCGGAGAAATTACTTTTGAGTGATTCGGAACTGCAGGAATATCTGAACGAATATCTTGAATTAAAGGGCGAAGTGACTGCCTGTAAATTCATTTCGGATAACGATCAGACATCTGAAAAAATTGGGAAAATGGGGATACAGGTTGAATACGTCGGAGAGATGATATCAAACTTCATCAAAGACGGATTTGTACCCATGATATGGTAAGCATCAGTGATGATTTTAAGGGCCCGGCCGGTAATACAGCCGTACATGGCTCCTTTCCCGTATCCTCGGCTTCCAGGTGGGCGCAAAACTGGAGAACCGGAACCCCGGGGGGTGCTACAAAATCCGGGGGGGAATCAACTTATGGCCTGTAATAATATAACTTGAACGTTCTGTTGATTTGTGTTACTCTAATGCATGACTATATTGGAGCAATCAGTATCTGCACGTTACAAATCATTAGAGCCTACTTTTGATGAGAGAAGCCGTCGTATTTGGGCTGCTGCCGAAGCTCTATCGGCAGGAAGAGGCGGAGTTGTTTCGGTTAATCGTGCAACCGGTATATCACGCACTACCATTTATCAGGGAATCAAGGATCTGAAAAATCCTCAAGAGTTTCAGGATACTCTAACTCGCACTCGAAAACCCGGTGGTGGAAGAAAGAAAACCGTTGATATCAATCCCGAACTGCGAAAGGCCTTAGAGGCTCTTGTGGAACCCATTACTCGGGGAAATCCAGAGTCCCCCCTACGATGGACCTGTAAGAGTTTGCGTATCCTGGCAGAAGAATTGAAAGAACAGGGATATTCGGTGAGCCACAGAATGGTTGGTGAGTTACTGTATGAGATGGGCTACAGTCTCCAGGCCAATCGGAAAACTTCCGAGGGCAAACAACATCCTGATCGCAATTTGCAGTTTGAGTTCATCAATCTCCTGGTGGAGGAAAACCTTGCAAAGGGTAATCCGGTTATTTCAATTGATGCCAAGAAAAAAGAACTTGTCGGCAATTTCAAGAACGTG
>Ga0164315_10003770_pt1 | contig 11774 bp, 4 predicted proteins | sample GuaBasSedimGuay6_FD_113737 | JGI IMG/M metagenome (GOLD analysis project Ga0164315, IMG submission 113737) | Subseafloor sediment microbial communities from Guaymas Basin, Gulf of California, Mexico - Guay6, Core 4569-2, 0-3 cm | ecosystem: Environmental > Aquatic > Marine > Hydrothermal vents >... | reverse complement strand
ATTAATATTTCCTATTGATCTAAAAAATGAATGTTGGGGATACACTGGGCAATTAAATGTTGATGGATACGCAATGATCTGGTTTAATGGAATTGGTATACGAGGAAATCGATTTTCGTATGTTATACATAATGGGTTTAATGACATTCAAGATAAATTAGTTTGTCATACCTGTGATAATCCAGAATGTTGTAATCCAAACCATTTATTTTTAGGAACTAATCAAGATAATGAAACTGATAAAGTTACTAAAGACCGACAAGCTAAAGGTTCAATAAATGGTAATTCTACACTTGTTGAAACTGATATTGATGAGATTATGGATTTATTAATTTCTAAAGAATACTACTGTTTAGATATAGCAGATATGTTTAATGTTAGTAATTCTCTTATTTGTAGAATTCGAAAAGGTACAATATGGAAATCATATACTGATAATATCCTCAAAATTAAAAATATCAATAGAACACAATTATATTAAATATAAAAATAGATGATGATATAGTCTACTCTATATGGAAACATATAGCTGTGTAGAAGTTATACACGAGAAAAGATTAACGAACTTTTCTGAATATAAAGCAATTGGGGAAAAGTACTATTGCAGCAGCACTATTAGAATGGGCAGCGAATTTCTATCCTGGAACTCCAGCCGTAATCTTGAACGCAAACAAGCGCTTTGCTCTAGAGAACTTAGAGAAAGTTAGATTCATTCATGAAAACATCCCTGCATTTCTACGAATACCGTTAAAGAATAAAGCTAGAAAGACTTATTTAGAATATTCACATGGTTCATTACTTCGTGTCTTTTATCCCTCATCAACAACATCAGCAGATACATTAGCACGTTCGCTAACATCTCCTATATTATATATTGATGAGGGCGCTTTTATTCGCCATATGGAGGATGCGTACGGAAGTGCGCAACCCACACTTTCACGAGCTCGTGAACAGGCAATAAAAAATAACTATCCATATTTCATTCTTGTTACATCTACACCGAATGGTACAGTTGGTACTGGTGAATGGTTTTTTAAAATGTGGGAATATAGTGTCCCTGGAGATATGGTTTTTAATGAGAAGGATCAATTTACCGATGATGCTAAACAACTTGTCGATAATCCTGAACGTAATGGATTTGTTCAAGTTAAATATCATTGGAGTGAAGATCCGAATAAAAGTCCAGAATGGTATGAACAACAGGTGCGAGATCTTAACTTTGATAGACGTAAAATTAATCAGGAGCTTGATCTATTATTTGTTGGTTCAACAACATGTATTTTTGATGATGATTTCTTAGGAAGCCTTAAACCTACACGCCCAGTTAGTCGGATCAATTTACCACATGCGTGTAAATTAAATACATATGTTGATCATTTTGATACTAATGACTTTATCATCCTTGGTGTCGATACTGCGAAATCATTAGTTGGCGATTATAATGCTATTGAAGCATGGTCGTATGCTAATTTTGAACAAGTAGCAGAATACTTTGGTAAACTTGGATCTTTAACTAAATATAGTGAAGTATTGATGGCATTAATCAAATATTTTCATGAACTGATGAATGGTAGAATACTTGTTGGTATTGAAAACAATAGTATTGGTACAGCAATCATTGAGAACTTGGAAAATGCTAGTGAAGATCCAGCACATAATTTTAATTATATGGACTATGTATTTACTCCAGAAAATATAGTTAAATCTAAGAGTAAGAATCAAGTTGTAGAAAAAGTAAAGGTAGCGCAGATTGAAGGTATTAACACCAATGCAAAAACGAAATCTTCAATGGTATCTTTTCTATATGATTATGTAACCGAAAATCCATCATGTGTTAAAAGTCAAGACTTTATTTCACAGTTGAATGTTATTGAACGTAAAGCCAATGGTAGTATTGGAGCACAATCTGGACATCATGATGATCTATTTATGGCTGCAGCGTTATGCGCTTTAGTTAGACGGTTATCGTCATTAGATATCGAACCACTACTTGGTAATACTACAGTTCAACAGCAAGTAGCTCAAGCAGCACCATATGATCAAGTTATGGTTACTGGAATGAAAGATTTGAAAGTTGGTGCGAAAATGAATATTCATTATAGTAAACAAGAAGGTGGTATTGTATATGATACTGCAGATAAAGAAGATGTATTATTTGATGGTATGACTGATCTGAAAGATCTAGTTTCTATATTATAATATTGGAGTGAATTATGGCTGGAACACGACAAAGTAACCAGCAAGCTTATCAACAATATCAACAACAGCTTGCTGATCAACAGAAGCAAGCTGAGCAACAACAACAATTGCAAGAATCACATAAAGCGACATTTGATGCTTTAGATGATTTAAGATTTAATCGCCATGGTGTTGTTGAAAATAGTCAAGGATTACAACAAGAACCAGATAAAGTTACCAAAGACCCGACTGAATTAAATAAAGGGCAAAAGCGATTACAATCAGCTAGCGTGAAACATGGATCTGTATCAATGTATGCTGGAATGGTTGGAATGCCATATTTAGCAAGAGATACATTTCTTGGTTCTACTATGGCTGGTAGTATGAAAGGTGCTAGTTATGAGTTAAAGAATGAAGCTAAACAAATTCGTGATTATAAATTTACACAGCGGTTAGAACGAAGACAAGCTCAATTTGGTATTGATGAGCGTGAAGCTGCAATTATGGCTGGTAAGATGGGTAAAATGGAAGGTGTTGATAAAATGTCAAATGAAGACGTTTTATCAGAATCGAAAAAGCGGTTTATTGCTCGACGACAAGCACCACTATCCCAACGAGAAGCTCAAGATTTTGCCGTTACAAAAGCACAAATATCAGCTGATCGATCTGGAGAAGCATTTGATTCTAGCGCTGTAGCAACTAAAGACCTTAGAAGTCAAGCTGTTACTGATTTTAATAAAGGTGGAATGTTTAATGGTTTAGGTTCTAAGTTATATGATAATCAATCTGGAGCTTTAGGTAAATTTACAGGAGCTGCTTCTACAGCACTACCAATGATGCCAATGGTTTCTTCTGGATTATCATCAGCTAGAAATTTTGAATCATTAAAACGATTACGTGATCAACGTGCTACTAGTGGAACTTCAGGTAAGATTGCTGAGGCTGGTGGAACTGTTTCTGGATTATTGAAAGCTTCGTTATCTGCCCCTGCTGCGACAGGATTGGCAATGTCAACATTACCTGGATTAGCTGGCACAGCTGGTAATGCGATGTTTCGGGGAGTTAAAGATACAGCATTCGGATTAACTGGTGGACTTGGTAATAAAATATTAGGTGATGGTATTTCTGGAAGTTTAGCTAGTGCTAGTGCTTCTGGTGGTATGTTAGGTGGGTTAGCATCTGCTGCTCCTAATATCGCTGGTGGACTAGCTTTAGCTTTACCTGGAATTGTTGGTGGTATAGCTAAAGGTGTATCTAAGAAACGTCAACAAATGCTACATGGATCTAGACCAACAACAAATAAATTAATTAAAAAATATTCAAGAACTGTTGGTCGAGTAGATTCATTAATTCGGAAGATGGCTATGTCTGGACAAATTCCAGGAGATAGAGCTCTCGAATTAACATTATTAACATATATTGAACAAGGTATTGCAGGATTGGCTGGACATGCTGAAGCTTCCAGTGTTGAGAAACAGAAAGATACAGCAGCATCAATGGGAAATATTAATAAAGATGCTTTTGATATTGACGCCAATGATGATGTTAACGCTTGGGATACATTAGGTGCTAAAGCGAGTAGGGGAGGGCGTAGAGCATTGGTTGAAGCTCAAGCTTTATCTCATGCTATTAATATTCCTGGACAACTTATGGATTTCGTTTTCCAGGGTAAAACTCCTGATGCTAGAAAACGTGAATTTCATCAAGAACGTGCAAACATCTTTGAAGAGAAAGCTGGTAAAGATTTTGCTAAAGAAACTGCTGTTAAAATTGGACGTTCAGCTTCATATGTCCAATTGTTAAATACACCATTAGAGCAATATTTATCTCGAGCTAATGCTAATACTCCTGAAGCTCAAACTGTAAATCTTCTTGGTGGCATCTATTCTATGCTTCGAGGATTCTTCTTTGGTGTTGAACAGCAAAAACTTAAAGAGAGTTTAGGACATAGTCAATCTTTAGAGTTTAAAGGTTTAAAAGATACTCGTAACAAATTCACACAATTCATGCATAAGATTCCGGTAATTAGTGCTTTATATGATGCCCTTCGAATACCAGTTAAGACATTAGTTGCTACAACTAAAGGTGTTGGTAAAGGTATTGTTGGTGGTGTTATGGGAACAATTAAGGCTGGTAAAGCAGTCATAGGCGCTCCTAAGAAAATTGTTGGTGCTGTTAAATCTGCATACGACAAGCATCCATTATTTGACTATCTTAAAACTACTCGAGGTAAAGATTTCGAGGGTAAAAGTGCAATTGGTAAAGCTATATCCGCATTTGGATTAGGTAAGAAGACTAGCGAATATGTTAAAGACACTTCTTCATTAGTTAAGAAACATGGATTTGAAGTTAGTTATCAAGATTCAGTTAAAAAATTCCATAAACAATTACCGAATCTTTGGGAACGATTAATTCACTTTCAGAAAGTTCAATATGAAGCTTTGCAGAATATATTTAAAACTACAGCTGCAACAGTTAAAGCTTTAACTGGTGAAGATATATCATATGAACAAAAAGAACGAAAGCAAAAAATCTTCGATGTTCAATCTGGTGAGTATGAAGAGATTGATAAACTGAATAAAAAACGCCAGAAAGGTATGGAAGATATTGTTGATGAAGCTGCTTCTGGTGAAAAACACGGATTCTTTAAACGAGCATTTTTCACTAAAGAATATCAAGAGAAGCGCAAAGCACATATCCGCGAGAAGGTTTCAGATCAACTTGTGCAGAATGAAGCTTTTGATGAAAGTATATCTTCTGAAACTGGAGATATTGACCGTAAAGTTTCTAATGTAACTAAAATTAATTTTGGCAAATCTTCTGGATCTACATCTAAACATATCCAAAACGTAAAGATTACTGGATTTAATAAAACTGCTGAGCTATTTAAACCTGTCCGGTTAACTGGTGTGAAAGTTTTATTTAATAAAATCACACATCGTTTAGATAAAATCTATGCTGTTCTTCATGGTACGAAAGAGAAAGCTACTGAAGACGTAGTATCAGTTGAAAAAGCTTCACAAGTTGGAGTAGCTGATAATGTTGTGCAATTGTTTAGACAGAATCAAGAAAGTCTTGCTGGCACTGGTACAGATGGTATTGGTTTTGCCTCACCAAACGTTAGTGGAGATCATTCTGCTCCAATTGGAAAAGTGTTATCTTTTGCTAGTAAAGCTAAAGGTATAACTGCATCTGCTGGTGGTGAATTAGATGAAGCTAATGAAAGTATAGCTGCAAAACAAGAAGTTACTTTTAGGAAATCAATTCTTACATCATTTAAGAAACTATTAGTATATCAAAAGAAAATATCCAAGAAAGCTGGTGGTGGAGTCATAGGTGGTAAAGAAGGTATATTTAGTAAAATTATGACAATGTTACCTGGTATATTTAGTGGATTAATGACTGCAATGTCTAGCTTTGGTGGTTTAATTACTGGTGCAATCAGTATGCTTGTTGGTGGTAAACTCAAAGGTGCATGGGATAAATTTAGAGGTAAAACTCCAGATGTACCTAAACCTAAAGTTACACCTAACGGTTCACCTAAACTTAAGCTTGTTGATCCAAAAGCTAGTGCTCCAAAACCTGGCATGTTTGGTCGAATGGCAGACACAGTTAAAGGTAAAGTTGGTGATGTACTTAAAGTTGGCAAAGATAAAGCTGCAGGCCTATTATCTAAGTTACCAGGTGCTAGTCGTGCTGGAGGATTATTATCTAAACTTCCAGGTGCAGCTAAAGTTGGTGGAAGATTACTCGCTAAAGCTGCTGTACCATTAGCAGCATTAGATACTGGTCGACAAGTATATCAAGATTTTAAAGATCCAAGTCGATTAGAAGATCGGGCTGATGCATTTGATAAGACCATGTCTGAAGGTAGTGGATGGGATAAAACTAAAGCTATTGCTGGTAATATCATTAATCCATATGCTGGTGGGTCGTATGTTGGTACTAAACTTAATCGTGGTATTGGACACACAATGGGATTTCTTACTGGTGGTAAATACAAAGGGTCTGGAGCTTTAGGTGAAATGGCATTTGACATGTTTAATACAAAAGATGATACTCCATATTTAGATGGTAAAGATTTTAAAAATCAATCTAAAGTTGCTGCTGCAATAAAATTATTACATAAGCAACTAACAGAAAAAGATGATGAATGGTATACATCTGATAGAGATGAAGAGTTGATTGACCGTAAACAGAATTTACTCAAATCATATACACGAATCTTAGCAAGTCTGAAAAAGAAAGCTAAAGCTAAAGCTTCTGCTCCTAAAGCACCTGCTGTAACTGAAGCTGTTTCTGATGGAAAATCTTCAACTAAACCAAAACCAATTCCTGGACATACTCCACCAATTACAAAACCAATTGATTCTTCAATACCACCAATTGCTGGTGCCGCAGTAACAGCAATAACCAATGCCGCTAGTACTAATGTTCTTGAAACAAAAACTGAAATACAAACTACAGTTATTGAAAAAGGATTAGGAGTACTTGCCGTTCAAGGTAAAGAACTATTTGAATTATTTACAAACAAAGCTAAAGATGCTAGAGATACTATAGATAAAATTCCAGAAGGATATATTGGTAATAAAGTATCTGGATTTGTTAATGATGCTACAAATGCTGTTGGTATTCAGGGAACTCAAGGATTAGCTGAGGCTGCTAAACGGGCTGCTGTTGCTACTGGTCAATTTGTTGATGATAGTGTAGCTCATTTTCAGAGTACAATCAATCCTGTTAACATGAGACAGTCTTCTCAATCTGCTTCATCTAATGGTGCACAAATTCAAGAGGCAGGATCAACATATACTGAACGACAAGCTGCTGCTGATGCTATGATTGTTGAACAACGTTCATATCAACCTACACCTACTGGAGCAAACATGGGTACTCCAATGAGTAAAAGTCAATCTGTAAAAGAACGCCCAAAGAATAAAGAAGTTGAAGATTTTTGTTCAACATTATTTGAAAATACAGTTGTTGTTTTACAACAGTCTGTAAAAAGTTTCGGTTTAGGCCAAACACCATTTCAAATACTAACTTGATGTAAGGGGAGTGTAACAATGCTCCCCTTTATTCATAATGGAGTATATTATGAGTGAAATGTATGAAATGGGAAATTCAATTAAGCTTAGAGAGGATATAGATCAACAACAGCGAATAACAAATCATATCCGATCTAACTTATCTACAATTGATCTAATTCCAACTAATTATCAATTATCATTACAAAATGTCAATAAAGGTAATTGGGGCATCAAATATGATGTTGCTGGTGGTATTAAAAATTTTAAGAAAGCTCTGAATGCATATGGTGGTGATATTGCTGGAGCTAGTGGATTAAGATTATGGTTAACTGACGATTCTGTAGTTAGTGATTCATTTTCAAACAATTTTAATAAAAATATTATTGAATCTGGTGTTGATTCATTATCTGGTCTAACTACTGGTATTCGTTCAATTGGTAAAGCTCTCGGTAATGACAATAAAATGGGTGATGGTATAAAGACCAAAGCTAAAGCTGGTGCTGACTATATGGCTGGTGCTGCTACTAAATTGATGACAAGTGATGTTGAATTAGCTAAAGCTATTGAAGGTGCTGTTGGATCTGCAACTGATGCTATGGCAGATGTCATTTTTGATGGTAAACATATTAGCCTTCCTAAAATATGGACATCAACAACATATGCTCCAACACTTACTGTAACTGTAAAACTTGTCAGTCCATATGGTTCGAAAGAAGCTATCAAAGCGTTTATTATTGAACCAATAGTTGCATTATTGGCTTTAACTAGTCCTCAAAGTAATGACGGTGTAACATATGGATTAAGTCAACCGATACAGGTGAAAGGATACGGTATTACAAATATGAATTTAGCATGTATCCAAAATGTATCTATACGTCGTGGTGGACGAGAAACAGCGTTCAATATTTATAAGCAACCATTGATTTTAGATGTTATGCTTACTATCGCACCTCTTGCTGATGGTTTTGCTGCGATCTGCGATAAAGGTAAAGATATCGCAAGTCTAGATGATGCTACAACACCTATGGGAGCTGGTGGTACTCAAAGTGGACCAGCTTTTACTACAATTGGTAATATTATTAACTCACTCCGTCCAGCTGCACAAGAAGTTACTGGAGCATATGTTGAACAAGTGCAAGAGGAACATAGAAAAGCACCTCCTGGCAATCTTCGATCTGGAGCCCAGTATGCCATCAATGCTTTAAACTTTGGTAACATTGGTGGTGATTATGGTGACGGTGGTGATCAATATAGTTAATGGAGATATGTAATGGCAAAATTTGATCCATTTGTAATACACACATTAAATAAAATGTTTAATACTCATTTTATTGATGAAATTAAAACTGACTTAAATGAAATTCTGCCGTTAATTATATCTGGTAAATTATCAATACCTAAACGAAATCTTATAAATAATGAATTACTAGATGCTTTAAATATTGACGAATGTAAATTTCAAAAACAATTAACTGAAGAAGTTGAAATTAATGGTATACGCAATAAAGTCGGATTTAATAAACTAATAATCCTATCAATGTTCCTGGGTGAGGATGTCAAGAAATTCCTAAACGATTTAGATAGCCAATATACATTATCGTCTATTCAATTATCTAAATTGAAAGATATATGTGGTGATAATATTGTATATGGTAAACTTCTTTCTCAATTATCTAATGGTTTTGGTAGGATGCTTATTGAACCTTCTACTGATGATAATTTGAAACGGCAGATGTTTAAGTATATTTATAATCGCATTGATGATGTAGAGAATGATTCTGGTACGATAGCATTTTTATATATCTATTCATTCATGTTATTATATACATCATATTCTAAATTAAATAACTTTCAAACACAAACATTCTTCCACATATCGGATAATAACCGTTTGACTCTTGGTCAGATTGGTAGTGAGTTTACTGATTATTATGATGATAATGCAAACAGTATTATTGATGATATTGGTAATTATTGTTATCGTAATATATTTAATTTCAATTATGATTACAGTGATTTATTCGATAATACTGTTGATGTTGGAATATCCGGGTCATTATCTAATCTATTTGATTTATTTAACGAACGTATTGAGTCGTTTGTTGATGAGGATTTTGTATCGTCATTATTGTTTACGATAACTGATCAATTGTGTTTAAATACAGCTAATTATTGGATGAATGATGATACCGATGCATTTTATGAATTTCTTCCGAATCTATTTGATGTTGATGTATTTGGAACGTTGATATTAGAAGAAGATTATATATATTCTGAAGGTACTCGATATTTTTCTGATAATTTAACTGAATTAGAACAGTTAGAATATATCTCATTTCAGTTTAATTCTACACCAATATATTTTATTAATTCATATATCTATTTACATTATGTATATTCATCGGATATGGTTGATGAAATGAAAGTTACTTTTGATATCGATTCATGGTATTCTAAGTTTGATTTCAAAGGGGATCGAAATACTAGATTGCGTAATTATTTACGTGGACATCCTTTTATATTTCGATCTGATATTATTACTCGAACTTCAGTTTTATTATTTGCAGATGTCATTCGGGACTTCATTTCTTCTGATGATGTAACTGATTGGGTAATTAAAGATTTCTTCCCGTCATTATTGAAGAGTGTTAAAGTTAATTATCATGTTAAATTGGAAGTATACAATCACATTGACGATATTAAGTGTGTATTAAAATTAAAGTTAATATCTGAATTGTTTAACGATAACCTTTGGAATGGATATATTGTAGAATTGTCAAATTATATTGGTAATTTTATTACAGACTATGATGTTGATATCACAGACAGTAATTTCAATTTGATATTCAATTCAATTCCTAAAGATAAGGTTGAAGGTATGCTGAATGGGATATTTAAATCTGCTAGTGTAAATAACTATTTACAATTAGTTTTTTCCAAGTATGCTATTTAAAAATGTCAGGAATTTATAGATATAAAAATACTTGAAGAGTGTGGAACTTTTTTTCAATCCCAAATTAACGGAGGACGTGTATGACTACAGGTTTTGCTAACATTGCTAATGATCCATCGACACAGCTGGTCTCAAGTCAAGGCCAAATGCCGATGCAACAACCGGATTTAAACTCAAATTCAAACTTTCACAATTCACCACAAAACGCTAATTATCAGGATTTAACTAATTCAAGTAACAAGATTCTTCCCACATTCTTATCTACATTTATTAACCAAGAATTTATGACAGATTTGGTTAATGTATTATTATATCAATCTGATTTTTCATCGGCAAATTCTTCAATCAAATCATCAGATATTGTAAAGTTTATCAATACATTCATTACAGATGTCAATAAACAAATTAAACGATCACCAAATTCAACATTTCAATTACCTAAAAAAGTATTACTCAGTGCAACCAATCTCGCTAGAGAAATTTTACAATTGCGTGAAAATATTACTGGTAAATTGATCAATTATGATAATGTCATCCGACATTTTCCGAAACATGAAATGATCGTTGGTAAAATTTTAAATGATGTTGTTGTTAATCAAATTACAAATCATGATGAGTTTAGAACTAAATTTGATATAACAGTTCAATCAATACAAGCTTTTAATGAAGTATTAGAAATTAGTGCAACTTTAGTTAATTGGGATACATTTGTAAACGAAGCTACTCGAGATGATACATCATCTTTTGGGTTACTTAAAGCATATCGAGATTTAGTATCACAATCATATAATGAACTATCACAATTAACTACACTTCAGAAGCAAGAAGAATTAGATGATTATATTGTATTACATGATAAATTGTCAACTAAGAAAGTTGTAGATAATCTTGTACAATTTCTTAGTTCAGGGTATAACTTTTTTAAGACTGGATATAGCCTGTTGGATAACAATGTTGATGGTATGGAAAGTGCTACATTTCACTTAATTACTGGACCATCAAATCATGCTAAATCTATTTTTATGATTAACATTTGTAGAAATCTTTTAGTATGTAACAAAACTGACTATCTTAAAGGAGATGTTATTGTTTATGTTACATTAGAAGATGATTTAAATAAAGTGTTACGTCGCTTTATATCTATTTTCGGAAATGTTGATTCTACAGTCACAAAACAATTGTTTATTGTTGCCAGTACAATGTTTAAGAGTGTTGCAGAATCAGCAGATCAATCAACAGTAAGTAATATGATTGCAAAATTATTAACTGATGTTATTAATAAATCTATTATTAGCAAAACATCGAATAGTAATTGTAAAATCATTATTAAGCATAGTGCAGAGAATTCATTTTCTCCAGCAGATGCAACTCGGTTTATTGATTCATTAAAACTCCAAGGGTATAATTGTAGAGCTTTATTTGTAGACTATGTTGATGTAATGAAACCTTCATCGTCCAGATATAGTAATTATAATGATTATGATGCTCAAGGTATGATTGTTCATGAGTTACGGAAAATAGCTCAGAATTATAAAATACCTGTAATGTCAATTACTCAGAATACTCGTGAAGCTGAAAATGTTTCACAAGCTATGGGTAACCAATTAGTTGGAGAT
>Ga0164315_10003767_pt1 | contig 11780 bp, 12 predicted proteins | sample GuaBasSedimGuay6_FD_113737 | JGI IMG/M metagenome (GOLD analysis project Ga0164315, IMG submission 113737) | Subseafloor sediment microbial communities from Guaymas Basin, Gulf of California, Mexico - Guay6, Core 4569-2, 0-3 cm | ecosystem: Environmental > Aquatic > Marine > Hydrothermal vents... | reverse complement strand
TGTCTTCGACAGATATTGTCTGTGGTAATTATTATAAGACAAATCAAAATATAAATTGATAATGATCTGTGAATCTGTGGCTTATTGTATCGTTAATCATTACAAACTATTACAATCAAAAAGATAAGAAGTTATTTGAACACCTCAATTGTTTTTATTTGAAACCGAATTAAAAAATAGCTGTTATATAGATATTGTGGATTAATTACAATATGAAATAATTGTACATTTGCCCACTTCGAAATTTTGATATAAGAACAATGCTGATAAAAATTTATCCGGACAATCCAAATCCACGTCATATCCGCACAGTGGTTGATTGCTTAAAGAGTGGAGGTACGGTAATATTTCCTACTGATACAATTTATGCGCTGGGTTGTGATATTTATAAAACCAGGGCAATTGATAGGGTGGCTCAGATTAAAGGAACGCGTAAAGAAAAGGCCAATTTTTCCTTTTTATGTCATGATTTAAGCCAATTATCCGATTTTACAAAACCTATAAACAATGAGGTTTTTAAGTTAATGAAACGCACATTACCCGGACCGTTTACGTATATCCTCAATGCCAACAACAATGTTCCAAAACTGTTTCAGAGCAAAAAAAAGACTGTGGGTATTCGTGTTCCTGATAATAATGTTGTATCAGAAATAATCCGTGAATTGGGGAATCCAATCACAACTACTTCTATTCACGACGAAGATGATATTATTGAATATACTACTGATCCTGAACTGATCCATGAAAAATTTGAGAACCTGGTTGACATCGTAATAGATGGGGGTTATGGCGATAATGAACCTTCGACAATCATTGATTGTACAGGCGATGAAATTGAAGTCGTAAGAGAAGGTAAAGGAATATTATATTAGAGAATTTTACTATTGATTGATGGAAAAGATAAAAGCTAAAAACATTTTTAACATCAAAAACCTCCAATCTGAGGATCCTGAAATATTTGAAAATCTGATAACGTCAGAAAACATACAAATTGAACGGATTGTCACTTTAAAACCTTATAGCAAGCCGGGAGAATGGTATGATCAGGAAAAAGACGAATGGGTATTGTTATTAAAAGGAGAAGCTGAACTTGAATTTAGCGGGGAAAATAAATTACAATTAAAAGCTGGTGACTATATTCTTATTCCTGCCCGTAAAAAACACAGGATCAACCATTCATCTCAAGAGCAAAAATGCATTTGGTTGGCTATTCATGGGAACTTGAAATAAATTTTAAAAAGTATTTGTATTTATTAAAAAAAGCAATAATTTTGCACCCTCAAAATCGGAAACGATTCCGTAGCTCAGCTGGTAGAGCATATGCCTTTTAAGCATAGGGTCCTGGGTTCGAGCCCCAGCGGGATCACAAAAATGAAAAAGCTGCCTTCGTATAAGGTAGCTTTTTTAATATTCTACAAAGTGAGTGAGTTAATGATTAAATTTTACTTAAACAGATAAATTAAATCCGACAAAGCCATTGCTCATTTTCTCAACAAAATTATACCTGAGTTTAATAAATGAATTGCAATAATATAGATACCCTCAGGAAGTTCAATATTGCTGCCATTCTTACCATCCCATTGAATATGATGTTCCCCTTTTGTGCTTTGCGAATTACTTAAAAGAGTCCTGACTTTCTTTCCTTTTGAATCAAAAATTTCAAGACTAACCAAATGAGGTTTGTCTAATTTGAAATAATGTTGAATAAACATATCAAAATGGCTTAAAAACTGATAAATCAAATATTTATATCTAATTGGTGATCCTAGGAAAACGTCAATAACTGTGTTACGCTTGTATGTCGAACCAGTCATTTACAACAAATACTTCACAAACCTTGTCCTTGCCGCCTTCTTAAAACCATTTGAAAAATATGTAGTTTTCTAAGAGGCACTAACTATTATATTTACCTTTGTATTTTATTAACAACACATAAATATATCAAATGATTAAACAAATCATTCTACTACTCGGAATGATACTAACCATTGGTTTATTTGGCCAGCAGGTCGAACTAGATATGGTTATTAGTAAAAAAAATTAACCTGATAAAATTGTATTAACTATACAATATCAGACAACTTTCAAATTGATTCAATTGTCTTGATAAAAACATAAATTGCTATATGTAAATATTAAAATATTATTCATTTACAAAAGCTGATTGTTAAACTTAAAATTAAAATGAAATGAAAAAACTTTACGTATTAGTTTGTTTAGTTGGTTTGTCTATAATGACATTTGGGCAAACCTATTTTTTGGAAGATTTCAGTGGGAACCAAATGCCTCCTGCAGATTGGACTATTGACAACCTTGCCGGGCAATGGGCAATTAACAATGGTAATTCAGCTGGTGGAGATGCCCCAGAAGGAGTGTTTGAATGGGTTAGTGGAATCAACGTAAGCCGCTTAATCTCTCCTGAAGTTGATTTAACTGGTGTTAGTTTCATGGCTTTCCAGTTTACACATTTTCTGGATGATTATTCCGGAACTGGTTACACCCTGGGAGTCGCAACCCGATCTGGTAGTGGTGACTGGAATACTGTATGGAGTGTTAATCCTACCGGAAATATGGGACCTGAATTAATTACAACTGGAATCGAAAATGCAGATGTAGGCACTAGTGATTTCCAGGTTTGTATCTATATTGATGGCAATACTTACAACCTTGATAACTGGTATATTGATAACCTTCATCTATTTGCACCTTTGGAAACCGATGTTGCTCTAACCGAAATATCCACATCAAGTTTCCTTGCTGGTCCAGCTGAGGTAACCGGATCTTTTGTAAATTTGGGCTCCTCACCTGTCAGTAGCGTAACAATCGACTGGAGTATTGATGGTGGTGAAGTTACATCAACTGTGATTGATGGACTTTCACTTGACTTTGGTGATGACTATACATTTACTTGCGATGGTATGATTGACATACCAATAGGGGGTTATGTACTTACTGTTTCAATTGTAGATGTAAATGGTGGTGGTGATGATGATCCGGACAATAATACTTTGGATAAACCTTTCAGTGTTGTTAGCCATGTTGTGGATCGTTTACCTATGTTTGAAGAATTTACCAGTTCCACTTGCGCACCATGTGCTACGCTAAACTCTCAGTTTGTACCCTGGTGTGAAGATCATGTGGATGAAATTGCTTTGCTCAAATATCAAATGAACTGGCCTGGTAGTGGTGACCCATATTATACCGCAGAAGGTGGGGTAAGAAGAGATTATTATGGTGTTTCAGGAGTACCTGCTGTATTTGTAAATGGCGAATACATCGGTTTCCAGTTTAGTGGAGTACAACCCGCATTTGACGCAGCTATTTTAATGCCAGGTCTTTTAAGCGCTGTTAGCTCACATACCCTTGATGGCACAGAAATGACTGTTGATGTAACTTTGTTATCTTATGCAAATTTCGACAACTACATTTTACATGTGGCAGTATTTGAATTTTTAACCACGCAGAATACTGGAAATAACGGAGAAACTGAATTTGAACATGTGATGATGAAAATGGTACCGGATGCATATGGAACTACTGTAAATTTAGTAGATCGAGTTCCTTATACTTTTTCTGAAACAGTTGATTTAGCTGGAACTAACGTTGAAGAGTGGGATGATCTTGGTGTTGTACTTTGGCTGCAAGAACAAACTTCTCAGGAAGTTTTCCAATCAACTTATTCGGTTGAGGATGCTTCTTTTTCAACAGATGCTTCTTTAGCATCTATTACAGTTGATGGAGAGCCACTTGCTGACTTCTCACCAGATGTATTTGAATATACCGTATATACATGGGAAGGTGCAACTGAGGTTCCGTTAATAGAAGCTGAATCTACTGATCCACTAGCAACAACAATTGTGGTCCCGGCCAATGAGCTTCCTGGTAGTACTACCATTGATGTGTTTGCCGAAGATCTGGCTACTTACAACACTTATACGGTTACTATTGACTATGGAACAGGTGAAATTTCTAATGCTGCAAAAGCACTGAGAATATATCCAAACCCAACAACTGGAAAAGTTAATATCAGTGGTGCTGAAAATGCACAAGTTATTGTTTATGCAGTTACAGGTGAAGTAGTTGCTTCCTATAATAACTTTTCTTCCTCAATGATAGATCTTTCTGAATTGAAGGAAGGAATTTATATCATGAATATTGTTGTTGAAAACAAAACAGTTTTAAACAAAAAAATAAGCTTGCTTAAATAAGCATAGCTAATTATTAAAACAGAAAAGCCATCCTGAGTACTCGGGACGGCTTTTCTGTTTTAAGTTCTCAAGGTGTTATGGATTTTCAGGACCTGGGGAATCAGTAAATCCTGTTCATTGTTTTCGATGATAAAATCAGCCAGGTTGATCTTTCTTTCCTGACTCCATTGATTTGATCTTCGCTGTTCTGCTTCCTGCTGAGAAACTCCATCCCTGTTCATTATCCTTTTGTTAGCCAGTTCAACAGAGCAAGTAACCAGTATCGTTTTATCAAACTCTTTATAGAAACCACTTTCAAACAAAATGGCAGCTTCCTGAATTACATATGAATGATGCTTCATTTGTACAAAGAATTCGGCAAGATGGTTTTTTACAAGTGGATGGATGATGGAGTTAAGAATATTTAGTTTTTCTGCATTTTTAAAAACAAGATCGGCCAGTTTTTTTCTGTCAACAGATTCATGCAAAAAAATATTTCCACCAAACTTTGTTCGAAGGATTTGCTTAACATCATCTCTTTTAAGCATTTTTTTAGCCTCCATATCAGCATGATATACGGGAATGCCAAGTGATTCAAAAATTTTGGCTACCGTGCTTTTTCCAGTTCCAATATTTCCGGTAAGACCTACTTTAATCATTGTTTTAACAATAAATATTCAACCTCTTCCGGGTCAATTTTTGTGATTTTCACAAAAGATGGCATTCGCTCCAGGTTCACCTTTAATCGGTTCGAAGCAATATCTTCCACATATTCAATAGAAGCAGTAAACATCTCCTCATTTACACGCTTGAAATCATCAAGTGCTACCAGGTATGTAACAATCACAAAATCAGGGTATGTTTTTATTTTATACTCCTTATTGGTGTTGACTACAGGAATTTTAATTGTAGACTCCGTATACTTTTCAACTGAAATTGCTATTTCTACTTCTTTAGGTAAGACTTTTATAGTGCTCAAATTTTCAGGGATGTAAAGCGCAGTTTTGATGGTTTGAGATTGTTCAATTTGACTCGCCTCCTGTTCAATGGTTTCGATATAAGTAATTTGATCCAATAAATTTTCAGGTCCTACAACCATAACACTATCAGGCTTTATTGATAAACTATCGGAAAGTTGATATTGCTTTGCAAAATCCAATTTTAACTTTGGCCGCACCTTAACCATTTTTCCATACAGACCTTCTAGTTTGAAATAAATATTGACCGGAGAAATAGAAACATACTCCTGCGATATATTTAATTTGTTAATGATTTCCTTCGAAATTTTTGAAGTAGAAAAAGTGGATGTGTACTTTTTACCTTCCTGTACCAGGTCAAGCTTACTTAAATCAACCAAAATGGGTCGCTTCCTGGTAAGGTATTTTAAAGTCAGTAATTCAAACCCACCAGAAGAAACCCGAAATGATAAAACACTATCGGGCCTGTTAACCAGGATCAGATTTTCGGGGCAATTTTCAAATACAATGGGATAATCTATTGTGGTGTAAGTCTCATTCGCAAGAACAATCAGAAACCAAATAAAAACTGAAATCAACAAGCAGACTAAAAAAACATAAAATTGCTCCCGGTTATTGATATTACCCGGGTCCCTTATCTTTTTGATCCATTCTTTTAAACTGAATTTCAATTGACTTACATTTTACAATAAAAATCTTAATAACTGAAATAAACAATAGACTTTATTACAACGGAAATTGTATATAGGCAGAATTTAAGATTTTTTCGATTACCAAGGCATTTTTCTTTTGCATAGCCCTAGCTACGGAAAATAAAAATAACGAAAGGAAGCGGAAAAAGATAAATAGTGCCATACGATTTTAGTTGTAATAATGTCTAATAGCTAAAAAAAGCAAATAATTAACCATGTTATCTACTTTCTAAATAAAAACTGTTGTTTCTATTTAGCTGCTCCAATTTGCGAACTGCTATCCATCGCTACAGCAGACTTTTCTACTCTTAAACGATTTTGGCCTTCCACTTCAATCGTGAATGTTTTTTCCTGTACTTCAATAATTTTTCCATGGATACCACCAATGGTAATAATTTTATCACCTTTCTTAATGGCTTCCCTGAATTTGCGTTGATCTTTGCTTTTTTTCATTTGAGGACGGATAAAAAACAAATAAAATACCAGTACAATTAAAACTAAAGGTAGAAAACTCATCAGTCCCCCACTCTCCGAACCTTCAGATGAAGGCATAAAAAGTAAAAAATTCATATTGTTTCGTTTATGTTAATTAATTATTTTCTTTCACTATCAAGGAGCAATAACCATTGCTTTAATTCTTACAACAGTAGTCGATGGCTGGCAATTAGACAGTACTGTAATGGTCTTGTTTTGTATTCCTTTTCTTCCACTACTGTTAAATGTAACTGTAATTATACGCTCTTCACCAGGTTTTATGGGCTCCTTCTTAAACTTTGGAACAGTACAGCCACAACTTGTTTTAACCTGGGTAATAACCAAATCTGATTTCCCCGTATTTTTAAATTTAAACCCATATGAAACTCTCTCGCCCTGTATCACCTTACCAAAATCATGGATCTCTTTCTCAAACTCAATAACCGGAAGGTTATCTGCAACTTCACCACTGGCTGTATTAGGATTCTTAACCACATCAGTTGAAAGGTTTCCTGAATTATTATTGCAAGCTGTAAATGCCACCAAAAACAACCATGCTATTAAAATATGTTTTCCTGTTTTCATCATATAAATAAGGCTGCAAAAATAGAAAATATATTCATTAAAGTAACGTTTCATATGATAATAGGAAAAAACCAGTAGCAATCATGTTATACCTTGAAAACAAATTAATATTACTACCTTTGATTTTGAAATTTTTATTTAAACCCCTTAGCTGGTATTCAAATCTTCAAGCATGAAAAAACAAGTTATTATTAGTGTAGGAGTTGTAATTGTTTTGATCATTGCATCTTATTTCTTTTTTGGCTCTGATGGACAAACAACAGAAACCATTAAAGTTAAAGTAAAGTCTGGTGAATTTAAAATTGCCGTTACAACCACTGGTGAACTGGAAGCAAAAAGTTCGGAAAAAATATTTGGCCCCAGCAATTTAAGAAATGTGCGGATATGGAATGTAAAAATTGAAGACATTGTTCCTGACGGAACAGTTGTTGATTCAGGTGATTATGTAGCTTCGCTTGACAAATCAGAGCTGGATAATAAAATGAAAGACCAGGAACTGGAGATTGAGCAACTAGAGACACAATTTACAAAAACCAGACTGGATACAACTCTGGAACTTCGGAGCCTTAGAGACGACTTGATTAACCTGGAATATGCCCTTGAAGAAAAGAAGATTGAAATTGAACAGTCTGCTTACGAACCTCCAACTACAATAAGGCAAATAAAAATAGAGTTGGAAAAAGCAGAAAGGAATTACAACCAAACAGTTAAGAACTACCAGCTTCGATTGCAAAAAGCAAATGCCACCATGCAGGAAGTAACAGCTCAGTTGAATAAAGCACAGCGTAAATACAATGAAATGGCAGATATCCTTTCAGAGTTTACAGTATTTGCCCCTAAAGCTGGAATGGTCATTTATAAACGTGACTGGGATGGAAAAAAGCAAGGTGTAGGATCGCAAATAGGTCCTTGGGACCCTTCTGTTGCCACTTTGCCAAACCTCACTGAAATGGTATCTAAAACTTATGTAAATGAGATTGACATCAGTAAGGTAAAGGTAGGTCAGAAAGTAGACCTGGGTATCGATGCTTTCCCCGAAAAGAAGTTTACAGGGTCTGTTACCAAAGTGGCAAATATTGGTGAGCAAATGCAAAATACCAATGCCAAAGTTTTTGAAGTTGTAATTGCAGTAAATGAATTTGATTCGGTAATGCGGCCAGCCATGACCACCAAAAACATTATCATTACCGATGTAATTAAAAATGCATTATTTATACCAATAGAGTGTATCCACACGCAAGATAGTATTACCTATGTTGTGGCAGGAAACAAACGTCAGCAGGTAATTGCAGGTAAAACCAACGAAAACGAAATAATTATAAAAGAAGGTCTGGAAGAAGGTGAAAATATTTACCTCTTAGCTCCTGAAGGATATGCAGAATACGGATTATCCAGATTATCAGCTGAGATCATTAATAAATACAAGCAAAAAGTGGTAACTTCAGCAGAGCCCAAAACAAAACCTGAAGAAAATGATAAAACAATTAGCAATAAAAAAACTAAACCACCTCATAAGGGGGAAGGAAGAAAGAAAAAAAGCTAAAACCATACATCCTTGGAAAGATACTTTCAAATAATAAATATTGCCGTTGAAGCCGTTTTTGCAAACCGTTTTCGATCTATACTCACAGCCCTGGGAATTATTTTTGGTGTGGCTGCTGTGATAGCTATGATGGCTATTGGTAATGGAGCTCAGCAGGAAATCCTTGATCAAATGAAATTGGTTGGTGTCAATAACATCGTTATCGTACCAAAAACAAAAATGAATGCCGGTTCAGGTAATGATAATGGTAATGGCAAACAAGAAGCAAATAAGTATTCGCCTGGTTTGACATTAAAAGATGCAATAAGCATTAAAGCAATCATTCCAACGGTAGCAAAAATCAGCCCGGAAATCATGTATGAAACAGCCATCATTAAGGATGGGACAAGGGGAAAAGCAACATTAACTGGTGTTACTCCCGATTTCTTTGAAGTGTTTAACCTCAATATACAGGATGGTTACCTGTTTACCCAATCACAACAGGAAACGGGAGCAGCAGTTTGTATTATCGGGCCAAATATTGCTTCCCGCTTTTTTGCACGGGAAGAACCCATTGGTAAATTTATCAAATGTGGGAGTTTGTGGCTAAAAGTAATTGGTGTTCTTGAAAGCCGGAAATTTGCTGGCACTGGAGCAGAAGATATGGGCATCAGCAATTACAATGCAAATATCTACACACCAATTCAAACCATACTCCTCAGATATAAAGACCGGGCAGCAATCACAGAATCAGCCATACATGGTCAATCTGAAACCATGATGTTTTTTGGTGGTAGTGGTTTTTCATCTTTTAGCTCAGGCAGCGGGCTTGATGAGGCAAGCAATTATCACCAAGTCGACAAAATGGTGGTCCAGGTAACTGAGAGTATCCAGCTGAAATCCACTGTAAAAATTATCAAAGAAATGTTATTGAGACGGCATGGCAATGTTGAAGATTTTGAAATAAAAGTACCCGAACTGTTGCTTAAACAGGAACAAAAAACCAAAGATATTTTCAATATCGTATTGGGTGCTATTGCCAGTATTTCCTTATTGGTTGGCGGTATTGGGATAATGAATATCATGCTGGCATCTGTCATGGAGCGTATTCGCGAAATCGGAGTTCGCAGGGCAACCGGAGCCACCCGAAAAGATATTGTCTTTCAATTTTTAACAGAAGCTACCTTGATTAGTATAAGTGGTGGCCTCATTGGAATTATTCTGGGTATCGGGTTATCGAAAGTGATCATGAGAGTTACAGATATTTTAACCATTGTTTCCTTAATTTCCATTGTAATTTCATTCGGTGTATCAGTTGCCGTTGGAATTATTTTTGGCTATATGCCAGCTAAACGTGCAGCTGAACAGGATCCGGTTGAGTCTTTAAGGCATGATTAACAAAATGAACCAAATTAATCATTTTATACTTTATGAATCATTGTAAAATCACACAACACATAATTAGAACTATTTTCATTTCTGCTTTGCTTTTTATATTGTTGGCAAGCCAGGCCCAAGATGACATTAAAAAATTCACTTTGGATGACGCTATTGAAATTGCCAAACAACAATCTCCAGACGCATTGCTGGCAAAGCATGAGTTCAGGGTAAAGTACTGGCAATTCAAATCATTCAAAGCATCATACTTACCATCCCTTGTATTAAGAGGTTATGTTCCCAGTTATGAAAAATCAATCAATAAGTATCAGGAAAAAGAAGGTGATGTTTTTCGTTTAACAAATATTAATAACGTAAATGCTGGTCTAACATTAAATCAAAAGATTGGGTTAACCGGAGGTGATATTTCTTTAAATTCGAATCTATCCATGATCAATAATTTTCTGCCTGAAACAGATTCCACAGCATCATTTACAGCTACTGAATACACTACAACTCTAATTAATGTAGAGTTGCGTCAACCCCTGGTAAGATATAACAAATACAAATGGGAAAGACGGATTGAACCCATGCTGTACAATGAAGCCAAAAAGATTTATCTCGAATCGATGGAAGGAGTCTCGTTAGAGGCCACTAATCATTTTTTCAATTTGTTATTGGCGCAAATAGAAGAAAGAATTGTATTGATTAACAAAGCCAATTACGACACACTCTACAAAATTGCCCAGGGACGCTATGAACTGGGGAAAATTGCAGAAAATGAATTATTACAGCTGGAGCTACAATATTTAAGAGCTGGAGCTGATGTAAAAAGTGCAGCTTTACAGGTTGAAGACCAAATGTTCAAATTCAAATCTTTTCTCAGAATACAGGATGATATAGCAATAAAATTAGTCGAACCTTCAAATATAGAACCTTTTATAGTAAATGCTTCTAAAGCATTACAGGAGGCACGTTATAACAGCTCAGAAGCACTTTCTTTCAATCGTCAGCTTGTCGAGGCCCAAAGCCTGGTAGCTGAAGCCAAATATGAAGGGCGGTTTGATGCTGAACTATACGCAGTTTATGGCTTGTCTAATTTTGAATCTAATTTTCAGGAATTAACCACCAGGCCTCAGGACGTACAAACAGTTGAGCTGGGAATTACAGTACCTATTTTAGATTGGGGTGTGGCCAAAGGACGATTAAAAATGGCTGAATCAAACCAGGAGATCGTAAGAACTAATGTAGAACAACAGCAAATCGATTTTGACCAAAAGGTATTTCTGTTGGTAGCCCAGTTTAATATGCAATTTGATCAGGTTCTAATTGCAGCTAAATCAGATACTGTTGGACAAAAAAGATATGACATTACAAAAGCCCGCTATCTAATTGGGAAAATCAGTATCACAGATTTAAATATAGCTCAAACTGAAGCTGACAACTCCAAGAAAAGTTATTTTAACACGCTTTGGCGATATTGGCGATATTTCTACGATATCCGACGTACAACCTTATACGATTTTGAAAGGAATATGCCAATTATGGTGGACTATAAAGAGCTTCTTTAAGAGAATATTTACAATACTCACCACCTGAATATATTGTACATTTTATAGAATCCAGGATTCCATCAAATTCTATTTTTATCATCATTTGCAGCCAGACTTGTATTTTCAGAACGGCTATTATAATATTTTCTCAATCAAATTCAGATATATTTAGTTACTTTGATGCTCTTTTCAAGTCTTCATATTTAAATTCATAAAATCGACAGGCATGGCATATGTTGAACAAGAAAATCAGGATTTCACTAAAATCATAAAGAAGCATATATCAGAAGATAATACTGAAGCTTTACAAAGTCTGTTGGAGGATTGGAATGCAGTAGAGATTTCCAACAATATTCTTTCTTTAAAATCAAAATACCAGTTAGCAGTTATTGAATTATTAGATCGTGAGAAAG
>Ga0164315_10003766_pt1 | contig 11781 bp, 8 predicted proteins | sample GuaBasSedimGuay6_FD_113737 | JGI IMG/M metagenome (GOLD analysis project Ga0164315, IMG submission 113737) | Subseafloor sediment microbial communities from Guaymas Basin, Gulf of California, Mexico - Guay6, Core 4569-2, 0-3 cm | ecosystem: Environmental > Aquatic > Marine > Hydrothermal vents >... | reverse complement strand
GCGTATCGACACGGCCCTGGCATTCATAAAAAAACACCATTTGCCAATGCCGGATATATTGATCAGTAGCCTTGGGACGCGTATTCATTATGGTCAGCAGCTAACCGAGGATAGTTTCTGGGCCGATCATATCGACCATGATTGGAGCGGTGTGCGTTTGCGGCGCATACTCAGAGGAATCCCCGGTCTTGAGCCCCAGAGGCAAACAGAGCAGACCCCGTTCAAAGCCTCTTACATTTATGACCCGGCAACGGCGCCAGACGTCGATGAATTGGTAAACGAGTTGCGGAACCAGGAGATCACGGCAAACGTGATGTTGTCCTTTGGCCGTTATCTCGACATCGTTCCATCCCGCGCCTCCAAGGGTCGTGCCCTGCGCTATGTATCACAGCGGTTGGATATTCCACTGGAAAACATGCTTGTTGCTGGCGGTTCAGGTGCCGATGAGGACATGATGCGCGGTAATATGCTGGCCGTGGTCGTTGCCAACCGACAACATGAGGAACTCTCCCAACTGGTTGACCAGGAGAGAATATACTTTGCCGGCCAGGAACACGCACTCGGTATTCTCGAGGCCATTGAGCACTATGATTTCTTTGATGCCTGCACCGTGCCGGAAGAACACAATACCGGAAGAACGCAATAACTAATAACCCAAAACCAGAATACAAAAATAAACTATGAAAACAGGAAATAACCTACCTGTAGGCGTCATGTTTAACGCCTACCCTGACAGTATCGGCCGCAATCTGGCCGATACCGTGGCCATGCTCCGACGACCAGCATTCAAAGATGTTTTTTCTTTGTTCTATATCCTGCCGACTGTCTTTCACAGCGACCTGGACCGCGGTTTTTCAGTCATCGACTACGACCTCAACGAAGAGTTGGTCACGCGCGAAGATCTGGATGCATTGCATGCGCTCGGCATCAAGTCCAAATATGATCTCGTTCTAAATCATCTTTCAGTGGGTTCCCCGCAGTTCCAGGACCTGTTGCAGCACGGTGACGAATCAGACTACAGGGATTTCTTCATTGACTGGAACGAATTCTGGGCCTCTGAGGGGGAGATGGGACCCGATGGCTACGTGGTACCGCACGTGGAGCACCTGGAGAAACTCTTCATGAGAAAGCCGGGGCTGCCAATATTGAAAGTACGCTTCCCGGACGGCACTGAACGGCCCTTCTGGAATACGTTCTACCAGGAAATCAATTATCCGGAGATCACCGCCCAGCACTTGCTCGAAGCATTGGCTGAGCACGGAATCAGCTACGAGGATGCCGAAACAATTGCTGTCGTCGTGAACACATCACTCGATGCCAGGCAGGACATCAACCTGGACGATCTGGACGGTTTTTCACGTTTCGAAGATGAGGTCGTCGCACTGGTTGAACAGAAGCGCCAATACCTCGGGCAAATGGACCTGAACGCCCGCTCGCAAAGCGTATGGGATTTTTACGATGAGGCCCTTGGCAAGTTGCGCGGTCACGGTTGCAAGCTTGTCAGGCTTGATGCCTTTCCTTACCTGCATAAACAACCGGGCGAAAGCAACTTCTTCAACAAACCCGGCACCTGGGAATACCTGGACAGGGTCAAACAGTTGGCCGACAAACATGGCTTGATCCTTCTGCCTGAAATTCATGCCGAGTACGGCCGGGGCCTGCATGAGCAAGTGGCCGAAGAAGGTTACCCCATCTACGACTTTTTCTTTCCCGGCCTGGTCATCCATGCGCTTGAGCGCGGAACAAATCGCTACCTCCTGCGCTGGATTGACGAGCTATTAAACAAGGGAATTAAAACGGTCAACATGCTCGGCTGTCATGACGGCATCCCCGTGCTCGATTTGAGGGGCAAGCACAATGACGGCACCGCGACAGGCGGGTTGTTGCCCGATGACGAGATCGATGCCATCGTCGATATTGTTCTGGCCAGGGGCGGACGGGTCAAAAACCTGTATGGTCCGGATGGCAAGAAAATTGCCTATTATCAGATCAATGCAACGTTTTTCAGCGCGCTGGGCGAGGATGAACAAAAATTACGCCTGGCACGCGCCATCCAGATGTTTATGCCGGGCATTCCGCAGGTCTGGTACCTGGACCTGTTCGCCGGCGTCAATGACTACGCGGCTGCGGACAATGCCGGCACAGCCGGCCACAAGGAAATCAACCGTACCACGCTGACGAACGAACACATCGAAGCAGGGCTTGAACACGACATCGTAAAGGACCAGCTGGAAATCATGCGGCTGAGAAACACATCGCCTGCGTTCAACGGCAGTTTGTCGATCGAGCACAGTGATGAGCATTGCCTGCATCTGACCTGGTCACACGGAGAATGCACAGCAACTTTGAATGCTGATCTCAGGGATTTCAGTTTTGGTATCGTGCACAAAGAGAAGTCCGGCAGCGAAGAAACCCTATCGTATGCGAGAGGTTCAAGATGAAAATACTGGCGACAGATTTAGACAGGACACTGCTTCCCAATGGCCACTGGGAAAGCGATGCGGACGCAATCAGCCTGTTCAACAGGCTGACTGAAGAGCATGACGTACTCGTTGTTTACGTCACCGGGCGCAACCTCGCGCTGACCGAACGCGCAATAGAAGAATTTGGCGCCCGGCGTCCGGACATCCTTTGCGGGGACGTCGGCACCTCGATCCGGAAATATGAGGATGGTGAATGGAAATTCGACACCGGCTGGGTTAGCCACGTTGAGAAAGCCAGCCCGGGGTGGGATGCCGACGCCATCCGTGAAGCCGTTGCTGATGTGGCCGGCATGCGTGAGCAGGAAGCCGAGCATCTGAATCGCTTCAAGCAGAGCTATTACGTCAGCCATGAAATGAAAGACCAGGTGTTGAAGGAGGTTGATGAGCGCGTCAAAGGCAAGTTCGATGAAGTTATCATCTACAGCTTTGACTCCCAGGACGGCAAGGGACTACTCGATTTCTTACCTGCAAGCGCAACCAAGCAAACCGCCCTGGAGTACGTGGCCAGGGAGTATGGTGTTGCGAAGGAAGACACCGTTTTTTGCGGCGACAGCGGAAATGATATTTTCCCCCTGACCGCGGGTTTTTCCGGTGTGCTGGTCAAAAATGCCGATGATCAGCTGGTAGCGAGCATCAGGCAGGCAATGGATGAAAATCCGGGTTTGCGGGTCTATTTCGCCAAGGGTGATTTCAAAGGCCTGAACGGCAATTATACCAGTGGCGTGATTGAGGGCGCCTATCATTATGGCTTGTTTACTGAGAGCAAAGACCGCCACATATAGTCTGGCCATTGTGTCCGCAAACGTAAAGAAAGGTAAATTCACTATCGGTTTCTCTTCCGGTATTTGGATCTCTGCTATCTTTAACCGCAATGCTGGCTCCAGTCCCTGGTGAAATAATGAGTATTGAATCTGTCATAGCCGCTAACCGATTTGGTCTTGGTGCCCGGCCGGGTGAACTGAAAAGGGCAGAGCCTGATCCCAAGATCTACTTGCTGGAGCAGTTGCAGGGCCCTTCAAGCCAGCCTGCTTACATCCGTGACCTGCCACGCTCTGACAAAATTCTGGCAGAAGTTCTGCGTATTCGGAAAGAGCAACGCGCCCTAAAAAAGAAAGCCGGCGGTGAGCCCATACCTGAGAGCATGAAAATGTATGGCTCTACGGTTCGTCATTTTTATGTGGATCAGGTCGGTGCACGGTTCAGGAATTGTGTGCAGACAGATTATCCTTTTCATGAGCGGTTGGTGCACTTCTGGTCTAATCACTTTGCCGTATCGGCAGACAAGCAACCCGTCAGCGCGGTGGCTGGTGCGTTTGAGAATGAGGTCATAAGACCAAATCTCGGTGGCAAGTTTATTGATCTGTTGCTCGCCGCAGAGAAACATCCGGCGATGATCCTCTATCTGGATAACGAAAAGTCAGTTGGCCCCAATTCTGATTTTGCAAAGTCCGGCAAGCGACGACGTAAAAAGAAGCGACCCGCAGACATCAATGAAAACCTCGCCAGGGAGATCCTTGAACTGCATACGCTGGGTGTTGATGGCGGATACAGGCAGGGGGATGTTACGGCCTTTGCAAAGGTTTTAACCGGCTGGTCGATGGGTAGCGATCAGGGCAGGCAAAAAGCAGGTACACCCGGTGCCTTCCTGTTCCGGGAAAATACCCACGAGCCAGATTCACAGGTAATTATGGGTGAACGCTATGGCCAGCATGGCGTTGCGCAGGGTGAAGCCGTGTTGCATAAACTGGCCAGGCATACGTCAACCGCCCGCTTTGTGGCCGATAAACTGGTTCGCCATTTTGTGGCCGACGATCCGTCAGTGGCAATGGTTGACCGGGTTGCAGCGGTATTCCTGGAAAGTGGAGGAGACCTGCCCCGGGTACACGAAGCGCTGGTTAACTCGAAGGAGTCCTGGCAGGCACCGCTGAGTAAGTACAAGACCCCTGAAGAGTTTGTCATTTCGACATTCCGGGCGTTTGATTATGTTCCAGGCAAAACAAAAACTATTATTCGGGCCCTGGAGCAGATGGGACAATCACCCTTCAGGCCAGGCTCCCCGGCAGGCTGGCCGGATACAGCCGACCATTGGGGCGGTGCCGATGCCCTGTATAAGCGTATCGAATGGGCGAATTCCGTGGCGCGGATTGCCGGTACCCGGGTTAACCCGCTGGAACTCGGTGAAATGGTGTTGGGGGCAAACTTTAGCGACCATACCCGAACAGCGATTTCCCGTGCCGAAAGCGTGGTGCAGGGAACGACCTTGCTTTTGGCCTCACCTGATTTCCAGCGGAGGTAGGATATGTTGCACAGACGGGAATTATTGAAACGCGCAGGCATCGGTGCACTCGCAGCTGGCTTTCCGGGTTTGGTGTTTGCAAAAGCAGAGACCGATGCCCGCCTTGTCGTGTTTATATTACGTGGTGCGATGGATGGCATGGCGATGCTGGCACCATATGGTGATGGTAACTACGCTGGCCTGCGTGGTGAGCTTGCTCTGGCTGCGCCCGGGCATGAGGGCGGACTCTTAAAAGCTGACGGTTTGTTTGGTATTCACCCGGCCTTGAAGCACACGCATGAGTTGTATCAAAAGAGACAGGCTTTGTTCGTACACGCTGTTGCCAGTCCCTACCGCGAGCGGTCGCATTTTGAAGGCCAGGACCAGTTGGAAAACGGTTCAACTGCGGGAAACTTTCTACGCGACGGCTGGCTTAATCGCGCACTTGAGCCATTGGCAGGTGGCCAGGGAAACGAAAAGGCTATCGCGATATCACAAAATACGCCGTTGGTACTTCGCGGCAGTCAGCCGGTCACGAGTTGGGCGCCATCACGGATGCCGGATGCAAATGAAGACACCCTGCACCGCATAGAGTCGCTCTACGCACATGATGAATTTTTTGCCACACGCCTGGCACAGGCGATACATGCACGGGAAATTGCTGGTGGTATGTCCGGTGTACAGCAAAAACGTGGCAAGCAAGCAAAGCAGTTAAAGGCGTTAATGCAGGCCAGCGCAAGGTTTCTCTCAGCAGAAAACGGGCCCCGCATCGCAGTGCTTGAATCCGGTGGCTGGGACACTCATGCCCGGCAGGGCGCAGCAAGTGGCAGCCTTGCGAATAAATTTGCAATGCTTGACCAGGGAATTATGGCCTTGCAGCAGGAACTGGGCAGCGTGTGGGCCAAAACCGTGGTGATGGTGGTGACGGAGTTTGGGCGAACGGTCAAGGTCAACGGCACACGCGGCACCGACCATGGCACGGCAACAGCGGCCATGCTTGTAGGTGGCGCGGTGAATGGTGGGCGGGTAGTAGCAGACTGGCCTGGATTGGCTCCGTCAAACCTTTACCAGGGTAGAGACCTTTACCCGACCACGGATATTCGCAGCGTGTTCAAAGGCGTGCTGGGGCAGCACCTGAATTTGCAGGAGTCCTTTCTGGATAAGCATGTTTTTCCAGGTGGGAAACCGGCCTCGATGATTGAAAATCTTATACGGGTTTAAACTGGCTATCGTTTACCGGGCTTGCTGAGACGTGATTCAATCAGGGCTTTCACCTCCGATGCCTGTTTCGTATGAAGCATCCTCACGCCGGCATTGAGAAGCACTGCCCATTCCTTTGATGTCTGGTACGCATGTGTTTCTACCAACAGACCTTTTGAAACGGCATACTTTATCAACCCAATACTCTTTTCACTGGTTGGATCTTTACGATTCAGATCAACCTGAATGGTGCGCGGATTAATGAGTTCAATAATCTCATCAACTGCCGCGCGGCTCTTGATCTTGAACATGAAAAGGTTGCTGTTATATTCCCCGCTGTTGGCAATATATTCTTTCACCAGGCCTCTGTCGCGATAAGGTAGCCTGAGTATTACACCGTCCATCATGTTTTCGGCTTTGATAATTTCGATGATCTCCTTCAGGTGCTCATTGGCACCTTTCTTTAAGTCAATTTTAAAAATTGTCTTGCCTCTGCCGGCCCTGATTAGCTCCTGAAGAGTTGCGACCCGGTGGGTTGACACACTGCCGTCGCGAAAACGCTTATACAGCTGTTTTATTTCTGCCAGGCTATGTTCGTTTACGGGGCCCGTCCCGGTTGTTTCGCGGTCCAGTGTCGGGTCATGGATAATCACAAACTGACCATCACTGGTCAGGGAGATATCGCTTTCATAAAGTTGAATACCATTGCTTACACTATTGTCCACATTGGCAATAGAGTTCTCGGGAGCATTATCAGCCTTGTCGTTTTCATAACCGCCACGGTGAGCAGCTATAAGCACCACTTTCGAGTCAATGGCATTTATTTCCTTAAGTGTTGTTGCGGCTGATACAGACTTGCGCTGGTTGGTTATCCAGGGCTTGGTGTAGTTGATCGTATTTTCAAAGGTCCGTGTCTCAGTATCCGGTGTTTGCTGGGAAATAACTTTCAGGCCGGTCTCAAAGTCCTTGCGAAGGGTTGCCGCGTCATAAAGCTCGCCCGCAGATGTGAAAGCCTGATATATAAGCCTGTTACCGTCGAGTTCTATCACCTGGAAGAACTGGGTATTTTCTCCAGTGCGAATGGTGTTAAGGCCTTCGGCGGAATTGGCTTTGAGATAATCATGTTTGATCACGTATTGCTTTGGACCACTGACCGAGGTGACGTACATGGTCTGGAAACTGCCTTCCTCAAAATCACCATCCCTCCGCAAGGGTACCTCGCCCCGGGTATATGCGTGATCGTGGCCTTGCAGGACGAGGTCAACGTTGTATTTCTCAAAAAGCGGCTTCCACTGCTCACTCATCATTTTGGTATTTGGGAAAAACTTGCCGCGCAATGGGAAAATCGGGTGGTGATAGCTGACCATCCTCCAGTGGTACCCCGGTTTTTTAAGCTGGGCTTCGAGGTAACGGGTCTGCTCTTCAATAAACTCACTGGAATTGAGCACGATCAACTGCAAACCCTGGTATTCAATCGTGTATACACTTTCATGTAGCTGCTGCGGAAGCTCGTCGACTACCGGCAGATTGAATTGAGGACGCCACAGGATAGAAAAAACCTTGTCTTTTGTGACAGTTGGCAATGGCCTGTATTCGTGGTTGCCCACCACTGGCACGCCAATCCATTGCGTGTGCAGAAATCCACCAGCCTTGAACCAGCCAGCCCATTCGACATCGGTATGCGCGGTGTTGATGAGGTCGCCTGCATGCAGGGCAAAGGCCGAATCCGGCGCAATCTGGCTGGCCATGCGGATAGTCCGCGACCACTGGCTGAAAACATTGTTTTGAGCATCACCAAAGTACAAAAATTTAAATGGTTTGGGTTCAGTGGATGCCGTGCGGAACTGTATCCACTCCGACCAGTGATCTCCACCATCACCCAGCCGGTAGGCATAAAGCGTCTCGGGCTCAAGGTCGTTAAAAACGACGGAGTGGTAGTTGACCTGCCCCTGTGTATTCACGATTGCCAGGTTGAGATCAATGGTTTCTGTTGTTGCCACAAATCGCTTCACGCGGTCGAAAAAATTGGGCTCAGCCAGCGCCAGGCTGATTTCCCCATATGCCAGATTAATACTGGTATCGGTGCGCCAGTTTACCGCGCGTGAAGTGGCGGCATCACCATTGAGACTCAGAAATATACGGTCAGGGTCGGCACTCGCAATTTCCCAGTGCCGCAGGTTTTGCTGATCCTGCCCTGTGCGGGCTTGCAGGCTGGAAGTGGTGAGTACAAAGATGAGCGTGATGGTTTTAAATAGATGATTCATGGTCAAGTTTCTTTGTGGCTAATCTGCCGTTAAACGGTGTGAAAAACGCAAGGACGTCAGACCCTTGTGAGTGTCTGACTCGCTTTCAAACAGAGGGGCCCGAATAGGGCCCCTGAACATACAAACGGACGCTGTTACTTACTCTTTGGTTTTTGAGTGAATTCGTCAAAAGACACGAAACCATCTCCGTCAGCATCTTTACGTCCGAAGCGCTTCTCAGCCTCGGCTTCAGCATTCGGCTTACCCTTTTTGTCAAATTGTGCTGACACCATAGCCGTAAACTCAGTGCTGTTTAACTGACCATCTCCATCGGCATCCCACTTATTGAAATAGGCTTGCCGTTTGGCATCATCAGTATTACCTGCGATAACGACAGGACTCAGACCAACCATGCCAATCAGCACCAAAGATAAAATTGCCTTATAGGTTCTCATGAAATTTCTTCCAGTTCCTATTGATGGCCGCTTGTTTTAAGAAACAGGCGTCTTCTTTGGGTAAAAACTACCAGGCCAAACAGTGTTGACAATAATATCAGCGCCCATTGGGACATGGTTGGAATTGGTGTTGCCGGTCCGACTACCGGAGGTGGCGTACTGTCTGTGCAGGCCACTGTAACATCAGCCACATCCGCTGTAACTGTTCCGCTTCCGTTAGTGACCGTGCAGGTCTGATCCGTTGGTTGAGCTGATACGGTTACTGCATAGGTGTCACCTTCTTTCACAGGTGTTGCGAACGTAAAGCTGCCATCTGCATTGACAACCAGGTCGTCAGCACCGTTGTTCTGTAGAGTGACGCCGCCTGACAGACCGGACACCGTACCACCTACATTGTGGGTCGGGATGTCGACACAGGCAATCGCAACATCGGTGATATCCGCTGCTGCCACTGTGCCGCTGCCGCTGGTAACCGTACATTCTTGTGTTGCAGGCTGGGTTAATACCGTTACTGCGTAAGCGTCGCCACTCGCCAGTGTTGTGCTAAATGTGAAGCTTCCATCGGCATTGAGGATCAGGTCATCACTACCATTATTCTGTAAGGTGACGCTGCCTGACAGGCCAGAAAGCATGCCACCTACCGTGAATTTGGCGACAGTCACGCACTCCACCACGACATTGGTAACATCCGCCGCTGCAACATTGCCGCTGCCACCACCGGTGACCGTACATGTCTGGGTGGCGGGTTCAGCTGATACCATCACTGCATAAGCAGCGCCATCCAGCAACTCTGTTGCGAATGTAAAGGCGCCATCGGCATTAAGGATCAGGTCATCACCACTATTGTTTTGCAAGGTGACACTTCCGCTTAAACCGGAAAGATTACCGCCAATGCTGTAGGTGGGAATGTCAGCACATGTCACTGCAACGTTGCTAACATCCGCCGTTGCAGTGCCGCTGCCATTGGTAACTGTACAGTCTTGACCTGCAGGTTGGCTTGATATGGTTACGTTGTAAGTTGCGCCACTGTCGAGTTCTGTTGCGAACGTAAAGCTGCCGTCGGTAGTTCTAACCAGGTCATCGCCACCGTTGTTTTGCAGGGTGATACTGCCTGACAGGCCGGAAACGTCACCCCCTATGCTGTAGGTAGGCGCAGCGGCTTTGATTTCAGCAAAAGCAACTGACAAGGATCCACCGGTTTCATCCTTGGCGGCATCCTGATTGGTGATATTCCAGACATCGTTAAACGAAGTAGCGCCAGCGGCAAGGGTTTTATTTCCGACAACGCGTTTGCTGCTTTTGTCAAATCCAATATCAATGGAAGGATTGGTCAGAATCCCTCTAAGTGAAGAGGCAGCTCCGACAACTCCAATTTCGCCATAGCTCGCGTTTCCCGCCCAACTCAGCGCGTCAGTGGGGGTGGCTGAAGCACCGGGTGCAATCGGGCCCCATTCGCTAAAAGCTTCGTCGAGGTACACAATTTGACCGCTGTCTGCAGTGAGTTTGTATATTCCAACAGTTGCTGTTGGAATTTTGGCTGGGTCAGAAGTAGAGGTGGCAGTAAATGTGTGGTCTCCTGCGGAGGTGATTGTCATATAACCGAGCCAACTATCAGGGTTCGTGTTGGTGCCGCCGGCCATAGTGGCTACGTCCAGTTCCGTAAATGCACCTGCGGTCGAAGTAAAGGCAAAGGTCGCCACACTGGGTTTCTTATTCGTAACCGCAACCATTACGACAACATCACCAACAGCCACTGTCATATTGGTTGTCACAATAGTCACAGGAGTAGCTCCACCTGCCGTATTACCCATTTCTTCAAACGTTGTTGTCAAAGAAGCGGTGACGCTACCTGCGAACGACATCAACAAGGCCAGTGTAGTAAGTATCTTTCTCATGCTCCGTTTTCCTGTGCTTATCTTTGATAATAATGACAGCGCTATCATACGGTGTGTTTCAGCTACAAGGCAAGCGTAAGTTACAGTTATTTATCAATAACTCACTATAAAAAGGACAGCGTTGTCTGAATTAATGGCATTAGAAATGCGTCTCAAAGAAAATGTCCAGAATCCTGGCGATACTTGCCTGTTCTAACAATTGGGAAATTAGTTGTTCTTCAGAGACGTTAACGTATACACCGCGATGTAAACGTAGCAGAGCATGGGTAACACAAAGGCCAGTTGAATACCGATATGGTCGGCCAATATGCCCTGAAGCTGGCTGATGATCGCTCCTCCCACGATACCGAGACAAAGTATGCCTGAAGCACTTTGAGCTTCGTGACTAACCTCCTTGATGGTGAGGGCAAAAATGGTCGGGAACATGATTGAATTAAAAAAGCCGACCAGCAGAATGGACCACATTGCCAATAGACCGTCGGTGCTTATGGAGGTTGCTACCAGGGTTGCTGCAATGATGGCATACAGGGTCAGCAGGCGATGGGGGGCGATGACCCGTAATATTGCTGCCCCGGCAAATCGACCAACCAAAGCGAACCCCCAATACACTGAAACAAATTTCCCGGCAACCTCGTACTCAAGGCCGGCAATGTTTTGCTCGCTCAGATAACTGACCAAAAAGCTGCCTATCGAGATTTCAGCGCCCACATAGAAAAAGATGCCGAGTGCACCCAGCAACAAACGGGGGTTTGACCTTACAAGCTGCAAAATGCCGGTTTCGTTTGTGAGTTTTCTGGTGGCTTGTGCGGGTTGTTCCAGCTTTGCGAATAAAAAGGCCATAGCCCCGAGCAAAACTGCCAGTATCGTGTAGGGTGCCAGCAAGGGATTTTCGTTTGCCGCGAGGACGGCTGAAAAGATCAGAATTGCACCGAAATAAGGCCCGATGGTGGTGCCCATGGAGTGGAAAGACTGTACCAGCGTCAAACGGCTTGGGGCGGTCCTTTCCGGGCCAAGCGTGGTGGCATAGGGATTGGCTGATACCTGTAGCATGGTGATACCCGAAGCCAGCACAAATACAGCCCCAAGTATGAAAGCATATGAACCCGCCTGTGAGCCTGCAACCATCAGCACGCAACCACCAATTGCGAAGAACAGCCCAGTCAGTATCCCGCTTCTGTATCCATAGCGCCGGACTATGAGGCCACAGGGTATGGAGAGGAAAAAATAGGC
>Ga0164315_10003765_pt1 | contig 11783 bp, 8 predicted proteins | sample GuaBasSedimGuay6_FD_113737 | JGI IMG/M metagenome (GOLD analysis project Ga0164315, IMG submission 113737) | Subseafloor sediment microbial communities from Guaymas Basin, Gulf of California, Mexico - Guay6, Core 4569-2, 0-3 cm | ecosystem: Environmental > Aquatic > Marine > Hydrothermal vents >... | reverse complement strand
ATATACACCTGCCGAATGGAAAAAAGAAGTAAATTCTAAAGCGATATCTTCTCTCTCAAAATATGCAATAGTAAATGTATCCAAATTTATTGCAGTTTTAAATTCATCTAAATCATTATTTTCCTTTTTAACAACCAGAGCTAAAGTAACTGTCAGATAAGGTTTTGACAGTAGAACTTCTTCTACATAACCACTCGAAAGAAAAATATCTGAAGCCACAATATCATAATAATCTTTTTTGATCTCATTAATTATTTGACCTTTAATAATTGGAACAAATACAATATCTACACTTAAATCTGCTGCTAGTTGGTGCATAAGGTCTATTCCTAATCCCACAAGATTGGAATCTGAGTTATAATAACTATACGGCATAGCATTATCATAAAAACCGACCCTTAATACTTTAGTCCTTTTTATTCTACTCAGAGAGTTTTCTCTTATCCATTTTCTTTTAGGATTACGCTTAGCCTCTTTTAATATAGTATATGGTTGCTCCTTACTAATGAGTTGGAATGAATCTAAAATTTCCATATTAGTAGGAATATTAGCCATATTCCATTCTAATAGTTTATTCATTCCTAGGATAGATACACTACCAATTACACCTATTACCAATACAGCACTAATAAGTTTTTTTATTTTGAAAACAAGAATACCTTGAGTAGCACTTATGGTTAAGAGCGTAAGTGTAATAAGGTGGAAAGCTCCTAAAACTACTCTAATTCTATCGGTTAGAACAGTAGAAACAACAAATAACTGGAAAGTTTCTTTAGGAATACCTAGTAATTCAAGGCTAAAAGGAAGTCCTGTAATTGGAGCGACAAAACTACTTAATAAAGTAGAGCTAAGAAATAAAGGAAAGTCATCAAGCATCAATTCATGACCAGAATACCAAGCTGCAAAAGGAACAAAAATAAATATCATAAAAGTTCCTAGGTTTGGAAAAGGATAAGCCAAAGGCATTATTACATCAACCTCCGATTTTGCTTGATCTGAGCCTAAATTCTCTGACTCCAATATCCTTTTTATATCATCAATAAGCTGTGGAAATACAACAATTATTTTTCCTGTGGCAAAAATTGTGATTAATGTAGAATAAGTAGCCTTAAAAATTATACGTGTAGAAAAAGGAGTAAATATTGATATAACATAAGGTAAAACCACAAAAGTGATCATAATAACTGCAAATAAGTAAACCAGCAAATAACCTTGCAAACGACTTAAATCATCTATAGTTAAACTACTCATAACCCCTGCAGCTATACTAAATACGCCTATAGGAGTAATCTTAACAATCATTTTATTTACATAGTTAAGTCCTTCATTTAATACCTCAAGAGGTTTTAGTAATGTTTCTTTATTTGGCAATTTCATTAATCCAAGTCCTACAAAAATGCTAAAAAGAACAACTGCCGGCACTACATTATTGCTAAGTGAGGCAAAAGGATTTGAAGGAATATATAAATCTACTACGCTAAAAGGAACTGCTTCTGCAATAAAATCATTACTATAAAAACTTCCGCTTCCCCATTCAGGAAAAGCTAAAGGCAATACCGAGAGCCATACTAAACCTATTCCCAATAGCATTAACAGAGAATACAGACCGTACTTAACTAATTTACGCCCAGTCTCTAACGACAGTCTTCCTATATTAATAATTAATGAAAACATAATATATGGCAATACCGTCATTTGCAATAAACCAATAAATATATCTCCAAAAACCGAAAGCCATGACACATGTTCTCCAAATAATAAACCAAGAAGAATTCCTAGTATTACTCCTAAAAGTACTTTTGTTGATAGAGAAATATTTTTCATTTATTATCTTTTAAAAGTTGAATACTATGTATATATTAAAACTAAAAACCACCCTATTTACTAGTTAACAATAAATTAAGGTTATATTTTTATATTATGGAAGTTAATATTTTATTGTTTTATAATTCAATAATTATGTTTACAAATATATGAAACTTTATTTTTAATATATACATAAAAATAAAATTCGGATTAATAGTCCTAAATAATTATTAAAAATAAATAATAGCTCCTTTTTCAAAAACAAAATCCCCAATAATCGTTATAATTATTGGGGATTCATACTAATTTTAAAACGAGGACTATAAACCTTGACGTTTTAGATAGAAATCAATATTTGGCTCACGACCACGGAAGCGTTTCCACATATTATCAACATTATCTGTTCCACCTGCTGATAGAATATTCTCATAAAAAGAATCAGCAGTTGCTTTGTCGTAAAGTGAAGTTTCTGTAAATGCGCCATAAGCATCAGCATCAAGTACTGCTGTCCATAAATATGCGTAGTAACCTGCAGCATATCCTCCTGAGAATATATGAGAATAGTATGTACTTCTATAACGAACAGTTATTTCGCTTATTAAACCTAACTCTTTCATGGTAGCTGTTTCAAACTCGTTTACATCTCCTGTAAAAGGAGTTTCTATTTTGTGCCAAGCCATATCCAATACTCCTGCAGCAACAAATTCGCTTACCACAAATCCATTATTAAAAGTACCCGCTTTTTGCATTTTTGCAATTAGCTCATCAGGAATTACTTCTCCAGTTTTATAATGTTTAGCATAAGTTTTCAATACTTCAGGCTCCAATGCCCAGTTTTCCATCAACTGCGATGGTAATTCAACAAAATCTCTAGAAACAGCTGTTCCCGAAAGGCTTTCGTATTCGCAATTACTTAACATACCATGCAAACCGTGTCCAAACTCATGATAAAGTGTAGTAACCTCATCTAGGTTAAGAAGTGCCGGAGTATTTTCTGTTGGAGGAGTAAAATTTGTAGTAAGCGAAATAACAGGGATTATATTCTCACCTTTTTCATTACGCTGCTGCTTTCTATAAGAAGTCATCCAAGCTCCCACTCGTTTGCTAGCTCTTGGGTAGTAATCTATATAAAGAATTGAAATAAGCTCACCTTTACGGTAAACCTCATAAGCCTCAGCCATTGGATCCATTTTTGGAAGCTCTGTGTTTAGCTTAAACTCCAAGTCATATAATTTATGGGCTACTTCAAACATTCCATCACGAACTGATTCTAGCTGAAAATATGGCTTTAATTCCTCTTCGCTTAAGTTATACTTTGCCAAACGAAGTTTCTCAGTATAATACCACCAATCCCACGGATTAACAGTTGAACTCCCTGTTTCTATTTTTGCTAAATCTTGCAAATCTACCAACTCTTCCTTAGCACGTATAATTGCTCTTTCTGCTACATTCGACATTAGAGCGTATGCTTTTTCAGGAGTTTTAGCCATATTATCCTCTAAAATAAAATGTGCCCAATTCTCATAACCCATCAAATGAGCTTTCTCAAGGCGAAGATTTACCATCTTCTTTACATTCTCTTTATTATCAAACTCATCGTTATGGTCTCCTCTTGTTGTGTATCCAATATAAATCTCTTTGCGAAGTTCACTATCATCAGCATACGAAAGAACAGGAATCATTGAAGATTTTTGAACAGTAAAAACCCATTTGCCTTCCATAGCACTATTCTTAGCAGTAATAGCTGCAGCATCAATTACTCCTTGAGGCAATCCGCTTAATCTTTTCTCATCGCTTATTACAATTTGAAAATTATTAGTCTCTTTAAGTATATTAGAACCAAAGTTTAATGATAAAAGACCCAATTCCTTATTAATAGATTTGAGCTTAGCTTTATCCTCTTCATTTAAGTTAGCACCACCACGTACAAAACCTTTATAAGTTTCCTTCACTAGTGTTTTCTGCTCCAAGGACATATTTGCACGATCTGCATTCTCAAAAACAAACTTTACTTTCTTAAACAACTCATCATTCATAGAAATTTCATCATAGGCAGCAGTAACCTGTGGTGTGATTTTTTGAGCTAAAGACTCCATTTCATCATTAGTATTACATGACAGTAGATTTTCAAATACACTTGATACTTTATCAAGAGTAGATCCACTTCTTTCCAAAGCAATAATAGTATTTTCAAGATTAGGCTCATCAGTATTATCAATAATAGCTTTCACTTCACTGCGTAATTCTACTATTGCAAGCTCATAGGCAGGTTCATAATCCGATGTTTTAATTTTTTCGAAAGGAGGCACTCCAAAAGGAGTGTCGAAATCCTGCAAAAGAATATTTAATTCTCCATTCATGTCTTTTTCTTTAGGTTCATTTTGTTGGCATGCTGATAAGCTAATAATAACTAGCATAGCCAAAATAATATTTACATTTTTCATTAGTTAGATTTAATATTCATAAATAAAAAAAGGTGTATCAAATATGACACACCTTTAAAGCTTTTCTTAATAATATCTATAAAAAATTATTAATATGTCATTATGCTATTGCAGCACTTGATGTTTTCATCTTTCTGTTTACTTTCTTAAGCAAACCCTGTAATACTTTTCCCGGACCAACTTCTATATATTCACTCATACCGCCAGCAATCATATTATTCATTATCTGAGTCCAACGAACAGGTGATGTAAGCTGAGCAATAAGATTTTCTTTTATCATAATAGGGTCTTTAACCGACTGAGCTGTAACATTTTGATATATGGGGCAAATTGGTGAAGAAAATTTAGTTTTAGCTATTGCTGCTGCCAATTCTTTCTTTGCTGGCTCCATTAATGGTGAGTGAAAAGCTCCACCAACCTTTAGTCTCAATGCTCTACGAGCACCAGCCCCTGTTAATTTTTCGCAAGCTATATCAATACCTTCTATACTTCCAGAAATAACTAATTGTCCAGGGCAGTTATAATTTGCTGCTACAACAACTTCATTCTTAATTTTACCGATTACTTTTTCAACAACAGTATCCTCCAAACCAACTATTGCAGCCATTGTAGAAGGCTGCAATTCGCAAGCTTTTTGCATTGCTAAAGCACGTTTAGAAACTAATTTCAACCCATCCTCAAATGACATTGCACCTGCTGCAACAAGAGCCGAAAATTCTCCTAGAGAATGACCTGCTATCATATCTGGCTTAAATTCATCTCCCAATAATCTTGCAAGAATAACGCTATGAAGAAAAATTGCTGGTTGTGTAACCTTAGTTTGCCTTAGTTCCTCTTCGGTACCATTAAACATAATTTCTGTAATCTTAAATCCCAAAATCTTATTTGCTTTTTCAAATAAGTCTTTAGCATCTGAAGAAGCTTCGTAAAGATCTTTCCCCATTCCTACATACTGCGCTCCCTGACCGGGAAAAACAAATGCTTTCATTTAGTGTTAATTTAATTATTAATAACTATGTCTTTATTCAATTCTTCTTTAAAATATAATATCTAAAGTAGAAACAAATAAAGACATTTCGTTTTTATTTAATCTATTTAATAAGCTATTTTCTGTCGCCCATAAAACGTAGCAAAAATAGGAATAAATTTATGAAGTCTAAATATAAATTTAAGGCCCCCATAATCGCTAATTTATTTACATGTTCGCTAGGATGATCAATCCCTGCACCAATTCTTTTAAGCTTCTGTACATCATAGGCTGTAAGGCCAGTAAATATCAAAACTCCTAAAAAGCTTATTATATAATCCATTGTACTACTTCCCATAAACATATTCACTACACTAGCAATGATAATACCTATAAGAGCCATCATAAGTAACGAACCAAATTTAGTAAGATCTGTTTTTGTAGTATAACCTACAACAGCCATTACTATAAACATTAGCGATGTAACTAAAAAGGTTTGAAAAACTGAGCTAGCAGTATACATTAATAGAATAAAACTAAGACTCATTCCCATAAGTATAGAATATATTCCAAAAACAATAACTAAAGCTCCGTATGATAGTTTATTAAATCCAAAATTCATTACTAGAATAATAGCAAATGGAGCGAACATTACAACCCAACCTAAGCCTGTCATACCATCTACTGTATATAGTAGAGAATATAATTCAACATCTGTTCCAAAATAAAAAGCAGTAGCTGCCGTAATAGCTAAGGCAATACCCATCCAAGAAAAAACATTAGAAATAAAATTCTTTGCCAAAGAACCAGTATAACCGTATAATTGCTGATCTAAATTCGATTGTTTAGTATAATTCATCTAATAAGCTTTTATATATTATAGAAGTATTTATTGCATGCAAATTTACAATAAATGAGTATTTATTATATGTTAGAAATGTTAATATTTACAAAATATGAGTTAATATTATCAACATCAAACCATTAATAAATAAAAGAATATTAGGATAATTTGGTACTTATTAGTCTCAAAAATTCATCTCTAGTTTTAGGATCATTAAGAAATGCCCCTGTAAAGTCGGAAGTAGTAGTTACAGAACTCTGTTTCTCGATACCACGCATTGCCATGCAAAGGTGCTTAGCCTCAATAACAACTGCAACACCTAGTGGGTTTATAGCATCATCAATAGCATCTTTTATCTGCATTGTTAGGCGTTCTTGAATTTGTAATCTACGAGCAAAGACTTCCACAACACGCGCAACTTTACTCAAGCCCATAACTCTACCATTGGGAATATAGGCTACATGAGCTTTGCCAATAAAAGGAATCATATGGTGCTCGCACATAGAGTATAACTCTATATCTTTAACAATCACCATTTGCTTGTAATCCTCAGTAAATACAGCTGATTGGATAATCTCCTTTGCGTTAGCATGATAGCCCTGCGTCATAAATTGCATAGCCTTAGCCACACGAACAGGAGTTTCCAACAAGCCTTCCCTATTAGGATCTTCGCCCAATAAACCTAATATTTCCTTATAATGAAAAGCAAGCTTTTGAGTTGTTTCATCATCAAATTCATCAACTCTTCTATATCCTTTAATTTTTGTCATTACAATTTCTTTTATTATTTGATTGCAAAAGTAAAATATTATTAATTATAAACCTGAGAAATTATTGTATAACATTAGTGATTTTAAGCAACAAAAATCAATTAACATTTATACGTTAATAATTATAGATGCTATTTATATAGAAACAGTATTTACCTATTATCTTCATTGTTGAATATAAAAATATAATTATGGGTAAATTTATTATCGAAGGCGGTAGAAAACTAAAAGGTGAAATAACACCTCAAGGAGCTAAAAATGAAGCGCTTCAAATTATTTGTGCTACACTAATGAGTCCAGAAAAAATCACTATTAATAAGATTCCCGACATTAGAGATGTCAATAAATTAATTCTTTTGTTACGTGATTTTGGTGTTAAAGTAGAAAAACTAAGTAGCGAATCGTATTCTTTTCAGGCCGACGAGGTAAATATAGATTATATATATACTGAAGAATTTAAGGAACAAGCTTCTAGTTTGCGAGGTTCGGTAATGATATTAGGACCACTTTTGGCACGATTTGGCAAGGCTAACCTACCCCAGCCCGGTGGTGACAAAATTGGTAGACGAAGACTTGATACCCACTTTATTGGACTAGAAAAACTTGGCGCTAAGTTTACTTTTGATGCCAAAAATCACTTCTATTCAATTACTTCCAACGGATTAAAAGGAGCATATATGCTTCTAGAAGAAGCCTCAGTAACTGGTACTGCAAATATACTAATGGCAGCAGTAATGGCTAAAGGCACTACGCAAATATATAATGCAGCTTGTGAGCCTTATCTTACCCAACTTAGCAGAATGCTGAACCGTATGGGTGCAAAAATTGAAGGTGTAGGATCTAACCTTTTGACAATAACAGGTGTTAGTAGCTTAAAAGGAACAGAGCATACAATGCTAGCAGATATGATTGAAGTTGGTAGTTTTATTGGCCTTGCTGCTATGACTCAGTCTGAAATTCTTATTAAGGATGTTGATTATAATGAGCTGGGTATGATTCCAATGATTTTTAAAAGAATGGGGATAAAAATGGAACTGCAAGGAGATTCAATTTTAGTTCCTGCACAAGACAGATACGAAATAGAATCTTATATTGATGGCTCCATACTAACAATTGCCGATTCGCCATGGCCGGGCTTCACTCCTGACCTTATTTCTATTGCATTAGTAGTTGCTACTCAAGCAAAAGGAAGTGTTCTTATTCATCAAAAAATGTTTGAAAGTCGCCTTTTCTTCGTGGATAAGCTTATTGATATGGGAGCTCAAATTATTCTTTGTGACCCTCATAGAGCAACAGTTATTGGTCACAATAGAAGCGTAAACCTTAGAGGTATAAGTATGACATCTCCTGATATTAGAGCTGGAGTTTCATTATTAATTGCTGCTTTATCGGCTGAAGGGATTAGTACTATTCATAATATTGAACAAATTGATAGAGGTTATCAAAATATCGATAGGCGACTGAATGCTATTGGTGCGAATATTGAACGATTTTAAATAATTATTAATGGTTAATTAATATCCGTTTATAAATATGGTTATCACTTATTTTTCCTCGATCTATTAAGTCAACTTTTTCACGCTTAAATACTTTGCTAAATGTTCTTCTTACTTTTTCTGTTTTTTTAATACACCAAATTTAGAAGTTATCAACTAAACTTTTTGTTAATCTATATCATGAACGGACAATTTACCATTCACAGATTACTGATTGTCCATTCAGCAAGCATCACTTAAGATCATGATTGACAGAAGCTTCTTTCTCTTTATTAAGATGATCGGTAAATAAAATGCCATTTAGGTGGTCAATTTCGTGCTGAAAAATCACTGCCGTAAAATCTTCTATCATTTCACAAATATGCTCTCCATTTGGATTATCGTATTGCAAGAGAATTGAATATGCTCGCATATTTAAACTATCCTGAATATCAGGAATGGAAAGGCATCCTTCCAATACTGTTTGTTTAAGCTCCGAGTATTTATCAATTTGTGGATTATAATATACCTCAAAAGGTTCTTGCTCCTTGTCAAAACGCTGAACCCAAATAATGTTTTTAAGAATACCAACCTGTGGCGCGGCAATTCCCACTCCCGGATTGTTGGGATTAGTAACAGTGCTATATAATCGCTGAGCAAAATATTTCAGAATACTATCATTCGCATTTACATAAACATGCTTACTCTTTGAGCGCAGAATAATAGAGTCTTTTGGATTGGTTATAAGCAATACTCGCATTGGTGTACTAACTTTATCAGAATAAATAAGCTTAATTTGTGATTCAGTAAAATTATCTTCACTTATATTGCTTTGTATTTTATGAGTTGTACCACAGGATAATAGTAGTACTGATAGGACTAGTAAAATAGAAATGCGCATTTGTATTAGATTTTATGTATTAATTTAAGAAACAAAAGTAGTTGTTTTCACCGTAACACGGGCATCTTGCCCGTAGTTCTAGTATAATATTAAATTCAGTACTATCTATTTTTTTCTAAAAATTTGATTTATAATAACTATACCAGCTTACGTACTTCTTTCATCTTCGGGCAAGATGCCCGAGATACACCGATAATTTTAATATAAAGGTGTAGATTTTATTGTAACACGGGCATCTTGCCCGTAGTTCTTATATCTATAAGCTATCAAAGTATTCCTTAAATTCCCCATGAGGTACAGCTATACAAATACGTGCAAATTTTTCACCATATTCCTTGCTCTTTTGAGTAAAATACGCCATAGATACACTGCCAATATTGGCATCGAGGAGTTCCTTTTCGTTTTTATTGAGAATTACAAATATACCAACAGGAATTGACCCTTGGTAAAACTCCTCTGCCAATAATTTCTTTTCTCTCAATAGTTTAATATTCTTAAGCATATCAGATTTAGTTTTCTCACGAAAATCTTTTGCAGCTTTTTGACCTACAGCAGTAGTAAGAATTTTTTCAACCAAAATTTGAGCAAAGGCATTTATTCCATTTGTAGCAAAAAGGATATTTATATTTAGCTCCGCATTAAACTCAATATTTGAGCTGTGAATAAATCCCAATCGCTGCCCACTAAGTCCTATTGCTTTACTAAAACTATCAGTTATGATAACATTCTCATAACTAGCTAATTTATCATAAAACTTATCTTGAGCTTCTTCAAAAAATATTCTACGATAAGGGCTATCCCATATCACAACCACATTATTATCGCTAAGTGTTTTTATAACATCTAGCAACATATCATCTTCATACTTATTGCCAACAGGATTATTAGGATCACAGATAATAATTGCTGTACCAGAATAATCACTTGCATTTTTCTTTAGTTCACTAAAAGAGAAATAAGTACCTTCATCTACACCATTAATTTTCAGAATATTAGAATATGCACCCCAATAAAACTCAGGAAGTACAACCCTATCAATATCCAATGTTTTAATTACCAAATCCAGAGCATTAATACCACCAGCCGTTATAAATATATTATCAACAAAAGTGGTATTATGAAAATAGTACTTATTAATAGCTTCTTTAAGCTCTGGTAATCCAGAATTAGGAGGATAAACCTGTATTTTATTAGAATTAAAATCTATCAATGGAATTATTTCTGACAAATCGATATTAGTAACAGCAGGAATACCTCTATTTAATTTTAAAAACTTCTCTTCTGTTTCTCTTTCTATTTTTGCAAGTTTTTCGCCAATACCCACAATTGCAGAATATTTAGCACCAGAGTGTTTTGTTTTCATATCTAAAGTATTATTTCTTCTTACAATTAAACCTCTTGCCAACAAAAAATCTAAATTTAGAATTTGAGGAAGATGCTATAACATTATCATAACTAATAGAGTTACTTGTGGAGATACTTGTTACACCAAGAAAAAATTCAGGATGTTCGTATCCCAAAGCAATACGCCCTACAAGACGCATAGAAGCACCATCATTTCTATAAAGTTCATTATTATTGTCATACATAACAGACCGCTTATAACCAATGCCAGGCACCAATGACATATTTATAAAGAAATTCTTTAAAAATACAAAAGTATAAGTATAACCAGCTGTAATCCCGATATTTACAGAGCTAAAACCTGAAATATCAAAGGTGTCCTTATATTCATCAGGAAACTCATCAGGAATATATCCACCTGGAGAAGTGGAAATATCACTACGTAAATATCCACCTATGATAAAGCTACCAGCACTTTTCTTTTGAATCTCGTTCCTAACAAATGCTGCACGATAAGAGAATTTCTTATGGTTAGTAAAATAATATCCTGATAATTCAGTACTTAAGGTAATTAAATCCTCCAGTAAAGGATATTGTTTTTTGTCCCAATTCATATAGTCATTAGGATTGGCAATATAATATCCTTTATAATATTGAGCTGACATATCAAACCCAAAGGAACGAGCAAAAATATTAATCTGTAAATCTATTCTTTGAGTATGGCCATATATATCATCATCATTCTTAGCCCATGGCATATTAAAAGCAACACCCAGACCTAACCATTTATAATTAAATCCTAAGCCCATTTTAGTTGCCGAGTTTGGTCTAAAATCAAGCATTTGCCCCGACTCTTTATTTACTATTGAGAAGTTATATATTTTATTAATACCATATAACCAAAGCGATAAATTATTAGAAAGGTCTGTTATTCTAGCAGTATCAATGTCTACAATTTTATCATCTTTCTGCAAATTCTGAGAGAAAGTAGGCACTGAAAAGCATAATAGCAGAACTATTATTATACCTAACCTTATATCACCGTTTAATTTTCCTTGCATTTATAAACTAGTTTTTTAATAATTTACAAATATAAAAATAATAGATATATAAATACATCTATTAATAAGGTACTACTAGTTTTATCGTGGGTTTTGCAATTTCCTAATTATTACAAAATCTCTAAAATATAATCCGTATTCAGTATATCAGTAATCTGTAATAATAGTATT
>Ga0164315_10003764_pt1 | contig 11783 bp, 11 predicted proteins | sample GuaBasSedimGuay6_FD_113737 | JGI IMG/M metagenome (GOLD analysis project Ga0164315, IMG submission 113737) | Subseafloor sediment microbial communities from Guaymas Basin, Gulf of California, Mexico - Guay6, Core 4569-2, 0-3 cm | ecosystem: Environmental > Aquatic > Marine > Hydrothermal vents... | reverse complement strand
TGCGGCAGGCTCGCCAATTTGGTTTTAATATTGACCAGCGTCGGCTTTTGTTGGGTCTGTATAAAAACCCCCAGCGGCGCAGTGCCGAGGTTCACCAGTTGGTGAGTGACAAGCTCGAAGAAGTGGATGCCCATATCCGCGAGCTTGGCGAAACCCGTGATTTACTGGCGAAGTTGGTAGGGGCTTGCGCCAATGATGAAGATGCGGATTGCACTATTATTGACACATTAGCGAGCCAGCAAGAACGGACACAAACAATGGCGGAGATTAAACGATGAGCTCTTGCTGTAAACCCGAGCCAGAACAAGAACCAGAGACAAGCAATCCTTCCTGCTGTGCAACACAGGTCGAGACCTCTTGCTGCCCCAGCGAAAAGAACCAGCGCGATTATTTATTGTGGGTGTCGGGTGGCATCGTACTGGCGTGCTATCTACTCGGTTTTTGGTTTGCAGACGGCGATGCTTTGCCCCGTTGGCTGGCAGTAATGAGCAGCGGTATTTTCGAGCTGATGAATAAAATGTGGTGGGGCCTGGCGGCGGCGGTGGTGTTTGTCGGTCTGCTGGAGCGTATTCCCCGTGAACTGATTATGGCGACCCTGGGTCGGGGCGGCACCTTCAAAGGTATTGCGCGGGCCACCTTTGCCGGTCTGTTGCTGGATCTCTGCAGCCACGGCATTTTGATGGTCGGCACCAAGCTCTATCAAAAGGGTGCCAGCCTCGGCCAGTTGATGGCCTTTCTGATTGCCAGCCCGTGGAACTCCCTGTCGTTGACCATCATTATGTTCACGCTGATCGGCCTCAAATGGACCCTGCTCTACATTAGCCTGTCACTGTTGATTGGTCTGATCAGCGGCGTGATCTTCGATCGCCTGGTCGCCAGGGGGGTGTTAAATGCCAACCCCGCTACCCCCGATGCCGGTTCGCAAGAGCAAATAGCCGTGTGGTTTGAATTAAAAAAACTCTTTGCCGCTGCTAGCTTTACACCGCAGACCATAGGTGCATTATTGTGGGATGGCCTGAAAGATTCACGCATGGTTTTTCGCTGGTTGTTTTTTGGTTTGGTACTGGCCACGGCGATTCGCGCCTTTGTACCGCTCGATACTTACAGCACCTTATTTGGCCCGACACTGATGGGCTTGTTGCTGACCTTGCTGGCGGCCACCATTATCGAAGTCTGCTCTGAGGGCTCGACCCCTATCGCCGCCGATCTGGTGTTGCGCGCCGGCGCACCGGGCAATGGCTTTACCTTTTTGATGGCCGGCATCGCCACCGATTACACCGAGATTATGATTCTCAAAGATCTCACCAAATCCTGGAAGATAGCCTTCTTCCTGCCCCTGGTCACACTACCGCAAGTGCTGGTGCTGGGCTGGATACTCAACCAAATGCCGCTTTAATCGAGTGCTTGTACCGCTCCAGTAGACTCCTGAAATCAGGTATCATGGCGCCGACTTTTTTGGCATCGCCATTGGCGGTGCTGTCTCGCACAAACTGAAACATGGCGCAGAGAGATTATGAGCAAGCAGAGAATACTCACCGGCATTACCACCTCCGGCACCCCTCACTTGGGCAACTATGTGGGCGCTATTCGTCCCGCCGTTGAGGCCAGCAAAAGTACCGATGTTGAGTCCTTCTATTTTCTCGCCGACTACCACGCGCTGATCAAGTGCAATAACCCCGATGACGTGCATCGCTCGACCCTGGAAATCGCCGCCAGTTGGATCGCTTTGGGTCTGGATACCGACAACGCGGTTTTTTATCGCCAGTCTGATATTCCACAAATCCCCGAGCTGATGTGGTTCCTCAACTGCATGGCCGCTAAAGGTTTGATGAATCGCGCCCACGCTTACAAAGCCTCGGTGCAAGATAATGAAGCAGCCGGTGAAGATGCTGACTTCGGCATTACCATGGGCCTGTTCAGCTATCCGGTGTTGATGGCTGCTGACATACTAATGTTCAACGCCCACCAGATTCCGGTCGGCCGTGACCAGATTCAGCACGTTGAAATGGCGCGCGATATTGCCCAACGCTTTAACCATCACTACGGCGAGCACTTCGCTTTACCGCAAGCACAGGTCGATGACGACGTGCCCTTATTGCAGGGCCTCGATGGCCGCAAAATGAGTAAGAGCTACGGCAATACCATTCCGCTATTTCTGACTGAAAAGCAGCTGAAGAAGCACATCAATAAAATCAAAACTAACCTGCTGGAGCCGGGTGAGCCGAAAGATGCTGACAGCTCATCGGTGTTTCAAATCTGGCAGGCCTTTGCCACGCCCGAACAAACGGTAGCCATGCGTGAAGAATTCGCCAAGGGCATCGCCTGGGGTGAGGCTAAAAAGCAATTATTTGCACTGGTTAATGCTGAGTTGGCGCCGGCCCGCGAGCGCTATCAGGCCTTAATCGATGCACCGGCTGAAATAGAAGAGATTCTGCAGGCTGGTGGTGAAAAGGCGAGGGCGATTAGTCAGCCCTTGATGGATGAGGTGCGCCGCGCAGTGGGTATCCGTCCTCTGGCCTAATCGGCTTTAAGTACCTCAACAATTGCCGCTGTTAGGCTGCTCAGGTCGGCGGCCTCAATATTGAACGCGGGCATTATATAAACCAGTTTGGCAAAGGGGCGAATCCACACGCCGGCCTCGACAAAGCGTTTTTGCAGAGCGGCGACGTCGACAAAGTCTTTCATTTCGACCACACCAATCGCGCCCAATACGCGCACATCGGCCACTGTGCTGTAGGCTTTACAGGGCGCGAGCTGCTCAATTAGCTGAGCTTCAATGCGCACAATATTGTCCTGCCAATTCGATGCCAATAGTAGCTCGATGCTGGCATTGGCCACGGCGCAGGCCAGAGGGTTGGCCATAAAGGTGGGGCCGTGCATAAACACACCCGCTTCACTTTCGCCGATGCCGTCGCTGACTTTGTCATTGCACAGGGTGGCGGCGAGGCTCATATAGCCCCCCGTTAGCGCTTTGCCAACACACATAATATCGGGGCTAATACCGGCCCATTCACAAGCAAAGAGCTTGCCGGTGCGACCAAATCCGGTGGCAATTTCATCGGCAATTAATAGCACATCGTGTTCGTCGCAGAGGGCGCGTACTTCCTGTAAATAGTCCGGCGAATAAAAATGCATGCCACCGGCACCCTGCACGATGGGCTCAAGTATGACGGCGGCGAGCTGGTCTTTATGGCTGATCAACTGGCGTTCGAAATCGGCGAGATAGTGTTGATCCCAATCCTCGCCAAAACGGCAGCGGGGCGATTCGCTAAACACCTGTTGCTGCAGTACTTCGTTAAACAGGTGGTGCATGCCGGTTTCGGGGTCGCAGACGGCCATCGCAGCAAAGGTGTCACCGTGGTAGCCCTTCCTCAAAGTTAACAGGCGGCTTTTCTCGGCTCGCCCCCTGGCCTGCCAAAATTGCAGGGCCATCTTAATAGCGATCTCGACGCTGACTGAACCGGAATCGCTGAAAAATACCTTATTCAGTGGCGCAGGTGTAATATCGACAAGACGTTGTGCTAGCTGGGCTGCTGGCTCGTGAATAATACCGCCGAACATTACATGGGACATTTTCCCCATTTGTGCGGTCACAGCTTCGTTCAAATGAGGATGGTTGTAGCCGTGAATGGTGCACCACCAGGACGACATGCCGTCAATCAACTCCCGGCCATCGCCAAGCTGCAGGCGCACGCCACTGGCGGAGGCGACATGGTAAGTGGGCAGGGGCTGGCTCAGTGACGAGTAGGGGTGCCAGACGTGGGCCTGGTCGATGGCATGGATCTGCTGGTCACTCAGTTTTTTTAAATTCATGATTTGTTAAGTGCTTCCGTGGATCGAGGATAGATGGCTTTTATAGTATGACAGGCGTTATAGCCACAACAAAGGCTCCGGGTTAGTTTGGTGTCTCAAGGGTTGCACTTCGTTGAGTCGTTTTTTTAGTGCGAAGCCGATGGCAACAAAGTGATTGAGAAGGGAGAATATATCGTGAAGTTTTTAAAGATGGGGCTGTGTGTAGCGCTGCTGGTGACAAGTGGTTTGAGTGTTGCTGCCCCCCACTCTGATTATTGGCCGCTTTGGAATAAAAGCAGTGAAAACAATACACGGCTGATTGACCATTCTGGTCTCGATTCAATCCTAAATATTTACGTTATTAGCAATCATGCCTCGGGTATCAACCGTTTTCGCTACGGCGATGTCAGCCGTAAGCACCGCAAGCAGTTAGACCGCTATATTAAAATCAATACTGCTCTGGACCCGCGTGACTACAGCCGGGCAGAGCAAAAAGCCTATTGGCTGAACCTCTACAATGCGCTGACACTGGATCTGATTTTAGATAATTACCCGGTCGACAGTATTGAGAATATCCCCGGCCCCCGTGGTTCTGGTATGAAGGGCCCCTGGGATAAAAAAATCGCCAGTGTAGCGGGGCAAAAAATCTCCCTCAATGATATTGAACACCGTATCCTGCGCCCCCTGTGGCAAGACCACAAAGTGCACTTTGGGCTTGCCTGTGGTGGCTTAGGCTGCCCCAATTTACAGCCTCTTGCCTTCACCAGTGCCAATAGCCGGACGCTGTTAAAAAAATCGGGCCATGAGTTTGTTGCGCATCCCCGTGGGGTGCAGTTGGAAAATGGCGAGCTGCATGTCTCCAAACTCTTCGAGTGGTATAAGGCGGATTTCGCTAAGGACGACAAGAAACTACTCAAAGTTTTTGCCCGCTATGCCAGTGACCGGGATGCCCTCTATCTACTGGGCTTCAACGGCAAGATCGACTACACCCACGACTGGCGCATTAACGCACCCTAATACGCGCTTCTCTTAGCTAAAAACGGCGCTTTCATTGCGCCGTTTTTTTATGGCCTCACCCGTCGGGTTGTCTTAAGTGCTACTCCCCTTGGTATGTCCAGCGCCGAAGCTTTACAATAGCGCGCCCCTTTTTAGCCCGTAGGTAATTTCCGTGACACACCAGCCCCGCAAAGATCGTCATGAGCTGAACAAGCTGCAAAAACGTTTGCGCCGGCAGGTCGGTACGGCGATTGCCGATTACAATATGATTGAAGCGGGCGACAAGGTGATGGTTTGCCTCTCGGGTGGTAAAGACTCCTTTGGCATGCTCGAAGTATTGCGCAATTTACAGAAGACGGCGCCGATTGATTTTGAACTGGTGGCGGTGAATCTCGACCAGAAACAACCGGGTTTCCCCGAGCACGTACTGCCTGAATATCTCACCGAACAGGGTGTGCCTTTTCATATTCTCGAAAAAGACACCTACAGTATCGTCACCGAGCGCGTGCCGGAGAATAAAACCTATTGTGGTTTATGTTCGCGCCTGCGGCGCGGCAGCCTCTACGGTTTTGCCCAGGAAATTGGTGCTACCAAAATTGCCCTCGGTCACCATCGCGACGACATTATTGAAACCCTGTTTTTGAATATGTTCTTTGGCGGAAAACTCAAAGCCATGCCACCGAAACTGCTGAGTGACGACAAAAAAAATATCGTGATTCGCCCTCTGGCTTATTGTCGTGAAGAGGATCTTGAGCTGCTGGCCGAGTACAAAGAATTCCCCATTATTCCCTGCAACCTCTGCGGCTCGCAGGAGAAATTGCAGCGTCAGCTCATCAAAGAAATGCTACAGGGCTGGGAGAAAGAATATCCCGGCCGACTGGAAACAATTTTCTCCGCTATTAAAAATGTAGCGCCCTCGCAATTGGCCGATACTAATTTGTTCGATTTCACCGGCCTTAAATTACAGCGTGGCGAAGATGCCGTCGATTTTAATCCTAATAAAATTGAAATCGTTAATCTCACAGCGGGCTGATTAAATACAATGATTACAGCGCAAAACCTCGAACTGATTCGCGGCAATAAAAGCCTGCTAAAAGATGCCAACCTGCGTGTTCACGACGGCCAGAAAATCGGCCTCATCGGCGCCAATGGCTCGGGCAAGTCATCACTATTTGCTCTGCTAAAAGGCGAGCTACATGCCGATGCTGGTGATATTGGCTTCCCCGCCCACTGGCGTATATCTAGTGTCGACCAGGAAACCCCGAGTATTTCCGCCTCGGTACTCGAATACACCATTGACGGCGATAGCGAATACCGCGCCCTCGAAGCCGAAAAGGTAGCGGCCGAAGAAGCGGGGGGTGATGTGCTGGCGCACTGGCACCACAACTACGAAGCGCTCGACGGTTACTCCATGGGTCCTCGTGCTGCGCAATTATTGGCCGGGCTGGGCTTTGAGCACGAGGCCCAATTGCAGCCGGTGTCGAGTTTTTCCGGTGGCTGGCGTATGCGGGTGAACTTGGCCCGCGCCCTGCTCAAGCCCTCTGAGTTATTGCTGCTTGATGAGCCCACTAACCACCTCGATTTAGAGGCCGTGGTCTGGCTCGAGCGCTGGCTAAAACGCTATTCGGGCACCTTAATTGTTATCTCCCACGACCGGGAATTTCTCGACAACCTGGTCGACGGAATTATTCATTTCAACGGCGCGATTTTAGATAGCTATGCCGGCAACTACTCCAGCTTTGAGCGCCAGCGCGGCGAACGGCTGATGCTGCAGCAGGCGGTATTTGATAAACAGCAACGCCAGCGCGCCCACCTGCAGGCCTTTGTCGACCGTTTTCGCTATCAGGCCACTAAGGCGCGACAGGCCCAGAGCCGAGTCAAGGCACTCGAAAAACTCCAGGCCGCCGCGCCCATTCATGCGGCCAGTGGTTTTGATTTCAAGTTTTTTGAACCCGATGAGCTGTGCTCACCGCTGATTAGTTTTGACCAGGTGCAAGCCGGTTATGGCGATACCGTCATCCTCAAACACATCCACATTAATTTATTGCCGGGTTCGCGTATTGGTTTACTCGGGCGCAACGGTGCTGGCAAATCGACTTTGGTGAAATTACTCGCCGGGGTGATTGAGCCTGTCAGTGGCGATGTCGATCGAGGCCGTCAATTACAGGTTGGTTATTTCGACCAGCAACAGCTCGACGCGCTAGACCTCGATGCCAGCCCCTTGCTCCACCTGCAACGCATTGCCGAAGGTAAAAAAGAGCAAGAGCTACGCAATTATCTTGGCACCTTTGGCTTTCGTGGCGACGCTGTACTGGCCCCGGTTGGCCCTCTCTCCGGTGGTGAAAAAACTCGCCTCGCACTGGCGCTATTGGTCTGGGAAAGGCCAAATTTGTTGCTGCTCGATGAGCCCACCAACCACCTCGACGTCGATATGCGCGAAGCGCTAATCCTCGCCCTGCAGGAATTCCCCGGTGCTGTTGTGGTGGTCTCGCACGATCGCCATCTGCTACACACTGTGGTCGATGAGCTTTACCTGGTCGCCCATGGCGAAGTCCGACCCTTTGACGGCGATCTGGACGACTACCAACGCCTGCAAATTAAAAGCGCCCCGCGACCCGTAAATATGGGTACAGAAGAAGATGCAGATGGGCAGGGCGCAAATGCTACGGCTGGCCCCGCTAGTAAAGCCCCCGACCGGCAAGAGCAAAAACGACTGCAGGCTGAGTTCCGTCGGCAGGTGGCTCCCCAGCGCAAAAAAATCAGCGCCATTGAGAAGAACATGGCCAAGTTGGAAAAAAGTCTGGAAGGCCTCGCCGAACAACTCGCCGACCCTACTCTCTATACTGACAAGCCGGTGCAGGAACTCAATAAATTAATGAAGGCCCAGGGCGAGGGCAAGAATGAACTGCAAACGCTGGAGGAAGAGTGGCTGGCCTTGCAGGATGAGTTGGAGGCGATGACTGAGGCCTTTGATGGGTAATTTGGCTTTGCTTAAGGGTGCCATTTTGGGATACGTTTTTTGGTAGTCATTGGCTTTTCGGCACCCCTGAGGTTACACTTAAGCTCATGATTAAAAGCTTTATCCACAAAGGTCTTCAAAAGTTTTACTCATCAGGCAACATCTCTGGAATTCAGCAGAAACATGAGAAAAGACTGCGTCTAATTCTTGCTAACCTGGATCAAGCTGAAGTCGCAGACGATATGGATTTACCTGGTTTGCGTATGCACCAACTCAAAGGCGATAGAAAAGGGATATGGTCTGTACGCGTCAGTGGTAACTGGAGAGTGACCTATCGCTTCGTGGGGCGGGATGTCGAAATAGTAAATTACGAGGATTATCACTAATGGCTATGTTTAACCCAGTGCACCCCGGAGAAATTCTCAAAGACCTGGTAATTGAGTCATTGGGATTAACGATTACTGATGTTGCAAGTCACCTGGATGTAAGCCGTAAAACCTTATCTAAGGTTTTAAACGCACGTGGTTCTGTTACGCCAGAGATGGCCGTTCGTCTTGAGTTGGCCTTTGGTAGACCATCTGCTGATCATTGGCTGCGCTTACAAAATGCATACGACCTCTGGCAAACAAGGCAGCAAAAAGAGTCACTACATGTATCACCCTACAACTTTCAGGCGGCTTGAGCTGATGTCGTCCAGCATTATGCGGCAGCAGGTTGGGCCATTAAAAATACTTGATTACAAGATCTAAACCTTATTTTACCGATTATCTTTTTACAACAATTTGGATTATTACATGTCAGATAAATTCTTTTTCATGGGCCGTCAAGATGCCCGAGAGAACCACGTTGAATACGGTCGTGACGTGAATGCTAGCCGAAAATTCGGCAGTAAAAAATATCCGTTGGCGTTGGTCGTTACCAGTGAGGCGCGTAAGCAAGAAGTAGAAACACTGGTTGCTGATGCGCAGTTACATGCCGTGGTTAAACTTGATGAAAGTAAAGATGCCGTTGAGTCTATCGCTGAGCTGACAGTACTTCTTAACAAAAGTGAAACCGTTAAAATTGATAAAGTGCCAGCACGTAATGAGCCTTGCAATTGCGGCAGCGGTAAAAAATATAAGAAGTGCTGTGGGTAAAATGTACTTAATATTTCTGCAAACTTAGGAGCTCAGAGTGAGCGTCCCCGAAAATAACGGACACGTTTATCGAGAGGCGTATTGCCTTTCATAAGCGCAGTTTCATCAGGAGTGGCAGCGCGCTTGTGAAAGGTGCTTGGGCGTTCCCCGGAAAGTTGGCTGAGCATACAAGCTAGCTATGAGCTTTGACAGGTACGCAAGACTTTCAATCTATCGAAAGTTCAGCCAATAAATTTGATGGTGGTTTAACGCTATTATTTTTTAGCGGCCTGAGCTGCCTCTCTTTCGAGAGTTCGTGCGCCACCCAGCATGCCCGTCATTGAGTGGTTTCCCTCGTGGCAAGCATACTCAAATATTTGATCCTTGCTCGCCTTCATGGGTATTGCCACTGTAAAGGGTTTGGTGAAGGTGTTGGGTTCGTCAATGGTGTACTCATAGAGTAGGCGCGAATCACTGATTCGGGTTAAACGTTCGGTCAGCTTAAAATCCTTGCCGCGACCGACTACGCCGTTCATAGCCGGGTCCTTCAAGTTGATGGGCAATTGATAGACTGGCGTTTTATCGGTGAAGTTACTTGTTTCGATGACGAGTGTGTCTTTGTCCCAATGGCCTTTTGAACCCCCCGACCATTTTTTAAAGCCCTGCGGTAATTGTGGGCTGTTGTCCATCGCGATAATGCGCGCGTCGTGAATCATCTCGGTGAACAAAACAATATAGCCGGGAGCCTGCACGATGCGGATGTTGTTGTTATACGCGCTCGGTATTAGCGGAGGGCCGGCATTGAATCCCACCAGGCAGCGTTCAGAAAGCCCGAGTGCTTCCGGGCCTTTGGGTCGAAATGTTACTTCGCCGAGCGAGCCAAACACTCTTACCGGCGGTATATGCAGTAGGTTTCTTTTCATGTCTTCTCGCGCTTTTGGCGTGAGTGCAGGCAGGCGTCCATTGGCGGGATCGACAATCAGCGAGGTGCGCCGATCTTCGTTCATTTCAGTGCCAAAATCCCACCAGAAGGTGTTATAGGCAGCTTCTACATCAAATGAGGCAGGGATATCCCGTTGCTTATCAACATCATGACCGGCCACTTTTTGCTGGCGAAATGTCTCCGCTTCTTCTGCTGAAAATACAGCCTTGCCGCCTGCTTCAAGGGGGCGCTCAAGGGGGGTTAATGTTCGAAAGTCCCAGATCCCCTGCAGGTTTGGATGGCCTTGAGAGTTGCGCGGTACTTGATAATCAGCCCCTTTGTTTTTATCGCTACCGGCATAAGTTACGCTTGAAGTCAGGCAAAAAACAGTAACAATACTCGCCATTGAGCACATTATTGCAGTGATTATTCTGTGGATTTTGGTCATCTCATTCTCCATTTCATTTTTTGATTATTGTATTTTTGGATAAATTTATTAACTCACTATAGACGACTCAGGTAGTCACGAAAAATTAAATTGAGTCAGTAGTTGATTTCACGGGTGCTTAGCGTTTGTTTAAGCGTTTGGTAAAAAAGGACTCTCGCATGAGTAAGGGGCTGTCGGCAGCACTTTATTTTTTGGCGCGTCTTCCTCGCCGTACCGCCCCGGCACTCAGCCCATGATTTTTCTTAAAGGCCCGCGAAAAAGCCGACTCTGAGCGATAACCCACCTTTTCGGCAACTGTGGCGACATGCTCACCGGCATCGAGATAGGACCAGGCGAGTTGCATGCGCCACCATGTCAGGTATTGCATCGGAGTCCAGTCGCTCAATTGTTTAAAACCTTGCGCGAATTGGGTGCGCGACATTTGCGCCTCTTCGGCAAGATTGACCAGCCCCCAATTGTGGCTCGGTTGTTGGTGAATGGCGCTGACGGCGCGGGCAATTTGCCGGTGGCCGAAAAGTGCCACCACGCCAATGCTGCGGTTTTGATGCTCGATAAAGTGACGCAGGCCATAGGCAAATAAGAGTTCACAGAGTTTATCGAGCAGGGGGTTGGAGGGCGTTTCACTACTCAGGCTTTCGTTGAGGATTAAATTCAACAGCTCGCTGAGCCAGGGCGTGGTGGCATCACGCCGAATTACAAATACCTCGGGCAGGGCATCGAGCAAGACCTGAAAACCGGGGTTGGCAAAGGTGATTTCACCACAGAGCATGCTGGTGCCCGCTGTGTTTTGCGACTGCTTAATAGGCAGATGTTGTTGCGGGCCGTGTTGGGCTTGCGGGCTGACCATATTGTGGGCGACTTCGCGGGGGAAGATCACCAGATCGCCCTCTGCCAATAGCCACGTGTCGCGACCGGGCACGGTGAGCAGGCAGCCGCCCTGGGTGGCCATGTGGAAGCAGGTTTTGCCGCTGATGTCGGCACCGGTTTCTATCTTCCAGTCACCGCAGACGCGAGCGTTATGGTAGACATCAACACTCAGTTTAAGGAGTTGAGTCAGATCGTTTAAGGGCGACATTCGGACTCCGGGGCTTTAACTTCGTATTTTAAGGCATTCATCGTACGGCTTTTGCGGCGTAAAGTCATGGCTTCCCCGGTGGCTGATATGACATTTGGCCCCGGGCGCAATTCATAAGATTTTCCACCATTAAGGAGTGAACTCAATGCCCTTCACATTACATACCCTGGAAACGGCCCCGCAGGCGGCGCGAGATGAGCTAAAAAATTCTGCCGAGAGTTTCGGCTGGGTGCCAAATTTACATGCGGTACTGGCAGAGGCACCACCGGTGCTCACGGCCTATAAAAACCTGCACGGTTTGTTTCAACAAAGTAGCTTTAATACCGAAGAGCTGACCGTGGTGTGGCAGTCGATTAATCTTGAAAATAAATGCCACTACTGTGTGCCCGCCCACACGACTATCGCGGGAATGATGGAGGTGGACAGTGGCCTGATCAATGCCTTGCTAGAAGACAAGGTGCTGCCGACGGAAAAGT
>Ga0164315_10003762_pt1 | contig 11784 bp, 7 predicted proteins | sample GuaBasSedimGuay6_FD_113737 | JGI IMG/M metagenome (GOLD analysis project Ga0164315, IMG submission 113737) | Subseafloor sediment microbial communities from Guaymas Basin, Gulf of California, Mexico - Guay6, Core 4569-2, 0-3 cm | ecosystem: Environmental > Aquatic > Marine > Hydrothermal vents >... | reverse complement strand
CGCTCTATCGAAGATCCTGCGCTGGTCGATTACCTGGTAGAGCAGGGCATTGGTCTGGAGTCCTGCCCGACTTCAAACCTGCACATCAGCGCTGTCGATAACTATGCTTCGCATCCCATCAGGCAACTGGCGGAGCAGGGTGTGAAGTTTTGTCTGAATACCGATGATCCGGGTATTTCTGCGATCGATATTGCACATGAATACGATATTGCCGCACCCGCAGTTGGGCTCACGCCTGAGCAAATCCGCCAGTCGCAAATTGATGCGATGGAGATGGCCTTCCTGAGCGAGGAAGAGAAATCAGGTTTACAGCTTAAAGTCGCCAAGGCTACGACGCTGTAACCAGTTTTTACTTGACCAATCAGCACTCTTTTCGGTGAGCATGATCAGATGATGCCGGTTAGTAACCCCAGTCCCCATAATGCCAAAAGCCCACCCATCAATCGACTGATTAATTCGCCGCCCGGAAGTATTTTTTCAATCCAGATGTAAATCGTCAATCCGATAATCCAGAGCAGGTTCATTACTCCGCCGACAAATAGCAGCGTCACCAGGAACCAGCAACAGCAAAGACAGCAAGCACCGTGTGTTATGCCCATCTGAAGCGCACCGGATTTTCCCGGGCGACGCTGAGAGGTCAAAAACTCGACCGGTGACTTGCAGTGTTTTAAACAGGCATATTTCCATGGGTTGAATTGCCACAGGCCAGCAGCAAACAGCAATAGGCCATTGATAAGCTGGCTTTGCCCAACCAGCATATTGATCAGCCAGCCGTTTTGCTGCATCCACCATTGCGCGGCAACGGCGATGGTGCTGAACCCGGCCCAGGCCAGCAGGTAACCCGCGGCAAACAGACTGGTGGGGCCGAAGGGCGGTTTTTCTGCTGTTGAACGTCTGTTGAGAGCTGCTGCCAATAATATGGTTGGAGTTGCGCTGGGTAACATCATGGCAAGCATCATGATCCACCAGATGAAGAACATCAGGGTGACGTAGCCCGTGGTCCATACCGGTGTATCCATCACGTCCATGTTGGCGCCGGATAGTAACCAGGAACAGGCTAGTAAATCGACCACCACAAGAGCGATTGCGACCAACCAGCGGTCGTGTCTGAGTATGTTCAGTGTATCCCCAATTTTCCTGAGCTATCGGTCTCGTGCTTTTTTGATGAGGTCGTTTTCAATATTTTTCCTGTATTTCACGAACTGTTGAATCAACGATGCCAGAAGTTCGTCCTCTTGACCCAGCAGGTTGTACATCTCATAGGGGTCATCGGCAATATTGAACAGGAACTTGGGTTTTTCGTCACGATCCAGAATGAGTTTCCAGTCTCCGTCCCGAATGGCCCACTCGTTGACCGGGTCATCCTCGTCTGGCATGTCGATGGTCCAAATGAGTGGCCTGGTCCGTTCGATCCCGCCGCCACTGAACGTGGCGGTAATGGATTGACCGTCAAGCTCACGGTCGGAAGGCAGTTTAAAACCCAGTAGCTCTGCCAGTGTAGGAAGCAAGTCAACGCCGTGAACAGGCACATTTGAAACCTGTCCCGATGCGATCAGTGGCGGATATTTGATAATTGCGGGTACACGGATACCACCTTCCAGGAGATTGTCCTTGCGCCCGCGCAGACCTGCCGTTTCACCCGCTATGCCCAGTTCCCAGGGCTTGCGGGATTCACGCGTTACCGGGCCATTGTCGCTGGTAAAAATTATAACTGTCTCATCGATCTTGCCCATTGCCTCAAGCTTTTTGATGACACGTCCGATTTGTTCATCGAGGTAACTGATATTTGCAAAATACTCACCGCTACCACGGTAAGGCAGGCTCTTGAAGTCAAAATAATAGACGTTCTTGTGCTCTTTCGCCGAATTGGAAATATAGTCGGAATACATTTCCAGATAACGGTCAGGTGAAGCCACTGGTGTGTGAACTTCCGAGTACGGGATATACAGGAAAAATGGGCTTTTACCATCCAGTTGATCCAGCCAGTGAATAACCTCATCTGATACCAGGTCGCCACTGAACTTCGAGGTTTCACCTACAGGTTCGCCGTTGCGCCAGTAATTATCAGGGTAGATTATGCCTTTTCGCAAGCCACCATCTTTAGCGGGCGCCGCAATTTTGGCGTTTTTAACCCACCCGCCAGGAATGACGAAGGTGTAATCAAACCCCAGATCGTTCGCTTGCGGATGGTTTTTCATCTCAGCACCGCCGTTGAGGTGGAGCTTTCCCATCATGGCAGTCTGGTAACCTTCGGCCTTCAGCAGGTGAGCAATCGTGATTTCGTTTTTGCCAATGTGCGTATCCTGGCCAGCCGCAATCCATGTAGGTACACCGGTGCGATAGGGCGTCCGTCCGGTTAGCATGGCAGCCCTGGACGGAGAGCATAGCGGGGCGGGAGCGTAGTACTGCAAATACCTGATCCCGCCAGCAGCGAGTTTGTCAATGTTTGGAGTTTTGACCACGGAATGCCCGTAAACACCCAGATCGCCGTAACCAAGGTCATCGACATAGAAGATCACGAGGTTGGGCTGAGTAGCCTGGGCTGCCAGACTGAGCATCAGGAGCAGGCATGCCGATAAAATCCTGTAGAGTTGTTTCAAAGCCGTTCACCTCCGAAAGTATTCAACTGTTTGTCCTATAGCGGGCTTCTTGAATGTGCCAATGATGCCAGGTTAGTCCTGTAGTAGTCGTTTGAGATGATAAATCGCCTCATAACGATACCTGTTAGCAGAAAAAACACACCTGGAATAACAGAGATCATCAGTGACATTCCCGTGAGCGTCATTTCCGACTGCTCCACACCGGGAACGTAGCCCAGGTATGCAAGCGTGTGCCCAACAATAAACCCCGCTATACCCATGGCAAGCTTTTGTAGAAATGAAAACGAACCAAAAGTAAGGCCTGAAACACGCTTTCCTGACTTATGCTCGCCATAGTCAATCACCTCGGTAATTGACGACCAGAATATAGGGGTATTGATTTCACTCAAAAAACATACCAGGAAGTAAAACATAATCCCGAGTGCTATATCACCCTGGCCAACTGTGACAAACATTATTGCTGCAGCCACTGCTGCCGAAAACATCGAATACTGAAATGTCTTTACCTTGCAGAATCTTGCTGTCAGCCATGATGATACAAATGTAGCGGTGATGCCGCCAATGGCCCACATGCTCATAAAAACGGCGAACCAGACGCCACCGTCAATTAACAGATAGTAGGTCGCATAGTGGAAAGCAATTGAACCGCGAATGACGAATCCTAACATCATGAATACAACCGCTGCGGCCAATGTAACCCACTGATCATTCTTGAATAAAAGGTATATCTGTTCCCTTACCGGGGATTTGTTTATCGGCACTTCAACCCGTTCTTTTGTTGTTGTAAAACAAAACAGCAGTGCAATGGAGCTGGTTACCGCCATGATCGCCATCGCAGCACCAAACCCTTCCGCCTTATCTCCGCCTCCAAGCCACGTCGCAAGCGCTGTAAGGAAGGTGGTAATAAAAAGTACGGCACCTTTGGCCATCACGAACCGGTAGGCGTTTGCCGACAAGCGCTCTTCGGGAGAGTCGGTAATCACACCAATAAGCGATATGTACGGGATGGTGACGATTGTGAACATGATCGTGTTGAAGATATATGTCGCATATGCCCAGATAATTTTCTGTTCAGATGGGAGATCCGGGTTCGCGAAAACGAGGTAGACGGATATTCCAAACGGAATCGCAGCAAGGCCAATCCAGGGCCTGTAACGTCCAAAGCGACTGTTTACCCTATCGGTTATCCATCCCATTAGCGGATCGGTAATTGCGTCGATCAATCGAACAATCAGGAATAGAAATGCCATTTGTCCAAGGTCGAGTCCGAAGATGTCGGTATAAAAGAAAGTCAGCAGCAATGCGATGGACATCAAGGAAATATTGACTGCGGTATCACCGGCGCCGAAACCAATTTTCTCAATTTTTGTCAGCTTTCTGTGCCGTGTCATTTTTTATCCCAACAAGCGGTGGTGGCCTTTTGTTCTGCGAGGGTACACGTGTGACACTACACTAGTCACCAAACACTGCCGACATGAACCGATCCGTGAATCGTTGATAGTCGAGCTTAACTGCAACGAGAACATTCGGGTCGGGTACTTCCCGTTCCCACATCCGGTGTTCCTCGCAGAAGCTGACCCCGCGCGTAAACGTGCCGATACACTCAATGTTAACTTTCTCTTCCTGGTACTGAATGTCGCTTTCATCCAGCAGGGCGAAGATTGCCAGCGGGTCGTGCAATATTGGCCGGTAGCCGGAGTGATCAAACCACCTTCGGCACATTTCGAGCAGAAAATCCTGCACCGGTCGCCCGGCACGAACCTTTTTCAACCGGTCCGAACTGATCCTGCAATGCAGGGTTACGTCCAGGCCAACGGCCCTGATGTTTACACCAGAGTTGAATACGATGCTGGCTGCCTCCGGGTCACAAAGAATGTTCCATTCAGCCACATGTCGATAGTAGGCTCCACCCATGATGACCAGTTCATCAATGCGGGGAATAAGGTCTGGCCGTTGTTTTATGAGTGTCGCAATATTGGTTAAAGGGCCAATGCACACGATTGTTATCTGTTGGCGTTCCAACAGGCTGGCAAGAAACTGAATTGCATCAACTGACGAGACCTCGATGTTGGACATTTCATCGCCAAACTGACAAGGAATTTCGCCATCGTCAACTGAACCCGCAATGGGTTGCCCAACTCCGGGATGGACAGGTATATCAGGCCTGTCAGCCAAACCAAGAAAGTAGCTCGCAATTTTTGCTCTGAGGGAAGTGTTCCGGAATACTGTAGTGATTCCGAGAATCTCAAGCTCTTTATGGGTAAGAGCATAAGCCAGTGCCAAAATATCGTCGACGTCATCTCCGATATCGGTGTCGATGACGATACTTTTTTTTGTCAGGTTCTTAATCAGTACATCTCCGCTAAAAAAACACCACAAGTTAAGTGGCTTCGCGACACTGTAAACGCATTCAACGCGCTATTAAATAGCATATCTCAAAATGGTGCAATCTAGTCTGGAGATATATGGTTCAGCTTGATATGCTTACCGCCAATCCAGTAAAGCTAAATCTGCTTAACTGAACACTAAATATACTGCAGAGCCAGATCAGCAACCCTTGGTTTTGTGACCATAGCTAGCTTTTGATATCCAATCTGACACGGGGATTTTCAGTGAGACAATTCATGAGTACAACTACCAGGCAATTAGGGATCAGCGCAGTAACTGCGGTTACTTTGCTGTTGGCAACCACCTCACAAGCGCAGTCCGAGGAAGCATCCTATGCGGGTGTCCTTGAAGAAGTTATCGTTACCGCGCAAAAGCGTGAACAGAATATTCTGGAAGTACCGATTGCAATATCCAAATTGTCCGGGGACAAGTTGAGTGCAAGATTCGCGGGTGGTTCAGATATCCTCGCGCTGGCCGGCGCCGCGCCAGGCTTGTACGTGGAATCTTCCAATGGTCGTCTGTCACCGCGTTTTTACATGCGTGGCCTGGGTAATGCCGACTTTACAGCGGCCGCATCCCAGCCTGTTTCCCTTGTCTTTGACGACGTGCCGATGGAAAAATCGTCACTCAGAGCTTTCCCCTTGTTTGATATGGCAGACATACAAGTCTTTCGTGGTCCACAAGGCACACTGTTCGGTCGTAACACCACGGCCGGCATAGTCCAGATCACCTCGCGCAGGCCCACCGAAGAAACGCAAGGTTACCTGCAGTTTGCCGCTGGCAATATAGGGACGATCAATGCCGAAGCGGCATTTGGTGGCACGCTGATAGAAGGCACATTAATGGGTAGAGTATCTTTGATTACGCAGAACCGCTCGGACTGGGTAGACAATGTCATTACCGGCACAGACCTTGGTGGCCACAATATCAATGCAGGGCGTGCACAATTACTTTGGACGCCGACAGAAGATTTAACTGTATTGTTATTGCACCAGCGTCAGGACTCAGAAAGCACCACCTCTCTTTTTCGCGCCAACGTATTTGACACGGGCAGTAATAAGCTGAATTCGAATTACACCCGGGATAAGGTGTATTTCGATGGCGGTGACGGCAACCAGGGCACTATCAAATCAAATGGTACGACGTTGAGGCTGGACTGGGATATCAACAATTATACGCTTACCTCGATTAGCTCCTATCAGGAAATAACTGAACGCACTGGCCGCGGCGATATCGACGGTGGCTTTGGTTGTCTCTTTACCTGCGGTGGAGTACCGATGGGGCCGCCGAGCACGCCGTTCAGCCCGTTTAACTCACCTTTTGTTGTGAATATTGATACTGGTGGTGACCAATTGGTAGACCAGTTCACACAGGAAATACGCCTTACCAGCAACCTGGATGGTCCGTTTAATTACCAGGTGGGTGTGTTCTACTTTGAAGATGATATGTTTGTTGACTCGAAAAGCCAGAATGCCGGTGCACCATCGTTTGAAACGAATTCAACCTCCAACATCGACAATACGACCTGGGCGATCTTCGGCCAGGGCAGCTACGATGTGAATGATCGATTGACGCTGACAGCAGGCATGCGTTATACGGATGACGAGAAGAACGGCACACATGTCGATTTTTCCGGCGTTGTACCGACGGTACCGATCAGGTTAACGGATGATAATCTCAGTTGGGATCTCGCGGCCTCTTATGCTACGAGCGATGCAACACAAGTATACGGCCGTATAGCCTCCGGCTTCAGGGCACCGACTATACAGGATCGTATTCAGGATGATGTCGAAGTCACGACGGCCGACTCCGAAACCATCATGTCTTATGAGATTGGCTATAAAGCGATGCTTGAGAGAGTCAGATTCAGCGTGGCAGCGTTCTACTATGTAATTGATGATATGCAACTGGTAGCTGTCGGTGGCACCTCCAACAGCACGGCCCTGCTGAACGCGGATGAGGGCACCGGATACGGTGTTGAATTCGAGATAGATTACGCCGTGACGGAAAACCTGATTCTGTCCGGTGGTTTCGGTCTTAACGAGACTGAAATAAACGATAGCAGCCTCTCCGTTCCAGGCGGCCCATTGGTGACAATACTCGACCCGCTTGACGCAAATGGTTTTGCCCTTATTGATGGCAATCCTTTCCAACATGCGCCGAAATGGACTGCGAATTTTGAGTTCAATTATACGTATCCCATGTCAAATGGTAATGAGATATACCTTTTCTCTGATTGGAAATTCAGAGGCGAGACCAACGACTTTCTCTACGAAAACATCGAATTCACCACTGATACCCAGTTTGAAGGTGGCTTGCGATTCGGTTATCGCAATGTTGAAAGGAATTACGAGGTCGGTCTCTTTGCCCGTAATATTACGGATGAGGATAATGTCATAGGCGGCATCGACTTCGCCAATAATACCGGCTACGTTAATGAACCCAGAGTATGGGGCGGTGAATTTACATATCGCTTCTGATCAAACAGATAGTTGTTTGTATGAGTCGCAGGGTGGGCAACTTGTGCCCACTCTGCATTTCTGATCCATTAGTAATGGTTGGTATATGAAGTTAGTTCGCCAGTTACCTATCCTGATCGGAGTGCTGATTTTCATCAGTGCCTGCGCGGTCCAGACCGGCGCCAGGCCCCAGCCTCCGGTATTTGAGCATGACATTACCGGCACGGCCGTGCCCTGGACGCACACCAGCTTCGATGATGAAGCAGGTAAGTTCACTTTCGCTTTGTTTTCGGACTTAACCGGCGGGGAACGTGATGGCATTTTTGAAGTGGCCGTCGAGCAACTTCAGTTATTGCGTCCGGAACTAATCATTTGCGTGGGTGACTTGATCGAGGGCGGAGGCACGGATCATGAGCAACTTGCACATGAGTGGGATTCATTCGATGAGCGTGCCGAGCGTTCACGTGCGCCGATTTTTTATGTTGGTGGTAATCATGACCTGACCAATCCTGACATGTGGGAAGTATGGGAAGAACGTTACGGAAAACGCTATTACCACTTTATCTACAAGGATGTCCTGTTCCTCGTGTTGGACACCGAAGACAATTCGACCGAGTTCCAGCAGTACACCAATGAAATTCGACTGGAGGCGCTTAAGCTTGTGGAGTCTGAGGGTTGGGCGGTTCTTCCCAAAACAAAGTATGGCCAGTTGGAAGAGCGCAATACCGGCCGCATCGGTAAAGATCAGGCGGCTTATTTCCGCAACGTGATCGCCAAGCACCCGCAGGTGCGCTGGACATATGTGCTGATGCACAAGGCAGCCTGGCTGCGCCCTGATGAGGAGAATTTTTCAACGATTGAGGCGGCGTTAAGCGGACACCCCTATACCGTGTTCCATGGACATGAGCATTCCTACCTTCATGAACAACGCCATGGAATGGACTACATCCGGCTCGGTACTACCGGTGGCGTACACATTTCCGGAAAAGCCATGTCCATCGACCACGTCACGCTGGTGACGGTGTCAGAAGATGGTAGTGATATCGCTAATCTCCGCATGTCCGGTATCTTCGACAAGACCGGGGAAATACCTTTGCAAGGGGATGAGTATTGCCTGGAAGACTGCTTTGGGCAGTGATAGTGCAGCGGCAGCAGAGTTGGGGTTATGAACCGTAAATCCAGTCGCTTCTTTACCACTTTTACGATCATCCTCCTGCTCACCGCTTGGGGCGGAAGCCTGTCGGCGGCGGTCTACGAGTTCGAGTCAACTGACACGTTTGTCCCGTCGCGGGGCGTCAATATTCCGGTCACCTACACTCATCCTCTGGGAGGGGAGAACGTGACCTTTCCGTTGGTGGTGATGGCACACGGTCACGGTGGCTCGCGAACTGAAAACGGTAGTTTCAACCGTGTTGCCGAAGACCTGGCGCGGCGTGGCATTGCGTCGGTGCGGATGGACTTTCCCGGCTGTGGTGAGAGCACCGAGTCATTCGCCAACAACAACCTGGGCAACATGCTCGCCGATATCGTCGCGTCGCGCGACTATGCCATCGCGCAATCTGAGATCGACGGCGACAGGGTGGGGCTTTTCGGCTGGAGCATGGGTGGCCGCTTGGTTCTGATGCTATCGGATCGGAATGAGGAATTCAAAGCGATCGCAACATGGGCGCCGGCGGCATCGCCAGGTGCAGGCAGTATGGTCGGCTTTCTGGGCGGGCCTGAAGCCTTCGCAGAAAAGAAAGCGCAAGCAGTTAGGGATGGCTCCGTGCCGTTCACGACCCAATGGGGACAGGATCAGGTACTTGGAGCCAAGTTTTTCACCGACATGGAAGAGAGTGATCCGCTCTCTCACCTGCAGCACTTCAAAGGCTCGCTATTCGTACTCTATGGCAATCTTGACGATGTGGTATTGCCGGATGTCGCTGAAGCCGCAGTTGCAACGGCCAGGAATGCCGTCGAAGTGGTTCGTTATATCGTTAAGGGCGCCGACCATGGTCTCGGCGTATTTAGTAACGAGCCTTACTATACCGACCAGGCCATCAGCAACACAGTCGATTTCCTTGCGGATCGCCTCAATATGGGGTCAGAGTGAAGCAACCGGTTTTGAACTTGGTCTGCAATGGCTGATCACTGATAACTCAGTTAATTGAGTGACAAAAATCCCGGTTTATAGCCGGGCTTTTTTTGGTGCGCCAGGCATGGCGCGTAGCTCCCTGATTAAACCAAAGGGCAACCAGTAATAATACCTGATTACCGTCCTCATGGTTTCTATTTGCTTGGTTTTACTGATCTGAATCAGACTCACCTTCATTGCTTATTGTCATATGAAATCATGTGTGTTTTGATTAAGTTTCAAGTCCCCTCAGTTGGAAGACCTGTATGACAGAGATGGGCCAATCGTGCCCCCGTTTATTGTTATGCGCCAATTGCGTAGAGGCAAATTCCGGCTCCCTGATACTACAAATTTTGTCCATGTTTTATCAGCCTTGGATACAGCCGAAGTCAAGTCCCCCGATACCCCTGATTTATCCTGGGAGAAAAATATGAAGTCCATCGTTAAAAACCTGTGTTTAATTAGCATGTTGTTGGTAGTGACTGGTATGGAGACGGCATTGGGTTCAGTGGTCCCGCCGCTGGATGCGCAAATAGCACTCCATACAAAAGGGTTGAAGACAGGTGTTTCTGTTGAGGTAGCCTTGACAGTGCAAGTGCCAGATACCGGAAATAACCAGGAAACATCTATCAGGCTGAAACTGACGGCGGAGGGTGTTGTTGACATATTGAATCTGGATGAATGGGTGATCCATAACTTTGTGCTGGATGAGCCACAACGGGTATCAACAACTATCATAATCACTCACCCGGGTGATGGCCGGCTCCGTCTGCAAGCAGAAACTTTTGACGAGGATGGAAACAAATTGTGGGGCAGGGCGGATGATATGTTTTTTCTTGTTACCAGGGATGAGGTCCTGACTGGAAAAAGCAGCGGTTTTAAACTTCGACGGTTGAAGCTGGAGTCCGACCTGGCGAATGGATTACTCAATAAAATTGAATTTGAAGATGAAGTACGCAAGTTGATGGGGGGGCAAGAGCTACGTTTTGAAAAGGAGATGCGGGGAAAGCCTGTAAGTGAGGTGTTCGCAGACCCTCAAATTCAAGCCATTGTGAATACTTCCACCATTTCCGGAAAGGCCCGGTATACACACCGGACTGGTCGGAATGCGGGTGCTAATGTATTTGCTGCCGATGCCAGTGCACGCGCCATACGTGATGCTGTGTTGTGGTTCTATGATTTAAATGGCTCCACCTGGACCCGCTTGACAACCACACCAGCTAAAGTCAGCACCAATGCCAGTGGTGAATACAGCGCAACGGTACCAGGCAAACGTGGAGATGGGACAGCTATAAATCTGAAAGTTATTGTGTATGCTGATAGTCCAGCGGCCGTTATCCAAACGGTCGGAGAAGGCGATAATCATGGCAAGTGGAGCCCCGCAAAAGTTATTGATGCCGCGGCAATCACTATTGATTTTCTGGTCAAAAGTGATACACCAATTCTGTTGGGTGCATTTGCCTTGCATGAAGGCATGTTGACCAGCTTCAATTTTGTTAAAGATAATAACTCAAGTACGGGCGTTGGGGCGGCACCCGCAAGAATTATCGTGGAGTTTCCAGGTACGAAAGCTAATGGTTCATTTTTTAGCAAGAGCGGCAGTAATCATCTGAATATTGGCCGGAATCATGCCTACGATTGGGATGTGTATACCCATGAATATGGTCACTATCTTCAAGAAATAAACGGAACTTCCGAGAGTCCTGGCGGCTCTCACAGTTCGCGGACCAACCTCACAGGTCGAGTGCAAAATCTAAGCGGTGGAGCCACCAGGACGTTGACAAAAGATCAGGCTATCAAGCTGGCCTGGGGTGAGGGCTGGCCAACCTTTTTTGGCACAAACATGCAAATATCCTCGGGAGCCGGCAAGTTTGGCATTTACACATGTGGTGACACCATCTACGCCGACACGGCAAATGGTTTTTCCTATAGCGCAGAAGGGAATAACAATAATGGCAGTAGTCTTGGTGAGGATAATGAACGAGCGGTTATGCGCATATTATGGGACTATGCCGACGCGGTTCAGGATGCTCATGATACCATCACGTTTGGTAATGAGGCCATGTGGAAGCACCTCCACAGCGATCCCAAACCGGTGACGCTTGATCAGTTCCGTAAGAAATTCGATGACCTGGTACCCGGTTCACGTTACGCCAGTTCAGGTCTGACCCAAGAACAATATCGTGTTGTATATGGCAGAACATACTCCGACCACAACGTCGGT
>Ga0164315_10003761_pt1 | contig 11785 bp, 9 predicted proteins | sample GuaBasSedimGuay6_FD_113737 | JGI IMG/M metagenome (GOLD analysis project Ga0164315, IMG submission 113737) | Subseafloor sediment microbial communities from Guaymas Basin, Gulf of California, Mexico - Guay6, Core 4569-2, 0-3 cm | ecosystem: Environmental > Aquatic > Marine > Hydrothermal vents >... | reverse complement strand
TAACTCAACTAAAACTAAGCTTTGGTAGGAAAATGGTGTTCTCTAAAATTGCAGCCAAATTTGGAGGGAAATTAATTGCTTCTATCACAGCAAGTGCAAAAATGAATTTGGAAATTTCTTATTTTTTTACTGATATTGGTCTGCCTGTTTACGATTGTTACGGTTTAAGTGAAACCTCACCTGCAATTACTATGAGCAGTCCGGATTTAAACAGACCCGGAAGTATTGGTAAAGCTCTCGAGTTTATTGAAGTGAGAATAGACCGATCAATGATTGATGATAAGAGTGAAGACGGTGAAATTCAGGTAAAAGGGCCAAACCTTATGGTTGGGTATCATAATAAACCTGAAGCTACAAAAGCTGTTTTTACAAAAGATGGATGGTTGAAAACTGGTGACAGAGGGACAATTGACGAAGATGGGTTTATTTTTATAACAGGAAGAATTAAAGAACAATTTAAACTTGAAAATGGGAAATATGTTTTTCCTGCTGCATTGGAAGAAGATATTCGCCTATTGCCCTATATTGAAAATGCTATGATTTATGGCGATGGCAAACCATACAATATTTGTATTGTAATTCCGGATTGTGATGTTTTAATAAAGACTGCTGAAACATTAAAAATAAAAACAAAAGTTGATAAATTAGTTCACTTACCTGTAGTGCAAGAATTTATTAGCATGGAGATTCAGAAAAGTTTAGAGGGGAACTATGGTCATTATGAAATACCCAAAAAGTTTATCTTCACAGATGAAAATTTTACAATTGAAAATGGAATGTTAACACAAACTTTAAAACTAAAAAGAAGATTTGTTGTGGAAAAGTATAAAAGCCAAATTGAAGATCTCTATAAAGCTTAACTTTTTAATAATATTATCCATTCAATATCGTTTTGTAAAATTAAGGAGTAGTTTAGTTTTGACAAATAGAGCCATTTGCTTTGAAAATCATATTTAATAAAAATAAAGGTGTTTCGCAGTTAGAGTTCAAATCCCTTTTTGATAATCACTTCGATAAAATTAGAAATTATGTGTACTTTAAATGCGGGAATATTGAACAGGCAGAAGATATTGCACAGGAAGCTTTTTTAAAACTTTGGGAAAAACGGTTTGATGTAAAAAAGGAGACAATGCTTTCTTATTTATACCGTATTGCAAACAATATTTTTATTAATCAGGCAAAAAGAGAGCAACTTTTATTTAATTTTCAAAATAGTAATCAGAGTAGAGATATGGATAATGAATCTCCTGAATATGCAATGGAGTTAAAAGAATTTGATGAGAAGTTACAAAAAGCACTTGCAGAACTATCGGAGATTAATAGAGTAACCTTTCTGATGAATCGTATTGAAGGGTTAAAATACCGGGAGATTGCTGAAAATCTGGAGATAAGTATAAAAACTGTTGAAAAAAGAATGCAAAATGCTTTAAGCCAGCTTAGGAAATCAATTGAGTTTAAATTGTAGGTATGAAACCCTCATTGAGGAATGTTAATATGGCAATTAGATTTTTCGATGAAAGATAATGATTGAATTTCAATCTCATAACATAAATTTAACCATGTGAATAGAATAGAGGATTTAATTAATCATACAGAAAATCTAAAAGTTCCTGAAGGTCGTTCAAAAAGTGAGATTTGGGCTGATTTACAGAATAAAATTGGGGATGATACGGTAAAAAGCAAAAAGCGATTTATAAAACATCCTGTTTTTTATTATTCTGTTGCTTCCACAATCATTCTTTTTTTTAGCGTTTTATTCTTTTTATCTTATAAAAACACAACTGAAATTTTTGTTCAAGCGGGACAAAAAGAAAAAGTATTCCTTCCGGATGGCTCTGAAGTTATCATTAATTCGGTATCCAGTCTTTCATTTTCTACTAAAAAATGGGAGAGTGAAAGGATTGTTGATTTAGAAGGTGAAGCTTTTTTTAATGTAAAGAAAGGAAGCCGTTTTACCGTAAAATGTTCTAATGGAACAGTTGAAGTGAAAGGAACCATTTTTAATGTTTTTAGTAGGGGAGATGTTTTAGAAGTGAAATGTACTGAGGGAGTTGTTTCTGTGATATCAAAATCAGGAAAAACAAAACATCTTGAACAAAATCTGGGTGTGAAATTTAATCTTGATAATAATATTGGTGAGATTTTTAGCTTGAATGATTCAAATACTGATTTATGGACAAACGGACAATTCTATTTTGATAATGTAAACATAGAAAATGTATTCAAAGAAATGGAGCGTCAATTTGATATTAATATCCAGTTTGAAGGCAAAACCACAAGGTTTTTTAGCGGATATTTTACTAATAAAGATTTGGATCGGGCATTAAATATGGTTTGTAGCCCAATGAGTTTGTCTTACGAAATTGAAAATGAATCTTTAGTAGTTATTCAATAGTCTTTATTGGTCATTAAGTCATTGGGTCATTGTTATTTATGGTTATTAAATAGTCATTAAGTCATTAAGTGGTCATTTGCTTCGCTGTCATTAATGGTATTTGATTATTGAATTGTCTATTATCATTCATTCATTTACGGTCGTTAGGTAGTTTATCGGTAGCAGAGATTTTGCAAAGACTGCCAACTGTGGGCTGAAGACTGCTAACTAAAAAGTGGATACTAGGGATTAGTTTGGTATTCATTGACTGCAAAGTGGTTCTGTTCTGATTATGAATAGGCAATTAGGGTTTTTCTTCTTCAGTTTGTATCGTAATTGGATGATAATGTATTTTAGTTTATTGATGGGGTATGCTTAAACATCGCATGGTAATAATTTTATTATTACTAATTATTCAGTCTTTTGTGTGTTCGAAGGTTTTTGCTCAGAAATTGATTAGTGAAAATTTTCAAAATGAGCCAATGACTTCTGTTTTGAGTACAATTAGCCAAAAATATCAAATGAAGTTCTCATACGATTATACATTACTTGAGAAAGTAAAAGTATCTGGCAGTTATGAAAATATAAATGAGAGAAACTTTATCCGCCAACTAAGCTCCAAATATAAATTTGATATTGAAAAAGTTGACGGTGTATATCTGATTAAGTCTCAGAACAAACCAACTAAAAACCATATAATTAAAGGTTTTATTATTGATAAAAAGTCTAAAGAACGACTTCCTTATGCTAATATTTATGAACAAAATCCAAATTATGTTACTGCTTCTAATCAGGAGGGTTTTTTTACCTTATTTGCGAGTCGATCAGATACTAACAGGTATATAATTAGTTATATAGGCTATAAATCAAAAGAAATTGTTATATGCCCAAATGATACCCTGGATGAAATACAAATTAGCCTTGAAAGTGAAGATAAACTTATTTCAAAAGTTGATGTTCAAACAAATACTATAAAATCTGTTGATATGGGTCGAATGGCAGGTCATTTCACTGTTAATCCTTCTAAAATGGCCGATTTGCCTGTATTGGGTGAATTAGATGTTTTTAGAAATTTGCAGTTGTTCCCTGGTATCGGTGGTACAGATAACTCGTCTTCCGGTCTAATTATCAGAAACTCACCACCAGACCAAACATTAGTTACTTTTGATGGGTTTTCTATTCTTGACTTGAATCACTTTTTTGGTATGTTTAGTGCAATTAATTCAAAAGTAGTAAAAGATATTCAGGTTTATAAAGGAGGCTTTGAAGCAAAATATGGGAATAGGGTGTCAGGTTTGGTTGAAATAACTGGAAAATCAGGTGATTTATCTAAACCCACAGTTTACTTTAATTTAAATATGTTAAGTGCAAACCTTGTGGTTCAGATTCCTCTTTTTAAGAAAGCATCATTATTAATAGCCGCAAGACGCTCCTATAACGAAATAGTAAAAACATCACTTTATAATGAAATATTTGATAAAATAAAAAGCCCAATTGATAATAATTACTGGTTGGTGAATGGGACAGTTAGATATCTTCCCAATCAACTTGAACCTGTGTTTAGTTTTTATGATATTAACCTAAAACTAAATCTTCCCTTATCAAAAAAAGATATGCTGAGTGTCAGCTATTATATGGGTAAAGATAATTTGGATTTTTTGGATAGTTCAAGTACTGTTGAATATGATTATCAGATGGTAGAGAATATGAATTGGGGAAATCGTGGACTAGGGGTAAAATGGACAAGAAATTGGTCTAAAAAGGTATTTTCTAACTTTTCTTTAAATTATTCCAATTATTTTAATTCTTATATTAGTGATTATTCCTATAATCAAAGTGTTTTTTCTGATACTACATCCTTATATGAATCAAATAATATTGATAACCTGAACCTTAAAATTAATACCATATGGTATATTAATAAAAAGCATACATTTGAATTAGGCATAGATAATAATACGATAAATGTTGATTTTTTAAGTTTCTGGAACGATAATGTTTTACAGGATATTCTTCAGTTTGCAAACCAGTTGTCTGTTTTTGCGCAGGATAAATATGCTGTTAGTCCTAAACTTAACATAATTGCAGGTTTACGTGCTAATTTTATTTCATCGAGTGAAGAAACCAATATCGAGCCACGAGTTTCATTACAGTATAAATTATTACCTTCATTAAATTTAAAAGCATCTGCGGGAAATTATCATCAGTATTTAAACAAAATTCCTGTGAAAAATATGGAAGGGATTAATCGTGACTACTGGATGATATCTGACAATGTCCTGGCTCCTGCGGTAGCATCAAATCATTATGCTATTGGTTTTAATCTGAAGAATACATTTTTTACAGTTGACTTTGAGGCTTATTATAAGAATGCTTTAAATTTGATCGAATATGAAAGTGCAATACTTAATGAATTAAATTACCAGGCTAATGATTTAGCAGGTGTTTATCATAATGGTGAAGGAGAAATTGCAGGAATTGATATTTTACTATTAAAGGATTATGGAAAGTATAGTGGTTGGATAGGTTATTCTTTTGGGAAATCAATCAGAAAATTCCCAGACATAAATGATGGACAAGCATATCCATCGAATAATAATCAGCGACACGAGTTGAAAGTTGTTAATATGCTTAAATTACGAAATTGGAATTTTTCGCTTACATGGACATATGGATCGGGAAAACCCTATACAGAACCAGAGGGGCAATACTATATTAAATTACTTAATGGTCAGCGGAAATTAATTTCAGTACCAGCAAGAAAAAATTCATCCAGATTGCCTGCATTTCATAGCCTTGATATGTCAATTAATTATAATTTTAGGATAAGCTCGGGTTTTGGAAAAGTTGGTTTAAGTATATTTAATTTGTATGGTAGAGAAAATATAAAATACAGGTTCTATCGAACAGCAGAAAATATAGATTTCATTTCGTCACAAAGTTCTGTTTATAAGGTGTATGATATTAAAATGATGGGTTTTACTCCTAATGTTTTTATTTCAATTGATTTTTAAACTTATTGAAAATGATCTCAAAAATAAGATATATAGTATTGATCTTTCAACTGGCATTGATGTATGCATGTGCAAGTGATTTTGATGAAGTCTATTTTGGTAGTGCTCAAATTGTAGTTGATGGAGTATTGATTCCTGGAGAACAACCGGTTATTAGACTTTCTGAACTTAATGATTTAAACGATACAACTCAAATTCCTGTTTTTGATGCAATCGTATCCATTTATTTTCATGATCAGCGGTATGATTTGGATCTAACGAATGAAAGTTTAGGGGAATATACTTTTAATGGAAGTGGTTTAGAAGTGTTAGCTGGCGAAACATATATGCTTGAAATTGAATACTATGATAATTTTTTGTATGCTGAAACAAATATTCCTTATTCACCGGAAAATGTAGAATTAGAACTGGTAACTGATGAATATGTTGATTCATTAGGTGTTGCCATTACTTATAATTATATAGATGTTTGGTGGGGAAATCAGCCTGAAAGCTTTTATTATGCTTATTTGAATTGTGATTCATTGAACCTGCTTGCTGAGAATTATTGTGACCTTTTTTTTAACAGTGAGTACCCATTTTGGGGCAATTACTATAGTTTTGATGCGACTGGCCTAATTCCCGAGAATGTTTATGATATAACTATTTACAGTATGACAGAAGATTATGTTCAATATTATTATCCTTATGGATCTGTTGGTAGTGAATCAGGATATTTAGGAAATATCGAAAATGGTTATGGTATTTTCACGGGTATTAGCGCAACAAATATTACCTTCCAGTATTTTACTGATTCTGTTTCTGTAGTTAGAAAGTAGAAGTTAGTACTTTAATTTTAATGTTTTAACGCATTTTATCATTATAGTATTTGTTGATTTATTAATAATGCTTAAGGAATATGCAATCCTTTTTGGTTCTGGCTTGTACAGGTTGGTTGTTATAGCTTGAAAATTCTGAGGTCAGTAATAAATTGGATTTCCACATCTTCACATTCTCATATCCTCACATCTTCTTATTTAATCTTTAAAAAATAAAATAACTTTTAGGTAGGGTGTTTTTTTATTTAATTGTATTAATACAAAAGGACAAATTAGAAAATTTATTCATTAATAAATTGAAGTCAAATAAACAACATATCGAAAATAGTAAATCAATTGAAAACTTGATTGAAGAAAAGTGTTCAAATTATTCTGTTCCTAATGGAAAAGATAAAGAATCTGTTTGGGGAGAATTGTCTGTCAAGTTGGTTGAGAAAAGTAAAATTTTAACCAAAAGAAGTAAGGATTTTTCTATAATATATAAAGTTGCCGCCGCTGCAATAATTCTTGTATTAAGCAGTATCACTTATTTATATTCAGATACAAGTTATTCTACCAAATATGCTGAAATAAAAATGGTTAATCTCCCTGATGGTTCAAGTGTCTTTTTGCAGGCAGATTCAAGAATATCATTAAATGAAAAGCAATGGGAAACAAACCGTGAGATAAAACTCGTTGGGGAAGCTTATTTCTCTGTAAAAAAAGGGAGTACATTCACAGTAGAAACAGGAAATGGCAATATTAAAGTCCTGGGTACCCGATTTAATGTTGTGAGTAGGGGGAATACATTTGAAGTAGGCTGCGTTTCTGGCAAAGTTAGTGTGAATCTTAAAAATTCACTAAAATCAAAAATACTTACAAAAGGAATGCAAACTTGGCAAACACTATCTGGGCAGCTTTCAGAGCCAGTTTCTGTAAATGTAGAACATATTATTAATAGGCAAAAAGGTGAATTCTATTTTGAACAAGCTGATCTAAGTCTGGTTTTTGAAGAACTTGAACGACAGTTTGATGTTAAGGTAAAATATACGGGAATAAAAAATAGAAAATTTACAGGTTATTTTTCAAATAAGGATATTGAAACCGCTCTGAAAATGGTCTGTAACCCTATGAACCTGGATTATGAAATAAATAATAGGCTTATAATAATTAAGGGTTTAGCTAAATCAAATCAGTAAATTGAATGTTAATTTAAAAAAAGGAAATTATGAAAAAAAAGGTTATTTATTCATTTATAATTTTAGTTTTTGCTTTTGCAGCATGTGATAAGCAGAACATTACGAATAAACAGGTAGACAATAATGCGTTGGAGAATTTCTTGACGCTTAATCAGAAATATCAAAAACTAAAAAATCAAACTAAAGATTTTCGTTCAGTTGGAACTTTTAAAAAGATGAAAACTAAAGCCTTAAAAGGTTTTAAAGGTGATAGTGTCAATGATGGTACAGATGATATTTGGGATAATTGGGAATCTTGTGCAGAAATAACAGAGACCGAAAATGAGGATGGTTCATTCACACTTGTAATGGATTATGGTGAAGAGGGTTGTGAAGAATATGGATTTTTAATGAAAGGGAAAATTACCATGACCTGGAAAATAGATGAAAGCGATTATTATTTTGAAGAAATATATGAAAATTATTACATGTATGATGTTACAATAAATGGAAAAGTTGTTTTTGAAGGTAGTTGGGACGAAAATTCATGGGATGATTTTAGCTGGTCTGGCCAAGAGAATTTGATATTTACTTTTGATGATGGTGAAGTTATGGAAATGTCAGGTAAATATAAAGAAAAGGGCGATGTCGATTCATATACTGTGTTGGAGGGAAGTTATTCTTATAGCTCATCACTTGGTTATTCTTTTTCCTACGAAGTAACAAAACCACTTGTTTATTCTTACACTTGCGAAGATGCTTATATCCCGGTAGAAGGAACTGAAAAGGTGAAATATGTTGAAAATGGAGAAAATGAGGAGTTTATTATGGACTATGGAGATGGTACCTGCGACAACAAATATACAATTACAAGCAATGGGGTAACTGAAGAATTTGATTATGATGAAGAGGATTGGTTTGGAGACGATGATGGTGACTACTGGATTGCTTCGGATTCAACAGATATTTCCGGTTAATTTGTCAAAACTGATTTAAGAATTTATGGGAGAGGCTGAGTAGTTTTTATGGCTTGTGTTTTAGGATTCGGCTGGTTACCGGATCCTTTTAAACCAGGCTTATGCAGTAGTAGTTCTACAAGAACGTACTATCTGCATTTAGAAAGGTTTAATCCCGATTTAGAGAACCACTATTTTGGTATTTCAACAAAATGGCTGGTGAACTTAATCGCAATGTATTTGAGCGAGATCCCAAAATATTATGTTCAGTTTGGATTTAAAGAAAAAAGGCAGTTATCCAATCCCATTAATATATTATTTTCATCCAGAAAACGGATAACTGTCTTTTCTAATTATTAAGATACTCACTTTTTGTAACTTCATCTAAATAAAAAACATCATAAAGAATTTCTTCTTTGTCATGGTTGCCAATCTTAAAGAATTTCCCAATTTTCCTTCCCACTTTAGCAGATTTTTTTGAAATAGTAGTTTTTTTCTTTATCTCATATTCTTTATGCTCATCTTTGAGTAAATAAATTTCTGGTACAATGTCAGCAATTGTGTCTTTAGTAAAAGAAATAATAATTTCATATTTATTCTTGTAATTAAGACTATCAAAAGTTATTTCTTTGATGGGTAAGTTGTTTTGAATTTCCCCTTGAAAATATATTCTAAATTTCGCTTCATCGGTTTTTGTAAATATTTTAATGCTGGAAGTTTGTCCTACTACGATAAAATTTACAGCTAACAGGATAAGAATTGTAAAAATTGAATTTCTCATAATGATTTTCTTTTATTTTTTTACAAAAATGTAAAAAATGTTTTAATCTAAACCAAAAATCTGTTTATTTAATGATTTTTAACACGGTACTGCCGCTTTCCTAAACAGTGGTGTAGGGGTAGTTTAGGGAATTTATTGTCCTAAAAGCTGGTTTTAATTGGTTTTTTGTTCGAATTTTTGTTTTCGTTCCGTAGATCAAGGTTTGGTTTTAAAATCCAATACCCATTTTCAAATTGAAGCCCATCCTGTGATAAATCCGGGCCATAATACATATATTGTCCTTTAAACTTTTTAAGAGATGGTGCAAGGTGATCAAATACAATTAGTTCCTCTTGTTCATCATACCTAAGCATCATTTTTGCCTGTTTTGAATACTCAAAAATTATACGATTATAGGTTTCATCTCCCATTTTAATAATTGGGTCACCAAATTGTGGGGTTTTTCTTTTAATTATCAGTGTCTCAATAATTTTTTTATTGGTGAAATTGTCATTACCATCCCATCCAAATAAAGTGTAATATGTTTTATTTTTATAATTGTTTGTAAGTATCTTATAATACAAAGCTCCGTACCAATTGGCACTATCCAATATTTTGTTCTGTGGTGAGGATATTCTGTTTGAATTATCCGTGAGTTTAATCAAAGATACATTGTTGTTTTTTGATTTAATCTGGATAAATCCAAAATATTCATAGGTTCCATTATTAAATGGTAAATTCCACGTGAAAACCCTTAATAATCCATCATCAGAGTTTAGTTTTGAAACATGTTTCAATTTAGTAAAAGGATATTCAAAACTATTTTTCTTATTCAATAACTTAGTGAAAATGTTTTGAATCTCACTATTGTAACCTAGCTTTTCATTGTCGTTTTTGCTCAGTATTATTTTATTGAATATTGACTGAATGGAATCTTCTAATTGTACAATACTGCCAGTTTGGGCATTAATGTTAATTGTTATCAGGAATAATATAATAGTAACTTGTAAAATTTTCATCTGCAACAGTTTCTTTTTTATTCAAAAACGGAAAAAAGTTGATAAAATTATTAATTGAGCTTGTCGAGTACTTTTTTTATAATCTCAACAACAGTATCAACTTCTTCTTTGGTAATTATGAGTGGTGGTGCAATTCGAAAACGATTATCAAGAAAAATAAACCAATCGGTAATCATTCCTTCTCTTACGGCTATGTTTATGAATTTTTGCACTTGTTCTGCACTCTCAAGTTGAACAGAATAAAACAAACCTGTACCTCTAATGGATTTTATTTTTTTGTGTTTTAAAATTGATACAAGGTATTCCCCTTTTTTATTTACCTCCTCAATTATGTTTTCATTAAGTAGAACTTTTAAATTGGCTAATGCAGCAGCAGCAGATACCGGATGGCCACCAAAAGTAGTAATATGACCCAAGACAGGGTTGTTTGTAAATGAGTCCATTATTTTTTTATCAGAAACAAAAGCACCAATTGGCATACCACCACCCATCGCTTTTGCAATCGTAAGGATGTCTGGAATAACATCGTATTTTATAAAAGCAAAAAGCTTACCTGTTCTTCCAAAACCGGTTTGTATTTCATCAAAAATGAGTAATGTTCCCGTTTCATTACACCTTTTTCGTAAATCTTTAAGAAAGTTATTTTTCGGTAATATAACACCTGCTTCACCTTGAATAGGTTCTACAATAACACAGGCTGTTTTTGAAGAAATTAATGCTAAATCTGACTTTATATTGAATTCTAGGAAACGAATATCTGGCAGTAAAGGCCTAAAGGCTTGGGTAAAATAGGTTTCACTCATCAAACTTAAAGCACCGTGTGTACTTCCATGATATGCATTTTTAAAAGCTGCAATTTCTGTTCTTCCCGTATATCGTTTGGCAAGTTTAATAGCTCCTTCATTTGCTTCACTACCTGAATTTACAAAATACGTACAATTAAGATTTTCAGGAAGTTCGTTGCTTAGTAATTTAGAAAATTCTACCTGTGGCGACTGAATATACTCTCCATATACCATCAGGTGCATATATTTTTCAGCTTGTTGTTGTACGGCTTTTACAATTTCTGGATGCAAATGACCCAGGTTACTCACAGATACTCCAGCTATTAAGTCAATGTATTTTTTTCCATCAGTGTCATATAAATAAATACCTTTTGCCTTTTCAATTTCAAGTGCTAAAGGGGATTCTGAGGTTTGCCCAATATGCTGCTGAAATAATTGCCGGTGTGAAATCATAATTATCTTGGTTAAATTGAATTATGCCTTTTTAAAAACTCTTTTTCAATAATATCTGAACGTTTAATGCTTTGCTTTAGCCAGTTTAATAATATTTCTTCTTTTTCTTTTTCCTTAAGCATCCATTTTATGCCAGATTGGTCTAACTTTAACCTTAAATGATGAAGAATAATAGATGCCGATACAGAAATGTTAAAACTTTCTGTAAACCCTTGCATGGGTATTTTTAGAAACTCGTCAGCATGATCCATAGCTAGATTGGAGAGCCCTGGTTGTTCTGAACCAAACAATAAGGCTATTTTTCTTTTTTCTAAATCAAAATTGTCAAGTGCTACATCATTTGTGTGTGGTGTAGTTGCAACAATTCGGTAACCATCCTTTTTCAAAGAATTAATACATGCAATTGTGTTATTCTTCTCTTCATTGTATTTTTGTAAATTAAGCCATTT
>Ga0164315_10003760_pt1 | contig 11786 bp, 16 predicted proteins | sample GuaBasSedimGuay6_FD_113737 | JGI IMG/M metagenome (GOLD analysis project Ga0164315, IMG submission 113737) | Subseafloor sediment microbial communities from Guaymas Basin, Gulf of California, Mexico - Guay6, Core 4569-2, 0-3 cm | ecosystem: Environmental > Aquatic > Marine > Hydrothermal vents... | reverse complement strand
CTAAGGCGGCATCATCCCACACGGGCTCGCTTGCAGGCCAGGATGTAATCTACGATGCAGTATTCAAGCAGACTGGGATAATTAGGGCTGAAGACTTTGAGCACATGTTCGATCTAGCTAAGGCATTTGCAAAGTGCAAGCTACCCAAGGGGGACAGGATAGGAATAATAACTGATGGCGGTGGAGCTGGAGTTATGGCGAGTGATGCCGTAGCTAAGTTCGGCCTTAAGCTTGCTGAACTAAGCGAAGAAACAATAAAGTTCTTGAGGGAAAGGTTCCCACCCCATGCAGTCGTTGGAAATCCTACTGATGTTGTTGGTGATACTGACGTAGAAAGGTACAGGCTTGCCCTTGAAGCTTTCACTAAGGATCCAAACGTTGATGCAATTCTCATAATTGTCCTGTTCCAAGTTCCCCTGTTAGATGAGGAGGAAGTCATAAATATTATAGCTGATTATGCAAAGAAGAGTGAGAAGCCAATAGTCGCCGTCGCAATGGGAGGTTATAAGACGGACAAATACGCTAGAATGCTTGAGGAAAAGGGTGTTCCCGTTTATCCAACCCCTGAGAGGGGTGTTAGGGCTTTGGCTGGATTGGTTAGATATGCCAAATATCTTAGGGGGAATGAGGAATGAAGGAGGAGGCCGTTAAGGTTATTAAAGAAGTGTTGAAGCAGGGCAGAACGGCCATGGTTGAGTACGAAGCAAAGCAGGTTTTAAAGGCTTACGGTCTGCCCGTGCCCGAGGAGAAGCTTGCAAAGACCCTTGATGAGGCCCTCAAGTATGCCAAGGAGATTGGCTATCCAGTGGCAATGAAGCTTATGTCCCCCCAGATACTTCACAAGAGTGATGCCAAGGTTGTAATGCTTAATATAAAGAACGAGGAGGAGCTCAAGAAGAAGTGGGAGGAAATTCACGAGAACGCCAAGAGGTACAACCCTAACGCTGAGATCCTTGGAGTTCTCATCGCTCCAATGCTCAAACCGGGAAGGGAGGTAATCATCGGAGTTACTGAAGATCCCCAGTTTGGCCACGCAATAATGTTCGGTCTCGGTGGAATATTCGTTGAGATCCTTAAGGACGTGACATTCAGGCTGGTTCCAATAACCGAAAAAGATGCAAGGAAAATGATAAGGGAGATAAAGGCATACCCAATTCTAGCTGGGGCAAGAGGAGAAGAGCCAGCTGACATAGATGCTATAGTAGATATGTTGCTCAAGGTTTCTCAACTAGTTGATGATCTTAGGGACTACATAAAGGAGATGGATCTAAACCCTGTTTTCGTGTACAATAAGGGAGAAGGTGCAGTAATAGTTGATGCAAGGATAATCCTAAAAGACAAAGGAAAAGAAGCTTGAGCCCAAGTATAAGGAGGAAAAATGCGCTTAACTCTTTCCATATTTTTCTTGTATATATCCAAATATGTCATGAACTATCAGTAAGCTTATCCCTGCATCTATTGCGGATAGCAAGTTCCCAGCTATGAGGAACAATAGGGCAAAGAGAAATTCAAATACTGCATAAATGAGGGCAACTTTTATTGCGATCTTAATTTCATTTCTTACCCCAACAGCCAATAAGAGACTAAATACCCCAAATATTTGGTATAAAATTGAGCCTTGATATAAAACTAAAATTAGGATCGCGTTTAAAGCTAGTAAATAGCTTGCCAGTTGCAGATGCTTCATATAACATCCCTGGGGATTTTATCTTTTACCTCCTCAAGTATCTTTTTAAACTGTCCAAGACCTGCCCTAACTATCGGAAACTTCGGAACGAAGGGGCAGGAGGGTTCTTCTTCTATGCTTATCTCAAAGGTCCCTATATCCTTTGCAATCCTAACGATCTCTTCCTTGTCCAGGGCTATGAGGGGCCTTAATACTGGAAGGTCTGTTGCTGTGCTTATGACCATTAGATTGTCAAGTGTTTGTGAAGCTACTTGACCAAGAGAGTCACCAGTTACGATGGCATCTGCCCCAATTTTCTTTGCGTACTCAGTTGCCACTATGTACATAGTGTACTTGCAAAATACGCATGTCCATTTTGCTTTTCCAATCTCCCTTAGCTTCTCAAAAACTGGGGCTTGAACTTCGAAGGCATCCACTATCAGGGGCTCCTTCACTAGATCTCTATGTATCTCTCTTAACCTCTCCACAAGCCTCCTCACTTTATCCTCCTTTATCTCATCCTGCCTAAAGTGGAGAGGATAAACTTCAACACCCTTGCTCGCTATTAAGTGGATTGCAACGGGCGAATCTATCCCTGAGCTTAATAGTGCAACGACTTTCATTCTCTCCACCCCAGGTATATCATGTAGGCGATTATTGCCATAGCTCCAATAACTTCCGGGATCGCCAGTCCAATTCTCATCTTTATAAGGGCTATCATTAGGATAAAAGTTCCTGGGCCGATAACTCTCCAAATTTTTCCGTAAAGTGTCATGTCTAAGAAGGATAGCAGGTAAGTTAGAACGGCTGAAGGTGCATGGAGTGGTTTTTCCTCCGGAAATACCCCTACAAGGATAAGCGTAAGCATCGCTATTTTAAGCACATCTCTTTTCAATGCCTTGGCAGTTATTAGGCCTAAAGTTCCAAGCCCTATTATGTACAGATTAAATATCCAGCTCTTTGGATTTTTAAGAGATCCCATGTCGCTTAATGCATTTTTCGTGAAGGAAAACCAAGGGTTTTGGTTAATTACAATTATTAGCCCTATTGTGAAATATATCGCAAGGATTATAGGGAGGATCTTTTTTGCGTTCATGACGTAGTTTTCGAAAATAACTTTTATATATCCTTGTTTAGTAAGTCGGCCTGATGCCTGACTTAGTTGCCTTCGTTTATATGGGGGGAGAGGAGTACAAGTGGTTGTTTTTCGAGGTATATGATAAGGTTAAGTTCTACCTTCGAGATATCGAGTTGCCAGTGGTTCCGGTTTATGGCGGACATATAAGATTGCCCCCAGGAACCTTAGTGCAAGTGAAAACTGAGAATGGGATAGTTAAAATGTACTCTTTTGAAGCTGTGGTTGAGGCTCTCTATGGCAGGCTAGTTGAGATGAGGAATGATGTGAATGACGATAGTATAACGAAGATATTTGGTCTTACAACGTACCCCATTGGTTCTAGGAGAGAATATTTCGACTTATATAAGAAGTATCTTGGCTTGCAGATCTCAATTGCTAACTATCATGTTCTTGCGTTGGCAATTAAGCCGTTTCATACAGATAATAGAGATTTGTTCGTGGAGAGAGTGTTTAAAGGTGTGCTTCATGAACTGGGTCATCTATATGGACTTTCACACTGCAAGAATGACTGTGTGATGAATCCTCCTGAAGATTTAAGGGATTGGGATTTGAGGGCACCAACCTTTTGTTCTGGATGCTTAAGAAAGTTAAAAGAGGAATTTACGCCCACGCTTCAGCTATAACATCGTGTTTATGGATACTCTCGTTGCTGATGACTCTTACATGAATTCTACCTTTGAACTTCTCCCTTGCTTTGGCAAGGATCTCTCTTGCCACGTCTTCAACGAACTTTGGATTCTCGTACATCCTTCTAACAACGGCATTTTCATCTGAAGTCTTCAGTAATGTATATGTTGGGGAACTAAACGAACTCTCGACCACCTCTATCATGTCTTCAAGTGGTATTTCCTCTTCGAAGTTAGTCCTAATTTCAAGCTCTCCTATTGCCCTCTGTATGTGTGTTCTTCCTTGGTTGTTTGCCATCGCATGAGGACATGCAGTATTTCCGATGACTTTAACTTTGAGAACTTTTTGGATGTTTCCTTTTTCTTTTATAATCCCAACCTCAACATCATACGGTTCGTAACTGACTTTTTTGCTTGTGGGGGTTTCTTTTTCCAGTATTAAGGTAGTCTTAATCCAGACTTCTGCTCTCTGGTGGTGGTGTTTCTTTTCAATCCTCTTAATAACTGCTAACCCAAGATCTTCTAGGGATGTGTGTATTTTTTTTACCTCTTCCTCAACAGCCTCACTTAATGCTTCCGTTATGCTCTCAATAAGCCTGCTCATGTGAATACCTTTTTTTCTCTCTGTGAGGTCTATTGTAACCTCAAACGTTGGGATGAATGTGTAGACCCTTCCCCTCCAGTTGATCTTTGCAACTGTCTTCAGGTTTGTAATTCCGACCCTGGGAAGGGGGAGCTTTATTTCGGGCTCTTCTTCTTGAGTTTCCACGTACAAGATCCCCACCAGATTGCAGAAGAGAAAGCTTGCTTTAAAATGTAATGGTCAAAAGTAAAGAAGCCGAGAAAGAGCCTCAGCTCTTGATAGCAAGCTTGATATCCTCAGCCTTAACGGTCTTTCTTCCAGCGTGCCTTGCAAACTCGACAGCCTTCTTTGAAACCTCAATTGCGTACTCCTCAAGGTACTCGGCGAGGATCTTTGCTGCCTCCTCGCTAACTCTCTCGGCACCTGCCTTTCTTATAAGCCTGTCAACTGGGGCAATTGGTAACTCTCCCATCATCCACACCTCCTAATTCATTTATTTGTGGGGGATCTGCATTTTGTTTTTTGAAAATAGAGATATATAAACTTTTCGGATTTAAGGCCCTCTCGGAATTTATCCGCCATGTTTGCTATGTATGATTAATGAATTAATTCAATGGCGTTATCTCATCTGCCTTATTCGGCTTATTGCCACTTCGAAAAGTTACAATTTTAAGAGATTTGATTATAACCTCTTTCTGATGTAACTATTTTGACTAACTATTTTCCCATCCTCTAACTTAATTATTCTCAATTTTTCAAATCCAACAGTTTCCATTTTGTACGTTATGATGTAGGCTGACTTTTTGCCAATTTCTGATTTGAGGATTCGAGGTAACATATATTTTTCTTCGTAATCTACGACTACGGATCCTTGAGCTCTTTCCAGAACTTTCCTTATGATGCGGTACCTCTTGTCTGTAATTACGTTAAAAAGGACTGCATACTTCGTATTGACTGAAAAAATATCTCCTATAATGACTTTGTTTGGAAATTTTGGTGTCACTGGTAGCCTCTCTATTGCCACTATTCCTTTTTCTGCAAATTTATCTATGAACAATTTAAGTAACCACTTTGGGTTTCCTGATATTATTACAAGTCCCTTTTCTAAATTTAGGATTTCTCTTATGGTTGTCATCAGGCAAAAGTTAATAGTGTTACTGTTAACCCTTTTTATGGGAGGCAAATTGGACGGAAAGATTATTCATGACCCTGTGCATGGAAGCATGAAAATCCCTGAAGAGATAATGAGACTTGTTGAGACTCCAGAATTTCAAAGACTTAGAGGGATAAAGCAACTTGGGTTAGCGAATTTAGTTTATCCTGGGGCGAATCATACTAGGTTTGAACACTCCCTAGGGACTTGGTACCTAGCTAGGAGACTATCTCAAGAACTTGGGTTACCAGGGGATGAAGCTATGTTGATCCAGCTGGCCGCGTTATTACATGATGTTGGTCATGGTCCATTTAGCCACACACTCGAGAGAATATACAGAGAAAGACTTGAATTCCATGATCATATGGACGTTAGTAGGGGGATTGTTGAGGGTAAAATCGAAATATGTGAAAGCTCGAATGAGATCCCCGAAATCCTCGAAGAGCTTGGTTTTAGGCCTAAAGAGATTGGTGATCTAATAGCTGGAGTTTATAAGCGGAAGTACTTGAGAATGATAATTCATGGGGATATAGATGTAGATCAGCTTGATTACCTAAGTAGGGATGCCCATTACACAGGGGTAGCTCACGGTATTATTGACCTGGAGAGGCTACTTACAGTCATGAAAGTAATTGGAGATGAACTTGTTATTGATGAGAAGGGAATTGAAGCCGTTGAGGGCATGTTAGTTGCTCGATCATTGATGTATTCTAGGGTATATTTCCACAGAACAGTCAAAATAGCTGAAGGGATGCTGATAAGGGCTGTTGAGCATGCCTTGGACGAGGGAGACCTAGAAGAGTTTTGGAAGATGACAGATGATAGGCTCCTAGTTGAACTTGAGGATTTGGGAGGATACCCCGGTGATATAGTTAGGAGAATAAGACAAAGAAAATTATTCAAAGCTGCTGTTGTGATAAGCCCGGAAGATTTAACACCTGAGGAAAAAAGGGCTCTAACATCCCTTTATAGAAGCTCCAAGAAGAGACGGGAAAAGGAGTTGGAGCTCGCAGATAAAATTGGAGCGAGAGATGGGGAGGTAATTTTAGAACTTTCAATTCCGGAGCTGATATTAAGCGAACCTCGATTAAAGCAGGTAGAAGTAAATGTTGTTCTTAAAGACGGGACAATTGAACCGATAGCTAAGGTAACTCCTCTTGCTTCTGCAATAAAGAGGAGGCAGACTCCTAGGTGGGTACTAATAATTGCCACCCCGAAGGAATTGGTAGAAAAGGTAAGGGATATTTGGAGAGACGTTATATTTTATTGACATTGCGGAAAATGTTATAAGGAGTTTTGGAGAAAGAAGCTTGGTAATTTATTATGAGCATGACGAGGTGATGAAAGTGGGTCTCTTTGATAAGCTCAAAAAACCGGAAGTTCAGGAAAAAACAAAGTCGCTCACTTCAATAAGGGAAAAGGTTACAGAGAAGAAATCCGACGTGGAGCTTGTTCCAGTGGAGGAGGACGCTATAGTCAAAGAAATAATAAAGCCTAAGGTTATTTACGTAAAGAGAATAAAAATTGCAACGTACAATGACCTTAAAGTTGTTTCTGACGAAGTTACGGCAGGAAACATTGTGATAGTGGATTTATCCCCTCTGATATCGAAGCCTGACATACTCGAGAAAGTTGCTGAACAAATTAAGATGAGTGCAAGTACTTTTGGTTGGGACATTGCCATGGTTTGTAAGGATCCTCCAAAGATTCTCGTCACCCCTCAAGACATAAAAATAGTCAAAGAATGATATATTTTCCCTTATTTCAATAAGATTTAAATACAGGGGAATGGGGCTATGCTATTTGGTGGTGTTGCATGAAAGTTAAAACAATAATGACAAAGAATCCAGTGACGATAACCTTACCCGCCACGAGGAACTATGCAATTGAGCTTTTTAAGAAGTACAAAGTCAGGAGCTTTCCAGTGGTTAACAAGGAGGACAAGCTCGTCGGAATAATTAGCATAAAGCGCGTACTTACAAATCCAGATGAGGAGCAACTAGCAATGCTTGTTAAGAGAGATGTTCCCACTGTAAAAGAAAATGACGATCTAAAGAAGGCCGCGAAGTTGATGTTGGAGCATGACTACAGAAGGGTAATAGTCGTCGATGAGGAGAAAAGACCCGTTGGCATCCTAACGGTGGGTGACATAATAAGGAGGTATTTAGCAAAGACTGAGAAGTATAGGGAGACCGAAATCGAGCCCTATTATCAGAGGCATGTGAGCATAGTTTGGAAGGGGACACCCCTTAAGGCAGCATTGAAGGCTCTGCTATTGTCAAACGCAATGGCGCTTCCAGTTGTCGATGATAATGGTGAGCTCATTGGGATTGTCGATGAAACGGATTTGCTGAAAGATAGTGAGATAGTAAGGATAATGAAGTCTACTGAACTCGCTGCCTCAAGCGAGGAAGAGTGGATGCTGGAGAGCCACCCAACGTTACTCTTTGAAAAGTTTGAACTGCAACTCCCAAACAAGCCCGTTGAAGAGATAATGACCAAGGACGTCATAATTGCTACACCTCATATGACGGTATATGATGTAGCTAGGAAGATGGCCAAATATCATATAGAACAGCTCCCAGTGATAAGGGGAGAGGGAGAATTAGTTGGACTTATAAGAGATTTCGACCTAATAAAGGTTCTTGTCAAGCCAAAAGGCTAATTCTCTTCTACCTTATTGCTTTGCAAAAATTTTTCATAAAATTTTATTCCACAAGGGTGGAAACCTTCGAAAGTCTTTTAAATTAAGTATTAAAACACCACCACAGCTTTCAGAATAAGAGAAAGCCTTGGAGGGCAGAAATGGCGTGGCACATATTCATTCCAGATTCACTCTTGGAGGAAACAAATGACCCGAAACTCAAGGCTTACAAGGTAGGTCAGGTAGCTAGGGCATGCGCAATATTTGGTGTTGAACACATATGGATCTACAGGGCCGGAGGGAGGGACGGTAAGTTCATCAAACTCCTGCTAGAGTACGCTGAGACTCCCCAGTACCTCAGGAAAAGATTGTTCCCATTGATGCCTGAGCTTAAGTACGCTGGTGTGATGCCCCCTCTCCAGATACCGAGCCATAAGCCAAAGACTAGTCCTAGAATAGGAGAAATTAGGGAAGGCTTTGCATTTAGGCGTGGGAAAAAGCTATTCGCTGACATAGGACTTGACAGACCAGCGCTCGTAAAGGGAATTGCAGAGGAAGGCAGGGGAACGTTCAAAATAGTTTCAGTAAAACCTCTCCGCGTAGTTCCTGCCGAGCCCCCAGACTACTGGGGGTATAGGGTTCACCTGAGTAGGAAAACTTTGGCGAAAACACTTAAAAATGCTGACCTTGACGTGGTCATCGCGACATCCCGTAGGGGTGTCGACGTGAGAGATGCCGAAGTGCCCCTCGAGGGCGAGGTTGGTATAGTCTTTGGCTCTCCCCGGAAGGGGATTATGGAGATATTGAATGAGTATAATGAGGATTTCGAGTTCGATCTAATCGTGAACACAATTCCGGGTCAAAAGACAAAAACCGTAAGAACAGAGGAAGCGTTGTTTGCGACTCTCGCGATATTTAATGTCATGAGGAGGGATTGAGAATGGGTAAGGTTCACAGGCCAAGGAAGGGTTCACTTGGATTCAGCCCAAGAAAGAGGGCTAAGAGCATAGTTCCAAGAATTAGGAGTTGGCCCAAGGAGACAGAGGTTAGAATGCTTGGCTTTGCAGGATACAAGGCTGGAATGACGCATATATTAATGATCGATGACGAGCCAGGACTCACCAATGGAAAGGAAATATTCGTGCCAGTAACAATCGTTGAAACCCCACCCTTAAGGATCTTTGGAATTAGGGCTTACAGGCAGGGCTACCTCGGCCTCGAAACCGCAACCGAGGTAATAGTTCCAGACTTTCCGCTCGACAACTACCCAAGCAAGAAGGCTAAGAACGTTACCTTCTACAAGCTCCTCGAGAGGAGGATCGCAACCTTGCCAAAGAACTACACCCAGGAAGTCTTCGAGCAGAAGCTTGGTCAGCTTGAGGACATGATAAAGGAAGGAGAAATAGTCGAGGTTAGGGCCCTTGTAAGCACTCAGCCATGGATAATCAAGCTCAAGAAGAAGCCCGAGGTTATGGAGTACGCCATTGGTGGAACTAGCGTTGAGGAGAAGTTCAACTACATAAAGGAGAGGCTCGGAAAGGAGCTTAGGGTTAGTGAGGTTCTCAAAGAGGGAGAGCTCCTCGATGTAATCGCCGTCACAAAGGGTAAGGGAACCCAAGGTCCAGTTAAGAGGTGGGGAATTAAGCTTAGGGCCCATAAGGACAGCAAGGGTAGGAGGAAGGTAGGTTCAATTGGTCCGTGGCACCCAGCTAGGGTAATGTGGACAGTTCCAATGGCTGGACAAACAGGATTCCACCACAGGACTGAACTCAACAAGAGGTTGATTGCCATAGGTGAGAATGGTAAGCTCAACTTGAACGGGAACGAGATTGAGATTACCCCAAAGGGTGGCTTCCCACACTATGGAATCGTGAGGAGCGACTTCATGATGATTGCCGGCAGTGTTCCTGGGCCCGTAAAGAGGATAATTAGGGTTAGGCCCGCTATAAGACCTCCAAAGAAGAAGCCTCCTGTTCAGAGGCCCCAAATCACTTATGTTAGTGTTGAGTCAAAGCAGTGAGGTGAGATAAATGAAGGTTAAGGTTTTCGACCTTAACGGTCAACCCGTTGATGAGATTGAGCTACCTAGGGTATTCTTCACTCCATTTAGGCCCGACCTCATAAGGAGGGCCGTCATAGCTTCATGGACCCATAGGATACAGCCCCAGGGAAGAGACCCAATGGCCGGTAAGAGAAGGGTCACTGAGAACATAGGAAAGGGTCACGGAATGGCGAGGGTTGAGAGGCTCAAGACCCCACCGAGGTATGCTGCATTCGTTCCATTCGCTAGGGGTGGAAGGAGGACCCACCCACCAAAGGTAGAGAAGATAATCTGGGAGGATATAAACAAGAAGGAGAGAAGGTTAGCGATAATGAGCGCCATAGCTGCGACTGCCAATTATGACATAGTCAAGGCGAGAGGGCACGTCATCGATAACGTTCCCCAGCTCCCGCTTATAGTGGTTGATGACCTTCAGAAGATCCAGAAGACAAGGGAGACGAGGGAGATATTCAAGAAGCTTGGCATCTGGGACGACATCGAGAGAGCTAAGGAGAAGAGCGGAGTAAGGGCTGGTAAGGGTAAGATGAGGGGCAGGAGGTACAAGAAGGCCAAGGGCCCGCTTATCGTCGTTGGGAAGAACGAGGGAATAGTCCTTGGGGCAAGGAACCACCCAGGAGTAGATGTTGTGGTCGTTGACAACTTGGGTGTGGAGCACCTAGCTCCTGGAACTCACCCTGGAAGGTTGACAGTTTGGACCGTTAGTGCTATAGAGAGGCTTAGGGAGATATATGGGTGATGAGGTATGGATCCGTACAAGGTTATAATTAGGCCCGTCGTCACGGAAAAGGCAATCTCACTGATAGAGAAAGAGAACAAGCTCACCTTCATAGTGGACAGGAGGGCCACAAAGCAGGACATCAAGAGGGCTGTTGAGGAGATATTTGACGTGAAAGTTGAGAAGGTGAACACCCTTATAACACCCAAGGGTGAGAAGAAGGCGTATGTTAAGCTCAAGCCTGAATACAGCGCGAGTGAAGTTGCCGCAAGGTTAGGATTATTCTGAGGTGGTGAGTTATGGGTAAGAGTCTAATCCAGCAAAGGAGAGGTAAAGGAAGTCCCACTTTCAAGTCACCTTCCCACAGGTTTAGGGGTGCCGTAAAGTATATCCCCCTGAACTACACCCAAGAGAAGACCCTTAGGGGAGTCGTTGAAGAGATAATGCACGACCCAGGTAGGACTGCACCCGTGGCAAGGGTTAAGTTCGAGAATGGAATGGAGAAGCTTATTATCGCTCCTGAGGGATTGCTCGTTGGGCAGGAGGTATACATAGGCCCAGAGGCCCCGGTTGCAATTGGCAACACTTTGCCGCTCTCAAAGATCCCTGAGGGAACCTACATTTACAATATTGAGGGCGTTCCTGGGGATGGCGGAAAGTACGTGAGGGCTGGAGGAACTTATGCTCTCGTGGTTTCAAGGGAAAAGGACAAGGTTATAGTTCAACTTCCAAGCGGTGAGCTCAAGGCGTTTGATCCAAACTGTAGGGCAACAATTGGTGTTGTTGCCGGGGGAGGTAGGCTGGAGAAGCCCCTGGTTAAGGCTGGCAAGGCCTACTACAAGTACAAGGCGAGGAATAAGTTCTGGCCGACACCAAGAGGTGTTAAGATGAACGCAGTCAACCACCCATTCGGTGGTAAGGAGCACCACCCAGGTAAGCCAACCACGACTTCAAGGAGGGCTCCTCCAGGAAGGAAGGTTGGTCATATCGCTGCGAGGAGAACTGGTAGGAGGAAGTGAGGTGGTGTAAATGGCGAGGAAGGAGTTTAGGTATCGCGGTTATACCCTCGAACAGTTGTTGAATATGTCCCTTGAGGAGTTAGCTAAGCTACTTCCCGCAAGGCAAAGGAGAAGCCTGAAGAGAGGTCTCACTCCAGAGCAGAAGAAGCTCCTCAGGAAGATCCGCCTAGCTAAGAAGGG
>Ga0164315_10003758_pt1 | contig 11790 bp, 6 predicted proteins | sample GuaBasSedimGuay6_FD_113737 | JGI IMG/M metagenome (GOLD analysis project Ga0164315, IMG submission 113737) | Subseafloor sediment microbial communities from Guaymas Basin, Gulf of California, Mexico - Guay6, Core 4569-2, 0-3 cm | ecosystem: Environmental > Aquatic > Marine > Hydrothermal vents >... | reverse complement strand
TTAGCCGCTGCGAGCAGATCGCCGGATGCCGCCTGGTATCGACATCGCCCGACATGTTTTCCGAGATTCAACTGTCCGGCTTCAAGCGCTTGCTGCGTAAAACGTCGTTTTATCGTTACGGTGGCGATTGCTATAACTACGCCTTGCTGGCATCGGGTTATGTTGATCTGGTGGTCGAGTCTGATTTAGAGCCCTACGACTTTTGCGCGCTGGTGCCCGTTGTCGAAGCTGCGGGCGGTGTTATCACGGACTGGCAGGGACGACCGCTTGGTATGCAGTCAAATGGCGATGTGCTTGCGGCATCCAGCCAGGCGCTGCATCAGCAGGCGATCGAGTTGTTAAACGGCGCTTAGTGCTGTCAGGGGCCGGGAACACTAGTTACTTATTCGAGGAAAGTGATATGTTGAGTAAGGTCGACCTCGAAGCACCGCCACGCGTAATGCCGACGCGGGACACTAGTGAATGGACATATTAATAAATCCATTATTGGATAAACTGAACCCCAACGTAAGCTTGACGAAATAAAGAGACGCGAGGATTACAATCATGGCCAGAATCGAAGACTACCCCTTCCCGACCGGACTTCACCTCTTGGCGCGCTGGCAATCCGGAGATGCTGGCGCAAAACGAGAAATGACCGAAATCTTCGATGCCGCGATAGCGGGTGATTTCGATGCAAACTTCGCGGTGCCGACGCCATCCAACGAAATCCATGCTACGGCTTCGGTGCATATGCTGGCACTCGCCATTTTGCATGATTTGTATGGAATCGAATCGGCCGAATACTACAAAACAGATCCCTGGCGTTACGTTCGGGCAAATCTGGTCGCTAGCCGCCTTCTCGGAATCAAGAAACTGTACATGACCTGGGCGCTTTATGCCTTCACTTGCGAACCCCTCGGTCAGATAATGATGTATCCCGACAGATTTCCTCCGGGCTGCGACCCGGATGAACCGCTGATCAATAAGGATAACTGGAGATCGCTTGATACTCCGGATTTTTCTACAGGCGTTCCGAAGGTGATTGACGAAATCATGCGTGTAACCGAGCAAATCACCGGTATGGCGCCACTGCTACAAATCTCGGCGCCTTACAGTCTGGCAGCGGATATTTATGGCCAGGAGCCTCTGTTAGCTGATGTGGTCCATGACCCTGATCACGTAAATGCGCTTCTGGACCACCTTGCCGACAAAGTGCTCGGACCCTGGATGGATCACCATATCGAAACCTTCCCGAATGGCTGGATTGAATTGTCGGATGCCTCGGGCTCCCCTTTCTTCATCGGAGCGGACAACTGCAAGAATATGGCAATCCGTGCCATCCAGTACATGATCAAGGATAAAGCTTACGCCGACCGCGTTTATGACAACAACTACCGCGGAGATTTTGTCTCGCAAGTTAAGAAAAAGCGCCGAGGTTCACGGCGTAGACCTGCCAGAGAAGAGAAGAGTGGTGGCGTCGGTTTAATGGAGTTGACGGAAGCGAAAGTCAGCGTTTGTCCGAAATTCATTATGCGGCTCGACGCTGATAATGTGGATATCTCGTTTTATGCGGATCAATCCATCCAACGTAATATCCCCTTGACCGTAGGTATCGGTTCACCCCAGATCGATCGCAACAGCGTCGGTAATCTGCAAGCCGCAAAAATGGAAATGACTGAATTCGCGCGGTCCTATGTCGAATCTATAAAGCGTGTTTGTGAAACCATCGATTTGCCAGAAGACAATTTCGTCATGGATCCCTGGCCGAGTCATGTCTACTTCGAAGACGTTAACGCACAATCACAGTTCGAACTGGTCGAGCTTATTCTGAACGAAGTCAGAAAAGGTGGGACCTTCAAGCCGAATGCTATTCCAGCCGCGGATTTCCGAGACCCGTGACCAAGAGTTAATGGGGACGGTGACAAATGAGTCTCATTCGCGAATGTCACCGACCCCATTAGCCTGATTGTGCCTTATTCCTTTCGGTCTACGCAGTCGCTTATCAGGGCGATGAATTCAAACATGAGCGCCATGGCCGTCATGGAAGTGATCTTCGCAGCCGTATCCTTGGTCGGAATCATGCAGACGATATCCGCTCCAATGACATTCATGCCCCTGAGCCCATGAAATATTTTTTCGCATTCCCAGGCGCGCAGACCGCGTTGCATCGGCTCCATATTTGATACCGCCGGCGCTTCGGTCGGATCGAGAACGTCGAGGTCAAAGGTAATGTAAAGCGGCATGTCGCCGACGCGTTCACGAATGATTTCGACGGTACGCTCAATACCAATTTCGAAATACTCTTCTGCCGGGATCAACTTGTAACCCAGTTCACTGTGCGTGATATCTTTGCGCGGTTTCATCGGATTGCCGCGCATGCCGAGTTGTATGCTGCGCGAGGGATCGACATGGTCTTCAGTAACCGTGTAGTGTGCCCAATGGGCGGCAGAGCGCTTTGAACCCAGCCAGTGAGGAAGGTGCTGATAGTCGTCTCGATGGGCGTCGAAATGGAGTAATGCACACTTTTGTCCCTGCGTCGTTTTTGCATGTTTGCCGCTGATGGCTTTCAGAATCGGCCCGGTTATCGAGTGATCGCCGCCAACCGAAACCGGCCTGCACCCCGCGGCGTCGATTGTCCTGTAGTAGGCCTCGATATGTTCCATGCATTTTTCGTTGTTCATGGCTTCGGGCAAGGGAGTATCACCAAGATCATGAACACGACAGATATCCCAGGGAACGATACCAAATTTCTGGTGAGCGCGGCGGTACCAGCCCGAGACATTGCGAATCGCCCTGGGTGCAAGGTGCTGGTCGCGTTCGGTTGAACCGTTTCCGCTACTGTGGGGGACGCCAACCAGTGCGATATCACAGTTGTTGGGATCTTCGTCCCAGGGGCATTTGAAAAAGGTTGGAATTCCCCACCAGTACCAGGGTTCCATTTCTTTTTTGGCGGCTTCGATATCAAACTCCGACATTTCAGTTTTCCTCGCTGCAGGCGATTGTTTTAGTAACGCCCTTTGTACCCGGTTGAGTTGCGATTTGCCAGGCGATTATTTTTATCGATATTCATGATTTAATATATTTGATCCAAAAGCTCGAAAAGGATTACTTTATTAAATGCAGGGGCTTGGGCAATATACTGCCGGAATTTCCGAAAATTCAGAACAGGAGCAAAAATGTCAACTGAGAAAATAGAGACGCTGATCGTCGGCGGCGGCCAGGCCGGTGTAGCCATGAGCGAGCACCTGAGCAACCGCGGCGTGCCTCACCTCGTTCTGGAACGGCACCGAATCGCAGAACGCTGGCGCTCGGAAAGATGGGATTCACTGGTTGCCAATGGTCCGGTCTGGCATGATCGATTTCCAGGCATGGAGTTCTCCGATTTCGACCCCGATGTTTTTGCCCCCAAGGAAAGTATTGCGGACTATCTTGTCGACTACGCTGAAATGATCAAGGCCCCCATCCGCTGCGGCGTGGAGGTCAAGGAAGTGATAAAGAATGTTGGCCGCCCCGGCTTTCGCGTCGAAACCTCGGATGGCGTGATTGAAGCCAACAGCGTGGTTGCTGCTACCGGTGCTTTCCAACGGCCCGTTATCCCGGCGGTGGTGCCTGAGGATGCGAACATCATGCAAATGCATTCCAACGCCTATCGCAATCCCGAGCAGTTGCCCGAGGGTGCGGTGCTGGTGGTTGGAGCAGGTTCTTCGGGCGCCCAGATCGCGGATGAGCTGTTGTCTGCTGGAAAGCGTGTTTATCTCTCGGTCGGTCCGCACGACCGTCCGCCGCGAAGCTATCGCGGGCGTGACTTCGTCTGGTGGCTGGGAGTTCTCGGCAAGTGGGATGCCGCGGCCCTCGAGCCAGGCACGGAGCATATCACGATCTCGGTGAGCGGCGCCCATGGCGGTAATACCGTCGACTTCCGGCGCCTTGCCGCGCAGGGGATGACGCTCGTTGGCCGGACTGAATCGTTCAAGGATGGCGTGCTGCACTTCGCCACGGATCTTGCGGACAATATCGCGAATGGGGATGCGAATTACCTGTCCGTGCTGGACGAAGCCGACGCATATGTCGCCCGCAACGGTCTCGACCTTGCGCCGGAGCCTGAAGCCCGCAAACTGGACCCTGATCCGCAGTGCGTGACCGATCCCCTTCTGCAGTTGAATCTGGCTGAGGCCGGAATAACCTCGATCATCTGGGCAACGGGCTTTGCGGCCGATTACAGCTGGTTGAAGGTTGACGCCTGCGATGAAAACGGCAAGCCGAAGCATCATCGCGGTATTTCGACTGAACCCGGGGTCTATTTCCTTGGATTGCCGTGGCAGTCGCGGCGCGGATCCTCCTTCATCTGGGGTGTCTGGCACGACGCCAAGTTTCTGGCGGACCAGATATCCATCCAGCGCCAGTACCTGACCTACGAAACTCCCGCGCAACGCGAGTCTTAAAGCGCCTGACCCAATATAGTGGCAGCTGCAAGGCTAATGGCCGAATCGAGGGTTTCTGGCCGTTAGTCAAGGGTTGGATGACAAGTGAATGGTATTCTCATTCGTCATTCAGCCCTTTCATTTACTTGCTCACATCACTCAAACTTCAATTTTTTTCAAAAATTCGGCTATATTAGAGCATTAATAATCAATAAAAATAACACATGTTATGAGCCGGTCACTCAACAGCAAATCGCAACTGTTTGAAGAAAATCAACAGTTACGCTCCAGCCTGGTCGAATTAAAGTTAACAACACGAAAGGATACGGCCGAACTCCAGGCGCGTGAGGAGCGCTTTGCGCTTGCCCTGAAGGGAGCGAATGACGGGCTCTGGGACTGGAATCTCGAAACCGATGAGGTTTATTACTCCCCAGGCTGGGAAAGCATGCTTGGTTATGATGAGGGTGAGCTTGAACATGTTTATCAAACCTGGGAAAACCTGGTGCATCCCGACGACAAGGACGGGATGCTGAAGGCGACAGAGGCTTACCTGGCAGGCAAAACGGATTCATTCGAAGTTGAATTCCGCATGTTTCACAAGGATGGTCATGATGTCTTCATATTGGCCCGGGCATTCAGCGTAATTTCAAAACAAAACAAGCCAATACGCCTGGTGGGAACACATGTCGACATCAGTAAACGCAAGATAGCGGAAATATTCAATAAAAGAACGGCAACCATTCTCGAAATGATTGCCAGGGGAAAACCGGCCTCCGAAATCTACGATGCAATTGCATTGATGTACGAGGAACGCCATTCTGGAATGCGCTGCTCGATGCTTGAACTGGAGGATGGCAAATTATTGCATGGCGGTGCTCCGAGCTTGCCAAAAGCGTATTGTGACGCGGTACATGGCCTGCAGAATGGTCCCGATGTCGGTTCATGCGGGACGTCTACCTACACCGGCAAGCGCTGCCTCGTAGAGAATATCGAGACCGATCCCAAGTGGGCAAACCTCAAGAATGTCGCCCTCCCGCACGGGATGCGCTGCTGTTGGTCAGAACCGATTAAAAATTCCAGGGGAGAAGTGCTGGGCGCATTCGGCATGTATTATGATTTCCCGGCATTGCCGGATGAAAATCAATCCGAGGATTTGAAATCAGCGGCAAGGCTTGCCGGAATCGTCATGGAGCGGGACCAGGATCACAAGCGTATCCGTCAGTTAGCCTATACGGATGAACTAACCGGTCTCGCGAGTCGTGCTCATTTTTATCTGTACATGGAAGACTTGATTAAGATTTCGCAGCGACATGGGCGCAAATTCAGTTTGTTGTATATCGATCTTGATAATTTCAAAATCGTCAACGACAGCCTTGGTCATGATGCCGGAGACCTGCTTCTCAAGGAAATAGCCCGGCGTTTACAGGGAGCGGGCCGTGAGATCGATTTTATAACGCGCATCAGTGGTGATGAATTCAGCATTGTCATTGAAGAAACTGAAGATTCCCTGGCAGCGGGTCATTTTTGCCAGCGTTGCCTGGACACAGTATCGACGCCCTTGCAGTTATCCGGCAGAACCCTGGATCCATCCTGCAGTATTGGAATCGCGCATTATCCGGAAGACGGCGAAACGCTTTCGACCCTGTTAAAAGCGGCCGACACGGCGCTTTACTCCGCCAAAGAGCATGGAAAAAATTGCTATGCCTTTTATGAATCCACGCTGACTGAAAAAGCCGAGTATCGTTTTAAATTTGAGCGATATCTCAGGGAAGCTATCGAAGAAAAGCAGCTAACGCTCGTTTATCAACCTCAGATCGATTCTGTTAGCGGTAAAATCACGGGTGTCGAAGCATTATCGCGCTGGATACATCCTGAACTTGGCCAGGTCTCCCCGGTGGAATTTATAGCTACGGCGGAAAGAATTGGCATGATCAAGTTGTTGACAGACTGGGTGCTTGAATCTGCCTGCAAGCAGGCGGTTGCGTGGAAAAAAGAAACTCAGCATAGCTTGCGTATCGCGGTGAATATCTCTGCCGGTTTGTTCCTTAACCAGGACCTCGTGCAATCGGTAAGGCGCGCCATCGACAAAACAGGCATGGAGCCGGCCGAACTGGAACTGGAAGTAAGCGAAAGCGTTGTGCAAACAAACCTGGCAAACCTGTCAATTTTCCAGGAGTTGAAGAAACTTGGCGTTTCCCTGGCAATAGATGATTTTGGTACAGGCTATTCATCGTTTGCATCGCTTAAACATCTTAACGTCGATTGTCTGAAGATTGATAAGTGCTTTATCGATGACATGCTGGCGAATGACGATGCGAAGCTTCTGGTTTCTTCGATGACTGAAATCGGCCACAACTTTTGTCACAGGGTTCTTGCCGAGGGTGTGGAGAAATCAGAGCAGTTTAAGTGTATCCAGGAAATCGGTTGTGGCTCCGTGCAAGGATTCTTGTTTAGTGAACCGGTTTCCGCGGAGGAAATACCGAAACTGCTGGATCGGAATTACCTCGACTGAAGTCACCCCTCTGTTTCCCGTAGATTGGCACTCTCTGGCTAAATCTTATAATCTCCCGCCTGATTACCATCAGCTTTTCACCAGGGGTGAAATTCGAGCCATCTTGCCTTTGCTTCAGAGATTTAATCAGTGACACAAAAACGAAACTCGCAATACGACATCCTGTTCGAACCGGTTCAAATCGGCCCCAGGATCGCAAAGAATCGCTTCTACCAGGTTCCGCATTGCAATGGAATGGGGCATCGGTTCCCCCGGGCCATGGCTGAAATGCGAGGCGTGAAAGCGGAAGGCGGCTGGGGTGTCGTGTGCACCGAGGAGTGCTCGATTCATCCCACCAGTGACCTGTCGCCGGCGACGCTCATGCGCATATGGGATGACAGCGATCTACCGGTTCACGAACTTATGGTCGAGAAAATCCATGAACACGGCGCGTTGGCCGGTATTCAACTGGTGCACAACGGGCTTGAAGTCGCGAACTATGTCTCCCGGCAAACTTCACTGGGTCCCAGCAGCACCCCAACCGACGCCTTTCATCACGTGCAGGCGCGCGCCATGAATAAAGCGGATATCCGCGACTGTCGCAAGTGGCATGTCGATGCCGCCAGGCGCGCAAGAAAGGTCGGTTACGACATCGTCTATGCCTATGCGGCGCATGGCACCATGACATTGCTTTACCAGTTCATGTTAAGCCGTTACAACCATCGCAACGATGAATACGGCGGCAGCCTGGAAAACCGGGTTCGTCTGACCCGTGAAATACTGCAGGACATCAAGGAGGCTGTCGGTGATGACTGCGCCGTTGCCTTCCGCTTTGCGGTAGACGAGTTGCTGGGCAAGGCAGGACTGGAAGTGTCCGAGGCCGAGGACATCGTCGGCCTGCTGGCGGATCTGCCGGATCTGTGGGATGTCAATGTTGCCGACTGGAAGAACGACTCCCTGCCTTCACGTTTTGGCGGCGAAGGCAACCAGGAGGGCTACATTGATTTCGTAAAGAAGCTGACCGATAAACCCGTGGTCGGCGTAGGCAGGTTTACCTCCCCTGACACCATGGTTGGCCAGATCAAGCGAGGCGTGCTGGATTTGATTGGAGCGGCCAGGCCCTCGATTGCCGATCCGTTTCTGCCCAATAAAATTGACGAGGGTCGCGAGGATGAAATCCGCGAGTGTATCGGCTGCAATATGTGCATCTCGGGCGACTACCTGGCGTTCCCGATACGCTGCACGCAAAACCCCACCATGGGTGAGGAGTGGCGCCGGGGCTGGCATCCGAATCGAATCGAAAAGGCGGGTTCCGATGAAAGCGTACTGGTTGTCGGCGCCGGCCCGGCGGGTCTCGAGGCAAGTCTCGCACTGTCCAATCGCGGTTACGACGTGATTCTGTCCGAAGGCCGGGAAGAATTGGGCGGTAGAGTGCAACGTGAAAGCACCTTGAAGCCGCTCGGTGAATGGCGCCGCGTGGCGGATCATCGCAAGTACATGCTCAGCCAGTCGGCAAATGTTCAGACCTACCTGGACTCTTTCGTGACCGCCGACGATGTCCTCGGCATGGGCTGTGCGCATGTCGCGATTGCGACCGGCGCCAGCTGGCGTCGCGACTTCACCGGGGTTTATCACCAATATCCAGTCCCGGTTTCCGATCCATCCATGATAGTCAGCCCGGACCAAATCATGTCAGGAGTCCGGCCAAAAGGGAAAGTGCTGATCTACGATAACGACAGTTACTATCTTGCGAGCGTCCTGGCGGAACAACTAGCCGAGGAGGGTAACGAGGTTGTTCTTGTTACGCCATCCGCCGATATTGCCGCGTGGACCGAATACACCCTTGAACATGAGCATATACAGGTTCGCCTGCACCAACTGGGCGTACAGATTATCTGCAAGCAGCATATGGTCGCGGTTGAGTCCGGCCGGGTCACGCTTGGCTGTATCTACATGGGCGCCCAGACCTCGATTGACACGAACGCGGTGATACCAGTCACGGCCAGGGACTCCGAGGACTCGCTCTACAATGAACTCGTATCGCGCAGGGATGAATGGAATGACGCCGGTATAAAAACGGTGACCGCTATCGGTGATTGCCTGGCCCCCGCCACGATTGCGATCGCGGTTCATTCTGGCCATGAATACGCCCGTAACCTGGACAAGTCGCCCGAGGAAGCATCGTTTTTCCGCCGTGAGGTGGGTTTTGGCGGAGAGTAAACTGTCACCAGATTACAAATGAGCTTGCGACTATGAATCCGGATTTACCTTTAAACTACCTCGAACGCATCGCCGAGTATTACCAGTTACTCGGCTACGGTGAGCCCTATCAATGGGCGCATTTCGATAGTGTCCCGTTTACGCCGCTGGAAAAACCGTTGGCGCAATCGACGATCGGCATCGTCACGACCGCGGCTCCCTACCGCAGGGATAAAGGTGACCAGGGCCCGGGTGCGGCCTATAACGGGGCGGCAAAATTCTTTTCGGTGTACTCGGATAGCACCGCAATCGAGCCGCAACTGTGCATTTCACACATCGGCTATGATCGCGCGCATACCACGGCGAAAGACCAGGGTAGCTACTTCCCGCTGAAGGCGCTGAAAGCGTTATCGGAGACCGGCAAGATCAAAAATATCGCGCCCCGGTTTCACGGCCTGCCGACCAATCGCTCGCAGAGAACGACGCTTGAAGTCGACTGTGCCGAGCTGGTTTCGCGCTGCCGGCAAGACGCCATAGACGCTGCAATCCTGGTTCCCAATTGCCCCGTGTGTCACCAGTCCGTGAGCCTCGCCGCGAGGGCCCTTGAAGCAGCCGGTATTCCCACAGTGATCATGGGCTGTGCCCGCGACATAGTCGAACACGTGGGCGTTCCGCGCCTGTTGTTCAATAACTTCCCGCTCGGCAATGGCGCGGGTCTGCCAAACGATCCGGAATCGCAGATATGCATCGCGAGTCTCGCCCTCGACCTGCTTGAAAACGCCAAACAACCGCGCACAACCGAACAGTCGCCTTTCACGTGGAACGGCGCCGAGGACTGGCAGCGCGACTTTTCGAACGCGGCGATATTGAGCAAGCAGGAAATCGCCAGCAGGCGCGAGGAGTTCGATCGGGTAAAAGTGGATGCGAAGCGAGTTCGCGCCGCTGAAAAGTAAAACGCGCCAGAGAGCCGCGCGATTCCCGCTTTGAAGCAGACGATGTTGGCACAAGGTTTTCGCCCGGGCTTACTCGAATTCCATAATGAGTTTCATGCGCCCGTTATATCTTGAATCCGGTCGTCCTGACTATTACCCGCTGGTAATAGTTGAGGCAGGTCATAATTCGGTGGGTTGAACAAAGATATACTGTTTTTCTTGATCGACTGACCTGTCCAATGGGGAAAAAATTATGCCTAGACACTCCACCGTAAACATTCGCAACATTGCCCTGGTCGGCCAAGCCGGCAGTGGCAAGACTTCGATTACCGAAGCCTTGCTGCACAAGGCCGGCGTTATCGCGAATCCCGGCACCATAGAACGGGGCTCTACCGTGAGTGACTTCGATCCCCAGGAAAAGAAACTTCAGCATTCGCTGGATACGAGCGTCTGCCATTTCGATCACGATGCTATCCACGTCAACATGATCGATACGCCGGGGTACCCGGACTTTGTTGGGCGTTCCGTCAGGGCTCTGGCGGCGGTGGATAGCGTTGCGATAGTGATCAATGCGCAAACGGGTATCGAAGCGATTACCCGGCAAATGATGGACATCGCCCACGAGCGCGACCTCAGCCGTATAATTGTCATCAATAAAATCGATGCGTCCGACACGGATCTGGCCACGCTGCTTGAGCAAATTCAGGAAGCCTTCGGCGTGGAATGTTTGCCGCTTAACCTGCCCTCGGCGGACGGCTCATCGGTGGTGGACTGTTTTTTCGAGCACGGCGATACCGAGACGGCATTCTCCTCTGTTGAAGCAGCGCATACCGCTATCGTCGACCAGGTGGTCGAGCTAGACGAAGAACTCATGTCGCTTTACCTCGAGCAAGGTGAAGAGTTGAACCCGGAGCAATTGCACAATCCCTTCGAACAGGCGCTACGCGAAGGCCATCTGATACCGGTTTGTTACGTCTCCACGCGCACGGGCGCGGGGATTCCCCAACTACTGGAAGTGTTCGAGCGGCTCATGCCGAATCCGCTCGAGGGCAACCCGCCGCAATTTCTCAAGGGTGAAGGTGATGATGCGCAACCCATCGAGGTCGTTCCCGATCCGGGCAAACACGTGGTTGCCCATGTGTTCAAGGTGGTCATCGACCCCTATGCCGGGCGTTTGAGTATTTTCCGTATTTACCAGGGCACGGTGACACCGGGCATGCAGCTCTTTATCAGCGATTCCCGAAATTTCAAGATAGCGCATCTCTATAAAATCCAGGGGAAACAGCTTACCGCTGTGGCCAGGGCGATCCCGGGCGACATCTGTGCGGTAACCAGGATCGAAGAGATCACCTTTGATGACGTGTTGCACGATTCCCACGACGAGGATCATCACCATCTGCGCCCGTTCGTGCTACCGCCTCCCATGTACGGACTCGCCATCCTTCCCACAAGGCATGGAGACGAGCAGAAGTTATCGACGGCACTGCACAAGCTCGAGGCTGAAGATCCAGGCCTGCAGGTAGAACACCGGGTCTCGCTGAACGAAACCGTGCTCAACGGTGTGGGCGAACTGCACCTGAGGATCGTGCTGGAGAAAATGCGCGATCAGTACAATGTGGAGGTGGAGACCCAGGTACCCGGCATCGCGTACAGGGAGACCATCACCCGGTCCGCCGAGGGTCACTATCGCCATAAGAAGCAAACCGGCGGAGCAGGGCAGTTCGGCGAAGTATTTCTGAAAATTGAGCCCTTGCCACGCGGTGAG
>Ga0164315_10003757_pt1 | contig 11791 bp, 10 predicted proteins | sample GuaBasSedimGuay6_FD_113737 | JGI IMG/M metagenome (GOLD analysis project Ga0164315, IMG submission 113737) | Subseafloor sediment microbial communities from Guaymas Basin, Gulf of California, Mexico - Guay6, Core 4569-2, 0-3 cm | ecosystem: Environmental > Aquatic > Marine > Hydrothermal vents... | reverse complement strand
CGAAGAAAAGAATTAAATTTGCGGGGAATTTTGCGGATGTGGCGGAATTGGTAGACGCGCTAGACTTAGGATCTAGTTCCTTCGGGAGTGTGGGTTCGAGTCCCTTCATCCGCACCAATTAAATCCATAAACCGCTATGCTATCGGATGTTAATTTCGCTAGTATTGCGGTTTTTTTTCTAATTTTGTATACTATTTTTTAATCATATGAATATTACACAAGAGAACACCGATCAACTAAATGCCATCCTCAATATGAAGGTGGAACAGGTGGACTACGATGAGAAAGTCACCCAAGTATTAAAGGATTACAGAAGGAAGGCTAAGGTAGATGGATTCAGGCCGGGAAAAGTGCCCATGGGCATTATAAAAAAGATGTACTATACACCTGTGCTGGTGGACGAGGTCAATAAACTTGTCTCCGAATCATTGTTTAACTATTTGAAGGATAACGATGTAAAAATTCTTGGCGAGCCTCTTCCTCACAAGGATCAGGATGTGAAAATTGATTTTGAAAAAGACACGGAGTTTGAGTTTAAATTCGACCTTGGTCTTGCCCCTGACCTGACCCTTGAAGTAACTACTAAAGATAAGATTCCGTATTATAAGATTAAGGTGGATAAGAAACAGCAGGAGGAGCGCAGGGATTCAATCCTCCAGCAACACGGGGAATTTACAGCAGTGGATAAGGCCGGAGATAATGAATTGATTAAAGGATTGTTGGTCAAAGTGGACAAAGAGGGTCAGGAGGTTGAAAACGGGATCCGGGTGGAGAGTATCTCCATGTCACTTGAAATGATGAAGGATGAAGATCAGAAAATCCTTTTCAGCAATACAAAAGCAGGCGATGAAGTGGTGTTTGATGTGAAGAAAGCCTTCCCCAATGACACTGAACTTGCTTCACTTCTGAGGATTGAGAAGACAGAGGTAGCCATGTTGGAAGGTACCTTTAAGTGTGTGATTGATGAGGTGATGAAGTTTGAAAAAGCAATTGTTGGCCAGGAGCTGTTTGATAAGCTTTACGGGGAGGGTGAAGTCAAATCGGAAGAGGAGTTTATGGTGCGTATTTCAGAAGAAATAGCCAAAAATTATGAGCGTGAGAGCGAATACCGGTTCATGGTGGATGCCCGCGAAGCCATGATTAAGAAGGCTAAAATTGATTTACCGATTGAGTTTTTGAAGCGCTGGATGGTTGAGGCCAATGAAAACATCACCCAAGAGCAGGTAGAAGATGATTTTGAGAAGTATGAAGATGACTTTCGCTGGCAATTGATTAAAGAACATCTGTTAAAGCAGCAGGACATTAAAGTTTCGGATGAAGAAGCTCTGGAGGCTGCCAAAGGAATGGCTCTGAATCAATATCTGCAATATGGGATTTCAGATGTTCCTGAAGATTACCTCGAGAAATACGCAAGGGAGATGATGTCAAAACCTGAAGAATCCAGGAAGTTCTATGAGCAGAAAGGCGAAGAGAAGCTTATTGCTTTTATTAAATCTGCTGTCAAAATTGATGATAAAGAGGTCAGTTCAGAGAAGTTCCGTAAATTGTACGAAAAATAAAGAGCATTTGTTATGAACCAGCAGGACGATTTTAAGAAGTTTGCAACCAAGCACATGGGCATTAACAGCCTTTCGCTTCATCAGTTTACTTCTCAATATAACAGCTACATCTCCCCTACAATTATAGAAGAGCGAAAGTTGAATATAGCTTCCATGGATGTATTCTCCAGGCTAATGATGGACCGAATCATTTTCCTGGGAGCTCCCATCGACGACTATGTGGCCAATATTATCCAGGCCCAGCTGCTTTACCTCGATTCAGCCGAGCCGAATAAAGATATCCAGGTCTATTTTAATACGCCGGGAGGAGGCGTGCATGCCGGACTGGGCATCTATGATACGATGCAGTACACCAACTGCGATGTGGCTACCATCTGTACTGGAATGGCTGCATCCATGGGTGCTGTACTGCTGGCTGCCGGAACTGTTGGAAAACGTTCAGCACTAAAGCACAGCCGTGTAATGATTCACCAACCCATGGGTGGGACGCAGGGCCAGGCCTCCGACATTGAAATTACCACCCGTGAGATAGTCAAAATGAAAAAAGAGCTGTACGCTATCATAGCCGAACATTCAGGAAAAGCCATTGAACAGGTGGAGAAAGATGGGGATAGGGATTTCTGGATGACTGCAGCTGAAGCAAAGGAGTATGGTATGATTGATGAAGTATTAATAAGGACCAAAGAGAAGAAATAATGGACCGTTGTTCTTTTTGCGGCAGAGAAAAAAAGGATACCAACCTTTTAATAGCCGGAATATCCGGACATATTTGCGATCGTTGTATCGAACAGGCTTACAGTATTGTTCAGGAAGAACTGGGGGTGCAAGGTGAGTTTGATATGGGGCAGATCAAACTGCTTAAACCCGTCGAAATCAAGAATTTTCTGGACCTCTATGTGATTGGTCAGGACGAAGCAAAAAAGTATATCTCCGTGGCCGTATACAATCACTATAAGCGATTGATGCAGCAGGACAGCCGGGATGAGATAGAAATTGAGAAATCCAACATTGTTATGGTGGGTGAAACCGGAACCGGGAAAACACTTCTGGCCCGAACCATCGCAAGAATGTTACATATACCATTCACCATTGTAGATGCCACGGTTCTGACCGAGGCAGGTTATGTGGGTGAAGATATCGAAAGTGTACTTACGAGGCTACTACAGGTAGCCGATTACAATGTGGAAGCAGCTGAAAAGGGCATTGTGTTTATAGATGAGATAGACAAAATTGCCCGCAAGAGTGACAATCCCTCCATTACAAGGGATGTATCTGGAGAAGGCGTTCAGCAGGGGCTCCTGAAGCTTCTGGAAGGTTCCATTATCAATGTTCCTCCTCAGGGTGGGAGAAAGCATCCCGATCAGAAAATGATTCCTGTGAATACCAAGAATATCCTGTTTATTTGTGGGGGAGCTTTTGACGGAATTGAAGCCAAAATTGCCAGTCGGCTCAATACCCAGGTTGTTGGGTATAATGCTGCAAAGAAAGTGGACAGGGTAGATAAGAATAACCTGCTGCAGTATGTGGCGCCACAGGATTTGAAATCGTTTGGGATGATTCCTGAGATCATTGGACGTTTACCTGTACTGACCTACCTGGAGCCATTAAATGAAAAGGCACTTCGCAGAATACTCACCGAACCCAGGAATGCCATCATTAAACAATATGAAAAGTTGTTTGAAATGGATGGCATCAAGCTTTCGTGGGATGAGAAGGTGCTGGATTATATCGTGCAAAAAGCCCTTGAATTCAAACTGGGAGCAAGGGGTCTTCGTTCCATATGTGAGGCCATTATTATGGATGCCATGTTCGAATTACCCTCCAATGAGAATCCTGGCGATATGAACATTGGGATTAAATATGCCAGGGAGAAACTGGAAAAAACCAATCTGAAGCGTCTGAAGGCAGCCTGATGAGCAAGACCAAATCAGGGGTCTATTTTCTGGTGATTCTGGGCATGGTATTCTGGGGTTTCACATTTGTGGCCTTTAAGTTTGCCTATGAATCCTTCCATCCCATTTCCATCATATTCTTACGCCTTTTCGTCTCCATTTTTTTCCTGTTTGGATTTGCCTTTCTGTTAAAAAGGCTGATGCGCATCAAAAAGAGAGACCAGAAATGGTTCCTTTTGATGGCACTCTTTGAACCCTTCTTCTATTTCCTGGGAGAAGCATTTGGTCTAACCCTGGTCACCGCCACGGTAGGTGCTGTTATCATCTCAACCATTCCTCTGTTTGTTCCGTTTGCCTCCTACCTGATATTTAAGGAGAAACTTACACTGATGAATCAAATCGGGCTGGTAATCTCATTTGCAGGGGTTCTTATGGTGGTGATGGCAAAATCGGGAGGATTATCGGCACAGCCCAAAGGGGTCTTGCTTATGTTTGTGGCTGTCTTTTCCGCAGTGGCTTATACCATGGTAGTTAAGAAACTGGCCGATGACTACAATCCCATCACCATCACTGCCTACCAGAGTTTATACGGACTTATCATGTTTGTCCCCCTGTTTATTGCTATTGGACTCCCGGTACTGGATATAAGGGCTGCATCCTCTGAGAGCCTCTGGGCAGTTACCTACCTGGGTGTTTTTGGCTCGGGTATCTGTTTCATTCTACTCACCATAGGCATCAGAGAGCTGGGAGCAGCCAAAGCCAATGTCTTTGGAAACCTGATCCCGGTTGTTACTGCCATAGTGGCTTATCTTCTTTTAAACGAATCCATGACAACTATGAAAATTGGGGGTATCTTCGTCGTAATGGCAGGATTGCTCATGTCTCAGATAAGTGGCATAGGATTAATACGAAGAGATGGCTAAATGTGTTTTCATTGTTCAGGGAGAGGGAAGGGGACATATGTCCCAATCAATGGCCCTGAAAGAGTACCTGGAAGAGGAAGGCCATCTGGTGGAGGCTGTCTTTGTGGGTACGTCAAATGCAGCCCCACTGCCTGATTACTTCAGAGCCTGTTTTTCTGACACGATCCGTACTTTTCAAAGCCCCTATTTTTTAAGTACTCCAAACAGAAAAGGGATCTATGTGGGACGAACCCTGTTGTTCAACCTGCTCCGCTCTGTCATATACCTTCGTGAAATACACCGCATCAGAAGGGAAATAGATCTTCTTAAACCCGGAGTGGTTTTTAATTTTTATGATGTGGTTGGAGCACTGGCACTTGGGAAGGTAAACAACTCCATTCAGCGAATAGGGATTGGTCACCATTTCCTTCTTCACCTGAAGGATTACTTTGGGGAGTCGGATGCCCGATGGCAACGGTTTTTATTGAAGTGGCATACCAGGATCATTATGAAATCATGCGACCGAATTCTGGCTCTCTCCTTTAGTGAGCAACAGGGAGATTTGACCATTGAAGCAGTGCCTCCCCTGATGCGCAGGGAATACAGGGAGATGGTATACCAACAGGGCGACAGGTTCCTGGTATATCTTCTCAAGGAGGGGTATATCAATGACTTAATTTCCCTGGCCAGGAAGGACCCCCGGTTCCTGGCAGATGTTTTTACAAAAGAGATCCCCGAAATTGAACTTCCTCCGGGGCTCAGGATTCATTCTTTGAGCGGAAGTTCATTCAAAGAGTTGATGACCACTTGCAGGGGTTTGATCACAACCGCTGGCTTTGATGTGGCTGCTGAAGCAGCGTACCATGGCATTCCACTTGCAGTGATCCCGGCAGGTAATCATTTTGAACAGAAATGTAATGGGCTGGATATCGAGCGTCATGGAATTGGATTATATTTAGATCGCATTGAACCGGGTATTACGGGTCGCATGAGGCGATCCGACCCTGCCGGGTTCAGGAAATGGGTGGAAAGGAGCGGAGAGCTCATTCTTAATAGCCTTACAGAATAATATAGTTGACCTTTGGGTCGTTTAATATGAATATGAGGAAGTACATACTCAGCATCAGTTTGTTGTTATTGTTGTCGCAATTGGGGATGGCCCAGAAGGGAGGGGAATCGACCTACAGTTTTCTGGGGTTGACCAACTCGGCCAGGGTATCTGCATTGGGAGGGGAGGTGGTCTCCTTGATGGACGATGACATTAACCTGGTATTTCACAATCCTGCTTTACTCTCCCCAGGTATGCATAACCATCTTAATTTTAATTATGTAGATTATTTTGCGGGTGTGAATTATGGCTACGCTTCCTATGGCTACTCCAAAGAGAATATCGGGAATTTTGCGGCAGGGATGCACTATGTGGACTATGGCACTTTTGACCGGACCGATGAACTTGGCCAGAATCTTGGCACATTCCGGGCTTCGGAATATGCCCTTAACCTGGTCTATTCCAGGTCAATTATTGATACCTTTCTAATAGCAGGTATAAACCTCAAACCCATCTACTCTTCCTTTGAACAATATAACTCATTTGGGATGGCCATGGATGTGGGTATTGCTTATAACAACCCAAATACCAGAACCACCATTGGATTGGTTTCCAAGAATATGGGAATGCAGATCACATCCTATACCGGAATCAGGGAGAAGCTGCCCTTTGAGATTCAGGCAGGAATTACGCAGGGACTGGCCCATGCTCCTTTTCGGTTTAACCTCACATATCAGCACCTGGAGCGCTGGGACCTGACCTACACCAAAACAGGTGACAACGAATTCAATTCAACTGGCAATGAAGTGGAGAAGAGTGGATTTGATGTGTTTGGGGATAAACTGATGAGGCACCTGGTATTTGGTGTTGAATTCCTTCTGGGAGATAATTTTCATATCGATCTTGGATACAATTATAAGAGAAGGCAGGAGATGAAGGTGAACGCGAAGCCTGGCATGGTAGGTTTTTCTGCGGGTTTTGGATTTAGAATATCAAAGTTTCATTTTGCCTTCGGCAGGGCCTCTTATCACCTGGTGGGCGGCACCAATCACTTCTCTCTCACCACAAACCTTTCCGAGTTCTACAAAAAGCAACCCTGATGCATTTCCGGCAGTAGGCAAAACACTATATTTGCGATGATAAAACTGCGGAATTGAAAAATCAAAAAATCATCATTGCACTTGATGGTAACTCCTCCTGTGGAAAGAGTACCTATGCAAAGCGGATCGCCACAGAGATAGGATACGCCTATATTGATACGGGGGCCATGTACCGATCTGTAACACTGGCGGCTATGGAAAAGGGGCTGTTTGATGAGACAGAAGCACCTCCAATTGAACAGATTGAAGAGGTACTTAAAACTGTGGAGTTAAACCTCCGGTTTAATCCCCATAAGCAGAGAACCGAGATATTTTTAAACGGGCGCATGGTCGAAGATTTGATCCGTAGGATGGAAGTTGCGGATCATGTAAGTTACATAGCGGCCATCTCATCAGTGAGAAGAAAGATGGTGGAGTATCAGCGAAAACTTGGAGAAGAAAAGGGAGTGGTGATGGATGGACGGGATATAGGCACAGTAGTTTTTCCGAAGGCAGAGCTGAAGATATTTCTTACAGCATCGCCCGAGGTTCGGGCCATAAGACGATATAAGGAGCTAATTGAAAAGGGAATGTTAGTTGAACTGGAAGAGGTTCGTCTGAACCTGGAGAAGCGTGATCACATCGATTCCAGCCGTGAGGACAGTCCACTCAAACAGGCAGATGATTCCATTGTCCTGGATAACAGCGAAATGACTGTAGAGGAGCAAATGGTATGGTTCAGGGAGAAGTTTGACCGATTAAGGACTGAAGAATGAGGAAGATAGAAGTGGATTCGGGTGCCGGATTCTGTTTTGGAGTAGACCAGGTTATTAAAACTGCGGAGGCTCATCTCCGGGAAGGCAACCCTTTATACGGCCTTGGAGAGATGGTTCATAACAGCCAGGAGGTATTGCGACTTGAAGCCCTGGGATTGAGAACCATTGATCACAGCGAGCTTAGTGAGGTAAAACCCGGCAGGGTGCTTTTGAGGGCACATGGCGAACCTCCTGCCACGTACCGGTTGGCCAGGGAGCACGGGATGGAGATTATCGACGGTACATGCCCTATTGTAGCACGCCTGCAGACAAAAATAAAGGAGGTCTATTGGGCCATGGATCGGGATACCCATCAACTGGTCATTTTCGGGAAATCAGATCATCCGGAAACCATAGGCCTTATGGGGCAGGTCAACGGAGATGTAACTGTGGTAAGTTCAGTGAAGGATATTCCTGCCATTGACCCTTCAAAAAAAGTTCTTCTCTTCTCACAGACCACCATGGATCCTGATCTGTACAAAGAGGTGGAAGAGGGTCTGAAAGCCCATCTGAATCAATCTGCAAATCAGCAGGAAGGAGATCTGTTCCAATCCGACTGCACCATCTGTGGACAGATGAAGAGACGTAAACCGGGACTGGCTGCATTTGCCATGGATTATGAGTTGATTCTTTTTGTAAGTGGAAAAAACTCCTCCAACGGAAAAATGCTTTTTGAGTTCTGTAGGTCTGTTAATCCGCTAACCCATTGGATTTCGAGTATAAATGAAATAGATCCCACGTGGTTCAAAGATGTGAAATCAATAGGTATCAGTGGAGCCACTTCTACCTCCATGGATCAACTTCAAGCGGTAAAGGAACAGGTTAAAAAATTAGCCCTCTCTTAATACATTTTTATTTAATTTTGGTCTGATGAAAATGGTGGAGATTCTTTCCGTTTAAGATCATTTTATGACCGTTGAAAATCTATTCGCCAGGGTGATATTGCCTCTGGCAGTTGAAGGAACATTTACATATGCTGTACCTGATGCAATGAGAAATCTTGTTTCACCGGGGAGCAGGGTACTTGTCTCTTTTGGCCGGAAAAGGATTTACACTGCTATCATCCATTCAATGGGATCCGATCCTCCTGTGGGGTTTGTCCCCAAGCATCTGCTGGATGTGTTGGATGAGCAACCTCTGGTGGGACAACAACAGTTGCAACTCTGGGATTGGATGTCCGATTATTATATGTGTAATCCCGGTGAAGTGATGAGGGCGGCTATACCATCGGGATTGAGGCCTGAAAGCGAATCCAGGGTAAGGATCAATGCGGGTTATGTGGATCAGGGGGAACTTGACAGCTTTGAAAGACTGCTGCTCGAGGTGGTGAGGGATCAGGGTGAAGTGATCCTGGGCGATCTTCAACTGACCGGAATATCCAAAAATCCTACGCGCATTCTTAAGCAACTGGTCGAAAAAGGAGCGGTAGAACTTAATGAGTTTGTCCGCTCTTCGGTTTCCAGAAGAACAGTCTCATATATTCATTTCACTGCCGGGTACAAGTCGGAAGAGTCACTCCATGGTTTGCTGGACCAGCTACTGAAAGCCCCCAGACAGAAAGAGCTGGTTGAAAAAATAGTGGAGTTAACCGAAGTTGAGGGGCCCGGATCGAATCCTTTGCTTTTAAAAAAGGAGTTGCTCAAAGAGGGAGCGGGGCCGGGAGCATTAACCGCCCTTATAAAGAAAGGAATTCTGGAGCAGATCGACAGGGAAGAGATGGGCCCTTTTGGTAAGGAGCTGGCGCCACCAAGGAACCCATATCCCCTCAATAAAGAGCAATCTCTTGCACTTGAACAGGTCAGGCAACAGTTTAGAACCCATCAGTCGGTGCTGTTACAGGGAGTAACCTCAAGTGGGAAAACGGAGCTTTATATCCACCTGATTGGGGAGATGATAAAGAATAACAGGCAGGTGCTCTACCTGCTCCCCGAGATTGCGCTTACCACGCAGATCATTCGGAGGGTGCGGGAGGTATATGGCAGCCAGGTGGGAGTCTACCACTCAAGGTACAGTGACTCTGAGCGAGTTCATGTGCACCGCAACCTGCTTGGGCTTACCGAAGATGAGCCCTACAGGGTGGTAATCGGTGTTCGGTCGGCCCTGTTCCTTCCCTTTAAAGAGTTGGGATTGGTGATAATCGATGAGGAGCACGAAACCACCTTTAAGCAACACGATCCTGCTCCCCGATATCATGCCAGAGATTCGGCGCAGATTCTGGCGCTTTACCACAATGCCAAAGTACTGCTTGGTACTGCCACACCCTCATTCGAGACACTCTATAATTCAAGGAACAATAAGTTCGGATTTGTTTCCATCTCTACGCGGTTTGGAAATGTGAACCCACCGGAGATCACCCTTGCCAACATCAGTGTGGCCACCAAACGGAAGCAGATGGTTTCACATTTTACACCCCAGCTGGTGAAGGGAATCACCGAGGCTATTGAGGGAAATGAGCAGGTTATTCTGTTCCAGAACCGCCGGGGCCATTCCAACTACATAATATGTAACGAATGTAGTTATATACCTAAGTGTATGCGTTGCGATGTTAGTCTGACTTACCATCGCATCAGCGGTAAGATGGAGTGCCACTATTGCGGCCATAAAGAGGCTGTTCCGGGAGCATGCCCCTCCTGTTCCTCCACACATATGTCCATGAAGGGTTTTGGAACCGAGAAGATTGAAGATGAACTTGCACTTGTATTTGAAGGGATCAGGGTGGGAAGGCTCGATACAGATACCACCCGGTCGGCTAAAGGGTATGAGAAGATCTTAGGTAATTTCGAAGCCGGGAACCTGGATGTCCTGATCGGAACACAGATGCTTTCAAAAGGCTTTGATTTTGACAATGTGGGTTTAGTGGGAGTGCTGGATGCAGACAGCATGCTTAATTTCCCCGATTTCAGAGCCTTCGAGCGCAGTTTTCAACTGATTTCCCAGGTAAGTGGAAGAGCTGGCAGAAGGGAAAAGCAGGGAAGGGTGATTATTCAAACCATGGATCCCGATCACCCGGTGATACGTTTCATTCTACACAGCGATTACGATGGACTCTATCACGATCAGATGGAAGAGCGTCAGATTTTCGGGTACCCCCCGTTCAGGCGAATGATTCGCATTACATTCAGGCATAAGATTCCTTCAATCCTGGATAGCGCTACCGATCTTGTGGGAAAGGATTTGAAGGAAATTTTCTCCAGCCGGGTATATGGTCCTCAATATCCCCCCGTTAGAAAGGTCAACAATCTATTTGTAAAACAGATCATTCTGAAGGTGGAGCGGGAGGCATCTTATGAGCGTGCCAGGGGGCTCTTACGGGAAGTGCTGGACCAGCTTTCGGCCAATGAGGTATTCAGGTCAGTCCGGATCTCCATTGATGTGGACCCCAATTGAGTTTAAAATTTTACCTTTGCCCCTGATTTATTTTTGACATATGTTTGATTCCACAGATTTCGAGTCCTTATTCAGTGAGTTTCGCAACCAAAAAGTTTTGATCATTGGTGATGTGATGATCGACACCTATCTGTGGGGAAATGTGGGCAGGGTCTCACCCGAAGCCCCGGTACCCATAGTTTCTGGAGTCATTGAGGAAAACCGGCTCGGGGGTGCAGCGAATGTTGCCTTAAATGTAAAAGCCATGGGTGCAGTGCCCATCCTTTGCTCTGTGATTGGAGAAGACCATCGTGGAAAACTCTTCCTCGACCTGATGGAGGAACAGTACCTCACAGACGTCGGCCTGGTTGTGGATGAGCATAGAGTCACTACCCAGAAAACCCGAATTATCAGTGGAAATCAGCACCTGCTCAGAGTGGATGAGGAGATGGATATTTTTTTAAGCGGCAGGATCCTGGAACAGTTTTTGGAATTACTTAGCGACCTGTTGGACAGCGGTGGAATCGATGCGATTATCATGCAGGACTATGATAAAGGCGTTCTGGCCCCCAGAGTAATTTCAGAGGTGATTGCCATCTCAGAGCGGGTGGGAGTACCAGTGTTGGTAGATCCCAAATTCCGAAGCTTTGAACTCTACAAGCGGGTGAAATTGTTCAAGCCAAATTACAAGGAACTGGCTCATGGATTGAACCTGGATATATCCAAGCACAACATTGAGGAGCTATCTATTGCAGTTCAGGAGTACCAGAAAAAACAGGAATTCGATACCCTGATGGTTACCCTCAGTGAGCATGGCGTTCTATCGGCTAGCACAGATGGATTCAGGCATGTCCCGGCCATTAGGAGGGAAATTGCAGATGTATCGGGTGCAGGTGATACAGTGATCAGTGTGGCAGCGTTATGTGTGATTGCCGGGCTGAATGCAGAGCAGACCACAGCCATTTCAAACCTTGCAGGCGGACAGGTTTGTGAGAAAGCAGGGGTAGTGCCAGTCAATGCCGAGAAGTTACTGGCTGAGTGCGAGGAGTACTTTAATAATTCGTAAAGATTTGGTAATTTTGCCAACCAATTCGGGGTATGGCGCAGCCCGGTAGCGCGCGTCGTTCGGG
>Ga0164315_10003756_pt1 | contig 11791 bp, 7 predicted proteins | sample GuaBasSedimGuay6_FD_113737 | JGI IMG/M metagenome (GOLD analysis project Ga0164315, IMG submission 113737) | Subseafloor sediment microbial communities from Guaymas Basin, Gulf of California, Mexico - Guay6, Core 4569-2, 0-3 cm | ecosystem: Environmental > Aquatic > Marine > Hydrothermal vents >... | reverse complement strand
GGAATAAATCATTTTATGATGCCATTTTGGAATGGCACAGGTTTAGCATCACCTAAATATGGCAATATTGCTATTGATAAACTTGTAAGAAACATGATAAATCTAGGCAGCGAGAAAAAGGATCTTATTGCAAAAGTTTTTGGAGGGGCGGCTGTATTAAACTCAAATGAGTGCATATTTAATATTGGAGAAAGAAATATTGATATTCAAAGTTCAATATTAAAAGATGAAGGAATTGATGTGGTTGCGGCAAGTGTTGGCGGCACATTGGGAAGGAAATTGATATTCGACACAGAAACAGGCACGGTAAAGATGAAGTATATTAAGAAAAGTATGAACCCATGAATCTAGTAAAGGTACTTATTGTAGACGACTCTGCTCTCATAAGGCAAACTCTCAGTTCAATAATTTCTTCTGAAAATGAAATGGAAGTTATTGGTGCTGCTTCAGATCCATATGTGGCTGTTTCTCAAATGAAGAAGCAAAAGCCTGATGTAATCATCCTTGATATTCAAATGCCACGCATGGATGGACTTACGTTCTTGAAAAAGATAATGACACAAAACCCAATTCCCGTAGTAGTAGTCTCAAGTATTGCTCAGAAGGATAGCGAAGTAGCGGTTGAAGCTTATCGGCTTGGTGCAATTAGTGTTATTGAAAAACCCAAATTGGGCTCCGAACTAATGCTTAAGGCCTGGAAATCTATTTTAATTGATGCAATATTGACTGCCTCCAAATCTCGACTCAATAAATTTAGATTCACTAAATTAATTAGAAAAAGCCTAACTCTTGAGAAACCCACAAAACAAAGCCCAAGCGTAACAGTTACAAATAGTATTATCCTAATTGGTTCTTCGGCAGGTGGCACCGAGGTGATAAATAATATTCTTTCACAACTTGAAGACAATAGTCTTCCTATTCTTATTGTTCAGCATATGCCTCCATTTTTTACAAGCAGATATTCAGAGAGGCTTAACAGAAATAGTAAAATTCAGGTTAAAGAAGCATGTTCTGGCGACGAACTACAGAGGGGAGTTGCATACATAGCCCCTGGTGGAAAACATATGCTTTTGAGAAATAATGGTTTCAATTATTTTGTAGAAGTTAATAATGATGAAAAAGTAAACCGTCAGCGACCATCTGTTGATGTTTTATTTGAGTCGGCATTAAAGTTTACAGGAAGTAAGTTTATGGCGATAATACTTTCTGGAATGGGAAATGATGGAACTCAGGGAATGCACAAACTTAAAAGTCATGGTGCAATTACCATTGCGCAAAATGAAGAAAGCAGCATTGTTTACGGAATGCCAAAGGAGGCTTTTACCTCAGGTGCGGCTGATCATTCGTTATCTATTGACAGCATTATCTCAAAAATATCCGTATTTTCAGAAAGAAATTAATATTATCCATATATTTGGTAATTCCTCATTTAAAATAAGATGAACTCAGATTCAAAACCAAGAATACTTATTGTTGATGACATGAAGTCGAGTCTTCTGCATATGAAGCAGATACTTAGTGAGAAGGAGAATTATCAGGTTGCAACAGCCGAGAATGGTAAAACTGCGCTGAAAAAAGCAAGAGCACAAAAACTTGATTTAATATTACTTGACGTTGTTATGCCGGATATGTCTGGCTTTGAGGTTTGCCGGGAATTAAAACGAATGCCTCAAACAGAAGATGTTCCTGTAATATTTCTTACCTCCAAAAATGATCAAGAGAGCATACTTGAAGGATTTAATTGTGGTGCCGTAGATTATGTTCTTAAACCCTTCCTTGATGAAGAATTAATGGCACGTACCAAGGTTCATATTCAGTTAAACAGAATACAAAAACAGTTAATCCTTTCTAAGGAGAAAGCAGAAATGGCCACCAATGCAAAGTCGCTGTTTTTGGCCAATATGTCGCATGAGATAAGAACTCCAATGAATGGGGTCGTGGGAATGGTAGAAGCCTTAAAAAGCACCAAACTTGATGAAGAGCAAAAGGAGTTCCTTGAGATTATTGATATTTCAAGCGAGAACCTTTTATCAGTTATTAACGATATTCTTGATTTTTCAAAAGTAGAAGCTGGACAAATAGAGTTTGAAAATATTAGTTTCAATATCCACGACAGCATTGAGGAAGCTATTAAAATGCTGACTTTCAAAACAAACCAAAAGAACCTTTATTTAAATTTTAATTTCGATAAATCGATTCCTCAATTTTTAATTGGTGACCCATTAAGGATAAAGCAAATCCTTATGAACCTTATTAATAATGCGGTAAAGTTCACTTCAAAAGGAGGCATTACTATTTATTGCAAATTACTTTCTATTGTGGAGAGAACAGTAGAATTAAAGGTTTTGGTGATGGATACGGGAATTGGTGTTTCGCCAGAAATTAAAAACAAATTATTTAAGTCATTCACCCAGGCTGACGCTTCTACTACTCGTAAATATGGTGGTACTGGTCTTGGACTTGCTATTTCGAAAAGTCTTACAAAAATGATGGATGGCGAAATAGGTGTAGACAGTGAAGAAGGTAAGGGCTCAACATTTTGGTTTACGGCAAAACTACTTACAGCCTCAGAAGACTATGTAAAAGAAGAGTTTGAGAGTGATGGTGTTGAGAAATCAGAATCATTGTTTGTTTTAGTTGCAGAGGATAATGCAATAAATCAACGTGTTGCTAAATTCAATCTTGAGAAATTGGGGCATAAGATAGAGATTGCTGAAAACGGTGAAATAGCAGTTGAAATGTTCAAGAATAATAATTACGACATAGTTTTTATGGATATTCAAATGCCAATTATGGATGGGCTTGAAGCAACAAAAAAAATCAGGTCGTTTGAACTTGCAGAAGGTAAAACAAGTAAAACTCCGATAATTGCTATGACAGCTAATACATTGAAGGGTGACAAGGAGAATTTCATGAATGCAGGCATGACAGAATACATAGGTAAACCATTCAAAGCAAATGAGTTATCTAGCCTAATCCATAGAATCTCAAAAAACAAATAAAATTTATTTTCATTTTTGTTTAAAGGTTAATTTTTTTTCTACATTTGCACCCTCAAAAACGGGGTATGTACCGTATCATAAATGTAATCTGGTTAAACAGATATTTTACAGAAGTGATAATAAACATACAACGGGGTATGGCCCAGTCCGGTTAAGGCGCCTGCTTTGGGAGCAGGAGACCGCAAGTTCGAATCTTGCTACCCCGACCAATTGTGAATCAGAGAGTTACAGAGATGTGGCTCTCTTTTTTTTATGCCTATTGTAACATATATCGTAACATGCAAAAGGGCTGTAACAAGAATTATAGCACACATTTTATTTGCATTCTATTTAGCAACAATGATTCAATAAACTTTAATTTTAATATCATTTTAATATTTGTCTATAAAGAGCATTATGATTTTATCAATGATGTGATCATCACACTTGACTTTTCTATTCAGATATATTACTTTAGTGGAGTTGTTGTACTTATTAGTACTTATTGTTTGTCAATCCTAACTCTAAGACAAAACAAGTTGGCGAGATGGGATTTTTCTTTGCACAAAAAAAAGCCACCTCAATTGAAGCAGCTTTATAATAGTATTTTATATTTTTTGAATTATTATGCCAGTCTTCTTCTATATCGTACAACAATAAAGCCAGAGATTAATAATAATCCAATACCTAATGCCCAGTTTGAAAGAGGAACCGATGGTCCTGTTGCAAGGGTCACATCTGCACCATAAAAACACTGAATGCCAAACTCAGAGTTTGTCACCACTACCGAAAGTGTATTCAATCCACCAACTATAAAAGCAGCCTGTATGGTAGGAGTAATGGTCACGGTATAGTTCTGTGGGTTGAAAGGGTCACTTGCTATAGATATACAACCGCAAATAGGTCCAGTAACGTTTCCGCTTGCAATGGAAACTCCATTTAGGAAAAACTCCACATCTCCAGAACATGCACCATAGATCACAAGATCCATGCTACTCAATTGGCTTCCAGTCTGGTTGATATCAGTAAAAGTGCCTAGATCCATGGCTGGTCCCCCATCAGAAGCACAATCATAAGTATCATCAATACCTGGGTGGCCACAGGCTCCACTACCAGCAGTATTAATATAGTATGTAGTACTGCCATTCGCCAACAAAGAAACTGTGTACGAGCTGGTAGAGTTGTTGTTGTCAGGTGAATTATTTGGACTATCACCCATTTCTGACTGATACATTTGCCCAAATACAACACTACCTAGAAAAAAAGACATTGCAAAGAATAAGATAAATTTATGCTTCATTGTATTAAGATAATTAGTTAATAATAAATTTATTCATTTATAATGAGTCAAAAGTGTATAATAGTAAATTAAAAAATCTCATTGGTCTTGGTACTTCAAAGATATAAAAAAAAGCACCCAAATAATTACCGTGATTTATTTTTAATCAGTCTAAATATATTTGTGTTTTTACATAAGGGTTCTCTTTGTTGGTTAAAAAAAAGGTGATGAGCAACCATACTCACCACCACTTATTAACCTAAAAACCCTCTACTTCTCAGAATAGAGAAACATAGGAATTGTAAATGTAGTAATATTTATTACAAACAAAAAAAGCCACATCGAGTGAAGTGGCTTTTTAAGAATATTTTTTTTTTGAATATTATGCTAGTCTTCTTCTATATCGTACAACAATAAATCCAGAAATTAATAATAAACCAATACCTAATGCCCAGTTGGATAGTGGTACTGGTGGCGGTGCAAGTGTATAGGTACCGTATACCTCGTGTGGTACAGAACCCCATATATCTCCTCTAATCGTATAGTCTAAATTTAAATCTCCAGTAAATCCAGGATCAATGGTAACATTGACGGTAGCATAGGCATATGAATTACCAAAAAATTCACCCCATCCACCATCAGGATCAAGCCATTGCACAAGAACACCATCTCCGGTAGCCCCGCCATAGACAAGGTATCTGTCTAAAATCGGTGGGTTGAGGTTGAAATCAATAGCACCATTAACCGTTACTCCGGCAGGGAATTGAATATCAGCACTAATTGTCCACTCATTATCAGGAGAGCCATTGTACATTATCAGGTCTAAAGTAACGGTCTGCCCCGGTTGGTAAGTTGTTTGTACTGCTTCAAGGTAGGATCCTGTCATGTCTTTCTGCCCGTAAGTTAAACTGCCGTATGCTATTACAACAAATAAAAAAAGTAATTTTTTCATAGCGAAAGTTTTAAAGTTAAAAATTTATATCTCTTAGGTTTTGGTATATCAAAAGTAACTAATTGTAAGCACTTTAAAATACAAAAGTCAAGGATTTATTGTAAAATACTTATAAATAATGATGACTATATTACAAATTAAAGATTTGCGTCATTATAAGTAAGTATGTCAATTATTGTGTAGTCAATTGCTTTTATCCATTCCATAAATTGAAATACTGCAGGATACATTTCCCGAAAGATCTGTTTCTCTTTTTTAAAAGAATCAATTTTAGAAAACAATATCTTAAATAATAACACCTTAGATTCATCCCTCGACAAACCAAACCTATCCTTAAATGGCTCATAGAACCTACCACTATCAACAATATTGGAAAACCTCAAAAGTGTAAACCTTCTGCATAATGTGGATTGATTTAGGAAAAAGGATGAGAGATAGTTTCTTAGCTTTCTACCATGATTGAAAGGTAAATTTCAAATCTTCAATAATTCTGCAATCATATGGCGGGTTGCTTTTATCTCATCGTAATCAAGGTTTAATCCCAACACCCAGCGTTGCTCCAAAGTAATCATAAATACCCTTAACAGCCTCAAATGGAGCACTAACAGAAACCAATGCAGTAGAACCTGAGTTATTTTTAATTGTCTTATCAGCACCACAACCGGTAACGCTCAATCCAAGGCCACCAGTAAATCCAGCAACCATTACACATAATTGAAAATAGTGTAAAATAAAAATCGTGTTTAGATTTAAACAACTAAAATTGTACTTAGAAATATATCATTCTGATACCTCCGACAACTTCTTCAGCAAAGCAAATGCTTCCTCTAAATTTCCAGAGTTCACTGCTTTGTTAATCTCAGTTAAGTCAGATTTTTTAATATCATTCTCGTTTAATTTATCCAGCAAATCAAATGCCTTAGGATCTCTGACTTTCAGACATTCAGTTAGTTCATTTATTAATATCTTTAAAGCTGATATATCCTTTTTTGTTGTACATGGGATTTCCTTAAAGTAACATTGCAGTTCAGTTGTTAACTCTTTAAGGTTATTTTCAAGGATAAGCAATTCTTTCTCAAAAAGAATAATGTCTTTTGCCAATACAGCTTTCTCAACCTGCTTCGACAACAATTGGATTTTATCAGCTCCAATATTTGCACTTTCTCCTTTTAATGTATGGATCTTCAAATGAGCCTTTTCGTATTCACTTTGTAGGACAAATTCCTTTAATTCTTTACATGTATTATTGTTACTGGAAATAAACTTATTTAGCATTTTCATGTAAAGATCTTCATTATCACCAAATCTTCTAATACCTGAAATAATATCCAAATCAGGAATCGAAATTTCAGAAATAGCAGTCTTTATTGGTGTATCACCTTTTGAAGTTTTCACTGAAATTTTCTCATTTGGTGAAATCCACCTTACCAATATTTCATAAATCAAATCCGGATCTATTGGTTTAGTAATTATGTCATCAATACCAGCTTGCTTGCATTTCACTTTTATGTCGTCAATGGTGTCGGCAGTAATTGCGACAATAGGAACAAGAGCGTTTTGTTTGCGTATAAGCTTTGCCGCATTATACCCATCCATAATAGGCATATGAAGATCCATAAAAATTAGATCATATTTTTTTTCCAAGGCCTTATTAACTGCCGTTTTGCCATTATCTGCAATATCAATATTAACTCCTACTTTATCAACAAGTTCAATTATAACTTGTCTGTTTAACTCATTGTCTTCTACAATTAATATACTACAATGGGAAATCGCCTTTTTTATTTGCAGCAACTGTTCTTCCTTATCATCCTTTTGCTGTGAAGTTGATTTTTCAAAACCAAAAACAGTTAACAGTTCCTCAAAAACAACAGAAGGAACAATGGGTTTTGAAAGATGCCCATTTATTCCTCCAACCTCATTCTCATAGTCTTTTGCACCACTCTCAGAATTTGTCATCAGTATGGATTTGATCATTTCTAAACCAGGCATATTATTTATCTCTGTGATAGTACCTACTCCTGTTAGGCCCCCTCCTAGTTTTTGATCAATAATCAATAAACCATATTGTTTCTCTGTAATTTGCTTTAATACTTCTTCACCAGATCTAACGGAATCAACATTTAATAAAAATGACTTCAAAACTATTTCTAAAGAATTTAGGGCAGAAGAATTATCGTCACAAATAAGAACATTAACTAGTTTTAGATCGTCTAGTTTTAATTTTTTAAGAGATGATTCTTTTTCTTGAATACCAATTTTGCAATCAAAGTAAAAACTTGTTCCTTTACCGGGTTCACTATCCAACCAAATTCGACCACCCATCAAATCAATTAATAACCTACTAATACTTAAGCCTAAACCAGTACCACCAAATTTCCTTGTTATGGAGTTGTCAGCCTGTTCAAATTCATCGAACAAAAACGGAATCTGATCCTTTTCAATTCCAATACCGGTATCTTTTACAGTAACTTGTAGGATGAGTTCTTTTTCACTTAATTTCTTAATAACTTCAACATTAATAACTATTTCACCTGAGGATGTAAACTTAATAGCGTTACTACAGAAGTTAGTTATTACCTGGCCTATCCTCAATGGATCACCCATTAACACCTTTGGTATCTTAGGATCAATATTAATGATAAATTCCAAATCTTTCTCACGAGCATGTTGAGCATTAAGTATTATGACCGAATTCATTACAATTTCAATGTCAAAAGGAACATTTTCCAGTTGCATTTTACCAACTTCTATTTTAGAGAAATCAAGGATGTCATTTATTAAACTAAGCATAGTATTTGCAGAACGGTCGATCTTTTGCAAATAGTCTTCTTGTTTAGAATTGGAAGCATTGCCAATTGCAAGATGAGTCAATCCCATAATAGCATTTAATGGTGTTCTGATTTCATGTGACATGGTTGCAATAAACTGACTTTTAGCATTAGTCGCCTGCTCTGCAAGTAGTAATGCTTCATCAAGATCTTTAGTTCGCCTGGCAACCATATTTTCTAATATGAGTTTTTGCCTTTTAATAATATTTACCCGCCATCTGATAATTACCCAAATACCAAGCATAAAAGCAATAACATACACAAAGATAGCCCACCACGACAACCACCATGGCCATCTAATGGTGAAAGGGTATTCAAATTCTTCACTCCAAATACCTGATTTCCCAATTGCCTTTACTAAGAAAGTATAATGACCAGGAGAAATATTACGGTAATCAGCCATATTAACTTTACTAAGCAAACTCCAATCTTCTTCAATACCTTGCAATTTGTACTGATATTTAATTTGATGAGGAGCACTCCAATCTATTGCTGAAAAATTAAAAGTGAGATGGTTCTTATCATGAGGCAAACTCAAATTGATTGGATTATTGTAAAATTTTGAAACATCTGAAAAATGGATTTCAGAATGTGTAATATTATCTTTTAATTTTAGTTTATTGAAGTCTAATATGTGATTATTAATTGATACACCATTCATATGAATATGTGGTTGTTCTTTAGTAGACTTAAATGAACTCAAATCAAGCATTGTGATTGCTCTCTCCGTTCCCAACCATATTAGATTATTTTTGTCAATCATTGATGCACGAGCATAAAAATCCTGCCCTTTAAGTCCATCCATTTTACCGTAATTAATGATAAATAGACTATCATAATCTATTTTACTTAAGTCACTACTAATCTGTAAATTAATCTGACATAGACCTTTAATTGTTCCTATCCATAATGAATTATTAGGATCAACAATTAATGAGAAAACATTATCACTAGATAAACCATCATTTATATTTAGTGTTTTAAATGTTTGACCATTAAAATATGATAAACCACCCCCATCTGTTCCAAACCACATTACACCATTATTATCTTGACAAATAGCTGTAACCCTATTATTCCCTAAGCCCTGATCTGTAGTGTATTGAGTAAGTGTATCGTTGAACAAACAAGAAACTCCACCATCTATTGTTCCAAACCAAAGGGCATCAGCATTATCCTGAAACACGCATAAAACTGAATTTGCACCAAGTCCATTTGCTTTCGATATGGTCACAAATTGTTTACCATCAAACTTGGTAGCACCTCTGTTAGTCATAATCCAGATATCTCCATTTTTATCAATTATTAGATCATTTACTAATTTACTGTTAGTACCTTGTTCTATTGTATAATTTGTGAACTTCAACTTCCCATTCTCAAAACTTTTTCCGTCTAATTTACTCAAACCACCTCCATATGTACCAAACCAATAATTATTTTGATCATCCTGAATAATGGAAGTGACTATGTTATGTGTAAGCCCTTGATCTGAATTTATATTAGTAAAGGTGACTTTTTGTTCAGGCTGAATAGGTTCATTTAATATTGAAACTCCATTTTCAAAATTGGCAAACCATATCCTTCCATTGTTATCTTCATAGACCGCTGTAATATTATTTTTGATTAATCCTTGTGATTTTGTGTAATGTTTAAAACTGCTAGTTCTAATCTTAGTTACACCTGCATCAGTCCCCAACAAAATATTACCACTTCCATCTTCAAATAGTGTACGAATATAATTATCGCCTAATCCTTCTTTTGAAGTATAAGTAAAAAATGAATTTCCATTAAAAAAACTAATCCCATTGCCAAAAGACCCAAACCATATATTATTATTAGCATCTTCCACTATGGATAAAATAACATTGCCATTAAGGCCTTGTTCAATTGAATAATTAGTAAATGTTTTGCCATCAAATTTTGACACTCCAGCTCCATTTGTACCAAACCATAAGTTACCTATATGATCCTGTGTAATAGAAAGAACAATATTGGAAGCAAGGCCATCATTCTCAGTATAAGTTATGAATGTTTTTCCATCAAACTTAGTTACACCTCCACCATAAGTACCAAACCAGATATCTCCTTTGTTGTCTTCAAATAACGAATAAATGTAATCCTCTCCTGATTCATTAATTGTAGAATATGTGTAAAAAGTCTCTCCATCAAACATAGAAACGCCTTTATCTGTTCCGAACCAAAGATTACCTTTGCTATCCTCAATCATGGCAACAACATTGTTTGTGGGCAGACCTTGTTTAATTGTAAATCTTGTAATTATTTTTCCATCAAACCTAGTTACACCATTATCCGTTCCTTTCCAAATACTTCCTTTTTTGTCAATAAGCAGTGAATAAGTCAATACCCTTTGTGGGCTATTATTCATTTTATATTCATCAAAAAACTCACCGTCATACGAAATTAATGGCCCATTATGTGTTGCAAGCCATAATACTCCATTTCTATCTTTAGCTATGGCCCTAACAAATGGGTTCGTAAGTCCTTGATCAACTTCAAGAGTAGAAATATCAAAAACAGTCTCGTCCATATACCTAAACGGCAAAGCCCTGCTACGATTTGGGTAACCAGAATTATAACCAAGTGGAGGAAATATGGAATCTTCGTGCTGAATTGAAACCAATCCACGTTTCAAAATAATATTTTTGTAGTCAAAAATACTATCCAGAGGAAGTAATATTTCTTTGTCCACATTTGTAATAATTGGTAGTTTATTTTCTACCAGATCATATTTTTTAAGTTTTGTAAAATCAACTTTGATAATCTCTGGTTTCTTACTCTTTACTGGTTCTTTCCTTGCAAGTTTCTCATCTAGAGTTTGAGGATGATAAGATATGCCTGGCACAATTTCACTAACTCCAATATACTCAATATCCTTAGGTAAATTACTAGAAAACTTCTCAGGTAACTTGATGCCATTCTCTCCTGGGATCCGTATCTCCAGGGAATCCATATTCAGGTAAACCTTCTTTGGTTTTATAATTATTGAGACTTCAACATCCTTTGTTTTTTGTTGATTATTTTCAAGGTCACACCCCTGAAACAAAAAGAATATGCCTATCAATAAAGCAAAAATTGGGTTTGTAAATTTCATCTTAGTATCATAAAAGGTTAATAGAAACAAGATATTTTCTAAAGAACCCGTAAATATACAAAACTATTTGGGGAAAAATAACCAAAAAAAAAGCCTCGTAATAATTTACAAGACTTCATTTTTGATTAATAATCTCTTTTAAGGAAATAATTGTTTTATCTGCATAACCCAATCTTTTATCCTTTTCCCTGATAATCTGGCCTGATTTTCCTGATCAAGTAATAAACCAACAAACTCACCATCGCGTATGGCCATTGATTTCTCGAAAGAATATCCTTCAGCAGAAGTTGGACCAATAATCTTCCCTCCCCCATTCTCAATCATCTCTGCCATAATTCCCAGAGCATCTCCAAAGTTCTCAGGGTATCCTTTTTGATCACCGAGTCCGAAAAGTGCAAATATTTTGCCTTTTAAAGCCAAATCTTCAAATTCAGGAACAAATTCATCCCAATAATTTGGTAGTTCACCATCAAACCAGGTAGGCAGACTTAAAATAAAATTATCATACTTATTGAAATCTTTGCCAGTGATATCTTCAGCATTTAACATATCAACCTGATTGTCTTCAAATTCCGCAACAATCTTCTTCGCTGCTTTCTGTGACTTTATGGTATTGAAACTAAATATTATTGCTAT
>Ga0164315_10003755_pt1 | contig 11792 bp, 4 predicted proteins | sample GuaBasSedimGuay6_FD_113737 | JGI IMG/M metagenome (GOLD analysis project Ga0164315, IMG submission 113737) | Subseafloor sediment microbial communities from Guaymas Basin, Gulf of California, Mexico - Guay6, Core 4569-2, 0-3 cm | ecosystem: Environmental > Aquatic > Marine > Hydrothermal vents >... | reverse complement strand
TGATGCCGACCAGGCTCTGCCGTGGTTAGCTTCCATGTTAAAGGTGTCTCCTCTGAATCAACAGGTAATTTCAGAACTTACTGTTCGTTCCGAAGAAATCGGTAATTACAGTGCTCTGATTACAGCAACAAAGCAGGCAGTTGCATCTGATTCCTCTAATGTTATGCATCTCGTAAATCTTGCAAAAGTTCAGCTTGCCTTTGGTAAGGAAAAACTTTCATCAGCAGAATCATCTGCAGGTCAAAAGACATTAGAAGAAGCTTTAAGAACCTGTGCCCAAATTCGAGAGCATGATAACAGTCAGGTATTTGAAATTGGTGCAGCATGGCTTACAGAAGGAAAGATTTATCGTGAACTGATGATTCAGGTTTCTTTGAAAGATGGTGCAAGGAAAGCTATTGCAGCATATAAAAAGGTGCTTGTTGCCATTTCAAGCCAGTCTGGTGTAAATATTCGTAAACTTGAACTTGAAACTGCACTGGATTTGTCTGAAATTTACTTAAGACTTCAGGCTCCTCTTGAGCAAAAAAAATACCTTGAAATTGCCAGTTCAGCTCTTGAAAAACTTGTCCATGATTTTCAGGAAAGGCGCAAGAATCTTGGTAGCTTAGGGGTAAAAGCAGAATCAGAACTTGAACGTTATAATGAGCTGTACGGGCAAACTATTATAAATCTTGTATGGAATGTATTTCGTACAACAGGGTTTGTCCCTGCTGTTGAGATTATTGGTAATGCCGTTAAAAAAATGCCTGAAGGTAACATTACTCTTGCTATTTTATTAGGTCGCTTTCAAATGAAGGTACGTCCGTTTTCAGAAACAAGTCTCTCTGAATCAGAGTTTGCTCAATTGGTACAGGTTTTGTTAAGTGCTGTATCAGCTGACCCTTCAGATAAAAGATTGCGTGCGCTTTTAGCTGCTGCATTAATTCGAAATGGTCAGTATGGTGACGGGTTAAAGGAATTAAAGCGGGTAGAGAGACTAATTGAAAGTTCTTCATCCGATTTGTTGGCTTTTTCCGGAATAGAGCAAGCTGGGGATTCTGTTGCACAGGAAGCTGTATTGCTTAGAAGTGAGGCTTTACTTGGTGTGAAGCGTTATGATGATTTAGAAGCTCTTCTATCAAAAGTAGAATTTACTACTCTATTGCATAGATGGTTAAAAACTCGTATTCAGCTTTTAGCAGCTTATAGAAAATCGGGTGCAAATTCTATGTTGTATGGCAAGTATTTTGAGGCGCTTAAGACATTGTTCAAAGAATTTACTATCCCAAATCTTACCGTGAAATGTCAGTTTGCTGACAATTTAATCATGGGTGGTTCAAGTAGTATTGTTCCTTCACTGTTTTCTCCAGAGGATTCTTCTATTGGTGCTGTCAAGTACAGACTGGCTCTTGCGGCATTTGTCGAAAGTGACTTTGCAGTTAGTGAAAATATTTTTGAACAGATAATTGAGGAATTTGATTCGTTAATGGGAACAGGTGCTACTCTTTCCGGTGTTCCCCCTTTAATGGTTCTTTATAGATTTGCTGCTCTTTGTGCTTTAGGTAATGGAGCAGACATGAGAGCCAGTGAATATTTTGACAGAGTATTAGCTCTTGTTCCAGATGATCAGTGGACCTCTTATTATAAGGGCAGAATTCTTTTCCGAACTCAGAAGTATGATGAGGCTGCAAAATATCTCGATGAAGTTTGGGAACAGCTTAAAGATATATATTCTGCTCAAATTTTGCTTGCCCTTCTTTCTCTCGAAAATGGTGATTTTGCGAAGGCTGAATCAGCAGCCGTAAATGCATCTTCTCTCAGGAATGACAGACCGGAACCTTATCTTCTAAAAGCACTTGTTTCCTTGAGAAGAGATAATAATCGTGATAGATGTGCCGGCTTTCTCAGAGAGGCTGTTAAATTAGCGCCACATTGGGCCGTTCCTTACGGTGAATTGGGAATGTTGTATATGGTTGCCGAGCCTGAAACTTCTATTGAATGGTTTGATAAAGCTCTAAACAGCGATGATGGTCTTTCTTCCCGTATGTTTTACGGTCTTGGAATTGCTCAGGAAAATGCCGGGAAAAAGAAGGAAGCACTGACTTCTTATATTTATGCTTTTTCAGATAAGCGGTTGAGGGTGAAAGTTGTCGATAAGATAGTTTATCTCCTTAAAGAGTTTAAATTCTCTGCACTGGCAAAGAAATGGAGCCTCGTCCTTACTTCCTCTGGTAGTGATTTATTGAAGAAGTCAGAAACTATATCGTCAGGTGGTACTGAAAAGACAACTTCAGTTGAAGGTACTGAAAAGACAACTTCAGTTGATGGTACTGTAAAGACAACTTCAGTTGGCACTACGAAGTTAACAACATTAACTGGTGGTACTGTAAGTACAGTATCAGATGGTACTACGAAGTTAACAACATCAACTGGTACTAACTAAGTTATCTACTTTAGCATTGCCTTGGCTTTATTTCGTACGCCTCTGTCAGAATCATTTAAAGCAGTTTTTATGACAGGAACTATTTCAGGATTTGATGTTGTGAAATGGCCTAATCCCTGTATTGCAAATCGTCGAACTCTTGAACTGTCGTCTTTTGCAAGTTCGCTTAAGACCTGTGTTATTGGTCCTTTTGATTCCATCATTAATTTAAGAGTAGTTTCTACGAGGTCTGTAGAACCAGCACCAAAAAGTTGCCCAAGTTCGAGTAAAGCTTCTCTTGTGCCTATTTTAGCAAGAGATTCTCTGGCACTTAAGTAAATTCCATGTCTTTCAATTTGAGTAAATTTTGTAAGGATTGGGATAGCCTTAGGTGATTTTACACGACCAAAACAATCAATAACCCGCTTCTTTCTATCCCATCGTGCTTCTGTTTCCAGAGTATTATCCATTGATGATACAGCTTTGTCCTTGAATCTTGCCAGAGTACCTTCTCTAAATTGAAGAATGTACTCATCTTCTGTATCTGTTAGAAGGCGGCATAACATTGGTAGCGAAGGTTTACCTATTGCGACCAGAGCATCAGCAAGAACAGGATAGACAGGAACCCACTGAGGGATCAAATGTTGTTCAATCAGAGGAATAGCCTTTGTCCCCAGAGGGGCAATGGCTCTAACAAGTGATTGAGCTGATGAGCCATTATTGGCCTCAAGTTCTTTGAAAAGGGCAGATGCACCAATATACCCACACCCTTTAAGGGCGACTTCTGCTGCCGGTCTTGTTTCAGGGTTTCGAAGAGCCTTTGCAAAACTCAAGGCATTTTCTTCTGAAATAAGTTTTGGTAATAGCTTTTTCACATTAGCCTGAATATCTCTGTTTGGATCTTTTAGTGCAAGCGTTAGATCTGAAAGTGTTTTGATACCTTCCCGCTTAAGTTTTGTTTCTGCAAGAGAAGCATAGGCTGTTCCTAATTGAGTAATCTGAAGTTTATACTTCTTGTACGCAGGCCCTGCAGGTTCTTTTTTTACAGGTTCAGGTTTCTTTGACGGTTCAGGTTTTGTAGCATACATTGCTTTTTCCCGCTCGAGCCGTTGCTGTTCTTCCATTTGTTTTTGTAACAGTCGTTCACGAAGAACAGTAATTTTGCTTGAAGTCTTAAGGTTTCCGCCGCAGTAACGACAGATGCTGTCCATTACATTGTTCCATACACCACAGTTTTTTGCGGGACATTTGATCCTGTTCTTACTATCTGGTGTAACAGTGTAATCAATTGGCTTTGGTTTAGGCTTTAGTCTGACTGTTGTCTGGTTTGTTGTTACATTTGTTTTCGTTGTTTTTACGTTAGAACCATACTTATTTTTAACAATTGTTCTCGTCGAACTGAAACTGTTCTTTGAGATATTTGACTGTTTACGGTTTGATGGGTTGCTGGTTGTAGAATGAGCTCCAACTTTTTTAATTGTTTCATCAATTAGTTCCCTGAATCGCGCAATATCTGAGGGGCTGTCATTGTTACGATAACCGTCAGTAGAATTTATGTGTACAATACCACCGCTATGTTCTGAGTATTCCATTATGGTGCTTACAGACAATGGCGGTATGTCGGCAGTCTTAGCTTGTAACGATAGTGTAATAAACAAATTCAGCATTAAAAAAGTAAGTAGTTTAAATTTCGTTGAATGCGAGCCTATATTCAAATTAATCATAATTCCTCCCTGTATTTTGAAGATGGTTACAGAATACCATATGTTGATTCAAAAGCATACATAGCCGATAAAGGCAAAAGGAGTCAACAAATGAAACACAGTCATACAAAGTTTTGCTTATTTTTATCAGTAGTTGGATATTTATTTATAATTTCAGCATCTTGTCCTTTAATTGCAGGAATTGGTTTTCAACGTTGTAGTGGTCAGTCAACTTCAAATATTAGTCTTGAGAATTTTCAGGAAAAAAAGGCTGTTTCAGCCTATCTTGCCGGTGATACTGTGGCAGCCGAAAAATGGTGTTCAAAGCTTGATTCTATTGATATCAGGAATAAAACTGCTTTTCTGATACGGATTATGCTTGTAGAAGATTTGGGAGGAAGAGAGCAGTCCAGAGTTTTATATGAAGAGATGTTTGCGCAGATGCCTAATCAGATGCCCCATCAGAAGTCTGTTTCAGGTAGTTCTAAGTCATCTGAAGATACCTGGAATATTGGAATTCAAAAATGGGCTGCCGGAAGATTGGGCAAGATTCTTGTTGAAGATGGAAATCTGGAAAAAGCTAAGTCTTTCATCGATTATTCACTCTCAGGAAACAACGTATATAGTGATTCGTGGATTGCCCGAGCTTGTTATCTGGAGGCAGAGAATGATTTTAGAAATGCAATTAAGGCAATTGAGAAGGCAAAGGATATTGGAGCCTCCAGATTGTTATGTGAAATTCGTAAGTTTAATTATTACCTTCATCTTGAAGAGTTTGGTGAGGCTAATGACTGTCTTAAAAAAATGCGTAGGCTCTCACCTTATTTACCTGTTACAGGGTTTCTCAAGGGAAGACTGTTGTTTCTTTCTTCTCGTTACAATAAGGCACTGAAATTTTTTAAGGGATATTGCTCTTCTCCTCAAAGTACTGAAAGTCTTGTAGTTGATGCCCTTGAAATTATTGCAATCATTCATGAAAGACAGGGGCAGTTACAACAGGCCATCAAAGCTCTTGAAAAAGCAGAGGTTATTTCAGCCAATCTTGATGATGGCGGTAGATGTCACTCAATTAAGCAGCGAATACTTGTACTCTCAGATAAAATTCAGGTTAAAAATGGTGGAAGATATATTCAAAAAGATCTCTATAAGATAAAGTGTCGTGCAGATATTGAAAGTAATCTTCTGGAGGAAATTGTAGATTCATTAAATATTGCTATGAGGAAAATAAGGAAATTTTACAGTCATTTGATTAAGAGCGAAATACCTGTGACTGTTCTTGTTCTTAAATCCATGTCAAACGATTTGCCTGCTTTTTACGATCGATTTAACAACGAAATTGTTATTGGTGAACATGCTTTTAAATTTGGGCAGCATATAATTGAACATGAACTGTCTCATCTTTTTTTTGCGGCGATAAGCGGTCGAAAAGCTTTTAAAAAGAGTAATTTGTGGGCAATTGAAGGAATTGCAGAATATCATTCATCAAGTCAGTTGCCGTTTCAACATGGTTTCAATAAAAATCTATATTATGATTTTAAGATAGCTTCCGCAGAAAAGCTATATTCTATTCAACAGCTTGCAAATTTATTGAGTGTCGAACGGGCATATTGTGGTAAAGAGCGTAAATTGGCGTATCTTCAGGCTCAACTCATGGTCTGTTTTGTTTCCCAAAAGTGGAAGAGCGAATCATTGTCTCTACTCATTGATTTTACTAAAACTGTTGGAAAAGGTACTACGGTTAATAAATCTTTCGTTCAACATTTTGGGGTCAACAAATTCAAATTTATGGAAATGTACAATAGTTTTGTACGTGCATATATAAATAAGTGGGAAAATGTTGCAATAAGGTTGCAGTAATTTGGTTTAAGGTCATATACTGAAGATAAGCTGCACTTGATAGTAAGTGTACTTTTCAGATAATCGTAATGGATGTACTTTGCAGACAGTCGTAGTGGATAGGCGTTACTGTCAGGGTAGAATTCCGGTTACATATATATTGAAGGTGAGTCATGGACAGAGAACAGATAGCACAACAGATTAATTCTCAGCGACAAACAACAAAGCAATTAGGGTACCTTTTAATGGGGCTCATTCTGATGCTTACAGCTCTTGCTGCTGGTGGAGGCTATTATATTTATTCGTCCTATGATGGCACTAAAATTGCGGATAGTCAGTCAGGAACATCTACAGGAACAGACTCCGGTTCATTGCCTGATGGTACTGATGTTGTATCAACTGATGGGTTAGATGGGACAGGTACAGGCACTACTGACTTACCTGATGGCAATTCTCAGGGAACTATTTCAACAGGTTCTGATGATGATTCTTCTGGTATTGATGATTCAGGGTTTGGCGAAGATGATTCTTCCGGTTTTGGTGATAATTCTGGAACTGACAGCACTACAGCCATTGATACTACTGATTCTGGTTCAGATTCTGGTAATGATTCAGTAAATTTGGGTAGTGATTCAAACAATACTGGTAGTGATAGCTCTAGTGGTTTTGGTGATACTGACTCAGATAATTCTTCCAATGAAAATACAGTTTCAGTCAAGTCTGGTGTTGAAGTTGACCAAACACCAACCTCCCGTAGTAAAACAACAGTTGACTCTCATAGTGACTCAACGCAAAAGGTTGCATTTCGTATAGTAAGTAAACCGTCAGGTGCAAAGGTTTTTCTTGGTACCGATGGAACTTATCTCGGGAAGACACCTCTTACAAAAAGACTGACAGTTGGTGAGCATAAGTTAACATTTGTTAAAGTCGATTATAAAAAAGTTTCTCAGAAGATACTTGCAGGTGTTCAGAAAAAAACCTGGGTTGTTCTTCCAACGCTTAAGAAAAAAGTTATTAAGCTGGTAAAAAGGCCACCTGTAGCAGTCGGTACTACTAAAATTACAGGTGCCAAAGCACCTGTTGGATTAATTGTACCTTCAGGAATGGTTTACATAAAAGGTGGTTATTTCTTGAGAGGCGCAGGTAGCGGGCCTGAAGATGCTAAGCCTAAGATGAAGATTAAGCTTAGTCCTTATTTTATTAGTCATACAGAAGTTACTGTTGCTGAGTACAACAGATTTCTTGTGGCAAATCGCTTAAGCAGGAAACGGTTCAGAAAAGATGAAGGCAGTAAAAAAGATTATAAGTACCGTCAACCATATGGAAAGTTGCCTTCTGATTATTTTACAAATCCAAAGTATCAGGATTATCCGGTTGTAAATGTTGATTGGTTTGATGCCTATGCTTATGCCCGATGGAAAGGTTGCCGTCTTCCAACTGAAGCAGAATGGGAAATGGCTTCCCGCGGTAGTCGATCGAATGCTTATCCCTGGGGTATGCAGGCAAAAGGTAACGAAGCAAACTGGAAGTTTAAAGGTAATATTTATTCTGTAAGTACGCCTATAAGAAGCTTTTTACGTGATAAAAGTGAATATGGTTGCTATGACATGGCAGGTAATGTGAGAGAATGGGTTTATGACTGGTATGGGAAACATTATTATGCCGATTCTCCAAAGGTCAATCCAAAAGGTCGCAGAACAGGTCAGTTTAAGGTTATTAAAGGTGGAAGCTGGAATATGACAGCAACTCCTATGTATCACCGCGGGTATTCAATGCGTCGTGGTAAATTTAATGATTGTGGTTTCCGATGTGCTCTTTATGTTAAGTAGATTAGTTTTTACTTTTCTTTTTTTTGGATTATTCATACTTAACTTCTATTCATTATGTCATGGTGCTTCCTCTGATATTGCATTAAGTGCAATAGGTTCAGAAATAAAGACAAAAGGGTCAGAAGTCACGACAAATGGCTCAGAACACAGTGTTTCTCCCTTCTCATTTGGCGGCGACATTCGATTTCGGATTTCAGGGCTTTCCGAGGTACCTCTTGAAGCCGATCGAAATAATGGGAGTAAAATTACAGATTCCCTTTTCACCCGTTTTAGAACTCGTTTATGGGCTCAGTACCAGATCAATGAGAAGCAGAAGTTTAAGATTCGTTTGACCAACGAATGGCGTCTCTATGACCAGGATCGTGTAAATCATACCAATCCCTGGAAGTTTCCTGATGAGTTTATTTTTGATGAATTGTATCTCGATTCAAAAGATCACTTTAATGGAAAGCTGGATTTAAAAATTGGAAGGCAGTTTTTATACTATGGAAATGGTCGGATTTTCATTGAGCCAAGTCCTCTGGATGGTTCAAGAACCATGTTTTCCAATGCTTTAAAAGCTGGTTTGAAAGTTCAAAAAAAGCATAACATAGATTTTCTATATTTTGACAATCCGTCAATTGACAGGCTTGCCATTCACAGTTCAGATGCAAAGCTTGTTGAATATGGTGAAAAGGGTGGAGGGTTTTATGCTAAAAATAACGTTAACCCTACTTTGCCTTTTGAATACTATTATATTTATAAGGAAGAAGATAGGGAAGGGGCAGATGGCCGCCCTGTTTATCTTGATACATATGGTACTAGATTGCTCCCACGTTTTAGTGATACTGTTGATGGTAACTTTGAGCTTGCCTCTCAGTCAGGCTCTCAAGGTAGTAATAATATTGGTGGCTCTATGGTAGATGCCTTTGTTAACTGGAACTTTCTTCCTGAACACAGGCATAAGCCGGTCTTCTCAGGTGGCTATTTCTATTTGTCAGGAGATAAAACAGGAACGGGAAATGATGAAAGTTGGCACCCTGTAATGTCCCGGTGTGTAAATTACAGTGAATTTTACCTGTATGCATTAATAAACGGTGCAGGAGGTCACAACGTTGGTTATTGGACAAACATGAATTTACTATGGTGTGGTATAAAATATGAACCATCAGTAAAGACTACAGTCTCTGTCAGGTATCTTAAAATGAAAGCAGATGAGACAGATGATGCTACATATCCTGGTTTAGGTGACTCTATTGGTGATGTCATTGTAAGTAAATTAAAACACAAAATAAATAAAAACTGGTTTGGTCAGTTAAATTACGAGTGGTTTCGGCCAGGCGACTACTATATTGATAGCATGTCCATTGGTCATTTTATGAGGGCAGAGATTAATTACAGGTTTTAAAGGTCTATCTAACGTTTCTTATCAATATTAAGGCCGTAGAATGCACCTTCATAGTTTGCACTCACAATAATGGTGTTTTCTGTTCCATTTATTTCTCTTATTCTTGAGAAGAATGAGTGCTTATATTTTAACGTGCCATCAGTTCTTGAAAGGATAAAAAAGTTTATGCCTGCAGAAAAGGCTACATAATCGTCATCTACTAATATTGGACCTTTAATGCTACATCTTCGTAATTCAGATACCGTACTGTATCCATCTTTTAAAATCTTAGTAGTTATTTTTGAGTCTCCAATATTTACAAACATAATGTTTGCAGACACTTTACACATTGATGAAATATACGATTCTTCGTCTCCGCCAGAATAGACAACACAAATATATTCATCTTCACCAGATGATATGATTCCACCAATGGCGCTAAATGATGGCAGCTTTATTTTTATCTCCTCAACCTTAATATTTTTAGATATAGCCGGGTTTTTAGTGTCAATTTTACGAATCAGGTATAATTTGTTCTTTACTGAAAAAAGGGTATGTTCTTTCCCACTATTTTGGGAAAAGCAGACCACATGTCTTTTGGGATCAATTGACTTATATGTTCCAAGTAATTCAAATTCAGGAATTACCTTTGTGTTGTCGCAAAAGTAAATATATTCCTTCTCTTTTTTTGTAGTCCACCCGAAAAATTGTTCGAGACTGTTATAAATCTTGAAAAATTTATGATATCCCTTAATGCTTTTACAGCTTTCCTGTTCATTCCATAGATAAAATTGCCTTCTATCTTTGTGTCTACAGGATAATAGCCTCGAATTGACTGTCGTTGCGACAAATTGCATCCTGAGAATTTGTGAATCATCAGATATGGGGATTTTTTCTGTTAATATTTGGCGCTGAGGATCTATTGTGTATATTCTGTTTAGGTTTCCACTTCCACGTATTGCAACGGCATTACCTTTTTTTTGCATCAAAATGTTGTTTCCTGAGTAGGTTTTACTATCAGTACTTTCTAAATAGTCAGGGCAGCTTTTAACAATCGTTTTCAGTGAGAATGTCCATAATTTTTTATACAAAGAACCGTAGTTATTAGAAACTTCCATATAATGCAGGTTTCCAGCTTCCGTTAATACATAAAGGTAATTATCGTTAAATACTGTTCCTATAATTTTTGTGCCCTTTTTTTTCGCAATAAGTTGGTTAAGGGCAAACTGAGTTCTGTTTCGTTCCAGCTTTTTTTCCCATGGGAAAGCACCTTTTAGAGTGAAGTCTGATATTCCTTCTGTTGTTGCAATTACAAGACTTCCTGATTTTGAAAAAGTTGTTTTTTTTCCTATGTAAAAACTAGATTTGTTATTGTCACTTTGACTGTTCTTCTTTTTGGCCATTGTGTTGTTTATAGCTGGTATTACCAGCGTTCCTCTAATATGTCCCCGTAATCCAAGTTTACTTAAAGTGGCTTTATATTCATTGGTTAAATCAGAAATTGTAATTGATTTTTTCACTGAGAGATCACTATTGAGTTCTTCAAAGATTATGTTTGCTTTGGTTTTTCCATAGAACTTCCATGAGCAGTTAATAGTTTCATAAGATAATGTCATTTCAAATGGTGATTGTAGAATTGTTTGAGGGAAAGCCAGTTGCCCTTGACCAATTAATTTTTGGTTATCAAAAATTGAGAGAATCACTGACTGGAGTTTTTGGCTTGAGTTTACGGGGAATTGATGAAATGCATTCCATCCACCAGCGACTCTTTCAAATTTTCCTGAAGCAAATGGTGTATTTTCTTGTTGGCTTTTGTTTCGTTCAGCAGGATTTTCAATTCCTTTCATTGTGTTTGAGGTTTTAGTCAATTTCCAGTGAAGTTGGTTCCCTGCATTGCTTTTTAGAAACAAGAAGAAGCCATCAGGAAATAAAAGCCATGTTCTTGCTTGTAAAGTAAGTTTATTTAGTGTTTTAGAATGGTTTGTACCTGTATAGCTTGTCATCCTTTGGCTGGCAGAATTGCTGTCTGAATACTGATTATAAAGATAGAGCAGTCCAACAATTGCGATAGCAAGTGTAATGAACATAAATCGGATTTTAACGTTGCGGGGGGGGAGAAAAGATGCAACTTCAGGCATTGCACCATCGATTACTTTGATTTCAGGTATTTCATTTAATTGGATTTGATGAGGCGGGCCCTTTTTATTTGAAGTTTCATCTTTTCTCAAATGAGAGCAATTTTTGTTGAGATAATCACATAGTTCTTCACCGTTTTTTATTCGATTGTCTTTATTTGCTTGTGTACATGCCCTTAATAGAGGGATCAGAGATTTTGGAAAGGTCTGAGGGAGTACATTGTTTTCCCACTTTGACGATTTAACGATAGAAAGGAGTTCATTAAATGTACTGAATTTACCATAGAGATTCTTCCCTGTAAGTAATTCAAAAAAAACCAAGGCAAGTTGGAAAATATCTGATGCCGGATCTGCCTCATTACCTTTAATTACCTCTGGTGCAAGGTATTGCAAAGTTCCAAGTAAGGTTCCTTCAGATGTCATTCTAGTTTGTTCATAAGATAATGCCAGGCCAAAATCCATTAGGAGGCTTTGTCCTGAAGAGTTAATCATAATGTTTTCAGGTTTTATGTCTCTGTG
>Ga0164315_10003754_pt1 | contig 11796 bp, 8 predicted proteins | sample GuaBasSedimGuay6_FD_113737 | JGI IMG/M metagenome (GOLD analysis project Ga0164315, IMG submission 113737) | Subseafloor sediment microbial communities from Guaymas Basin, Gulf of California, Mexico - Guay6, Core 4569-2, 0-3 cm | ecosystem: Environmental > Aquatic > Marine > Hydrothermal vents >... | reverse complement strand
GCGGTCGCACCAAAGCCCATTACACCTTTGAGTACCGTAGCACCTGCAAGATCGGCATCACGCGCCTGTTTGACGATCGCTTCATACAGTGGTAAATGACCCAGCTTGTCACTTTCTCCGACAAACACCCTTAACAATACCGCCTGACCCGAAATATTCATAAATTATCTCAACATCCATTCACTCAACAACAAACCCAGCACAAATGCCAAACCTGCACCCGCCAATGTGGCAACAAAATAACTTGATGCGTAAAAGTACTCCTTATCCTGAATGAATTGCCCCAACTCATAGACAAATGACGACATGGTTGTGAAGCCGCCGCAGAAGCCAGTGGCCAATAGCAGACGCATTTCCGAGGATAGCACCTGTGACGAAGCACCAATACCTGCAATCAAGCCGATAAGCAGGCAACCTGCGAGATTGGAAATCAGAGTTCCGAATGGTAGAGCCAGGGCTGCGTAATTCTGCGTAACAAGCGTCAGGCCGTAACGGCTCATACCGCCCAGCATACTGCCCATCCCAACATAAATAAATGGTATTACTGCACTCACCATTGATACTTCCCTGACTTTAACCTGTACACGATACATTCTTCACTACCCGTTTCGGGGTATGACTCATAGTACGTCATTGAGGGGAGTAAAGTTTGAAAAAAGGTGAAGACACTCGTTGTAATTATTCACAATAACTTCTATGTTAAGCCCTGCAAAATAAATGAAGAATCACCATGAATAAGAATAAGTCTTCCACCGCTCTTGGCGGCTTCCCACGTACTTTTTGGATTGCCAATTCAGTCGAATTGCTGGAACGGGCCGCCTATTACGGCGTGTTCATTGTCATTACTTTATATTTATCGAGAATCCTGGGGTTCAACGATGTTCAGGCTGCCTGGATTTCCGGTGGGTTTTCAGCAGGGCTGTATTTTCTGCCAACTTTCACGGGTGCATTGGCGGACAAAATGGGCTTTCGAAATGCCCTGTTACTGGCATTCGCCTTGCTCAGTGCCGGTTATCTTGGTTTGGCCTTATTTCCATTAGCTTTGGAACAGAACGGACTCGTTGAGTATGGTCGTCAGGTCACATTTACCGGTCTTCTGGAAACTGATGATCGTTGGTTAATCATACCCATTATGGTCGTTATCATGATCGGCGGCTCCTTTATCAAGGCCGTGATTACCGGCACAGTTGCGACGACGACAACGGCGGCGAATCGTGCGAGAGGTTTTGCGATCTTTTACATGATGGTCAATATCGGCGCTTTTTCCGGCAAGACAATTGTGAAGCCACTACGTGAATCAATGGGTGACCTGGGACTGATTAACTTAAATTATTTCGCCGCAGGTATGACGTTTCTGGCATTTATCAGCATCCTTTTGTTCTTCAAGAATGCGGAAAAAACCACAGAAAACAAATCAATGGACCAAATACTGCAGGCACTGTGGCGGGTACTAAGAAATGGTCGTCTGATCGCACTGATTCTGATTATTACCGGCTTTTGGATGGTACAACATCAACTATACGCAACGATGCCGAAGTATGTTTTAAGAATGGCGGGCGAAGGTGCTTCGCCATCATGGTACGCCAATGTTAATCCCTTCATAGTGGTGGTTACGGTTGGTTTTGTTACATCAATGATGAGAGGAAAAAGTGCGTTATTTTCCATGACTACGGGTATGTTCATCATGCCAGTCTCCGCCCTGGCGATGGCATCTGGAAATTTAATCTCCGGTAATGTGGACCTGGGTTTTATGAGTGTTCACCCAATAGCACTCATGATGATTGTTGGAATTGTTTTTCAAGGACTTGCAGAGTCGTTTATCTCACCACGTTTCCTGGAGTATTTTTCTCTACAGGCACCGAAGGGCGAGGAAGCGATGTACCTGGGGTTTTCACACCTGCATTCGTTTATCAGTTCAATTTTAGGTTTTGGGTTATCTGGCTATTTACTGGATGCCTATTGCCCCGATCCCAGGAAATTCGCCAGTCATGAGGCATGGCAGGCAGCTGCCAGTAACGCCCATTATATTTGGTACATTTTCGCGACAATTGCGCTGGTGTCAGCTATTTCTCTAATCATTTATGGCAAGGTATTTCGTTATCTGGATGACAAGAAGGCATCAAAAACACCATTGGACGCTGAATTGGTAAGCGAGCTAAGTTGAAGTGACGACTATGCGGCACTCATTGATTGTCCTGATATTGGCAGTTGCCAGCATGCCAGCTCACTCCGCCGTGTTTATTTCCGAATACGTTGAAGGCTCGAGTTATGACAAGGCCCTGGAGTTTTACAACACCGACTCCGGGGCTTTCGATCTTGGTGCTGCGGGGTGTGAGATTCGCGGTTATCAGAATGGGGGGACAGCACCGGGGTGGCAAGTGGCGTTGACGGGTTCGGTGCCTGCAGAGGGAACATATGTGCTCGCGCATACCAGCGCTTCATTTGGCGGCGATCAAACTACTGGCAATCTGGATTTTAATGGTAATGACGCCGTGGAACTGCTCTGCAACAGTACAACATTGGATGTGCTGGGTCAGATTGGGTTTGACCCGGGATCGGAGTGGGGCAGCGGAGATGCATCCACGAAGGACAACACGATACGACGTAAGTCCACGGTGTGTGTGGGTGACGACAATGGCACCGATGTTTTCGACCCTGCCATTGAGTGGGATGGTTTTGTCAACGGTGATTACACGGGTTTGGGCGCGCATACAGTTAGCTGTGGACCAGACATTACTCCACCAACCATTGTCAGCATATCGCCATCGACCTTGGGACCAACCGCGCTGACCAGCATTACTTTCACGGTACTGTTTTCGGAGTCGGTATTGGATTTTGATGACCTGGCGGATGTGACGGTCAATCATACAGGCACCAGCCATACGAATATCAGCTTTGCCGTCAATAGTGGTTCTTCACATACCGTCACAGTATCCGGAATCACGGGTACAGGCAGCGTGTCGTTGACGGTGAAAAGTGCTGTGGTCGCTGATGGTGCAGGCAATCCTAACAGCGACACACTAACAAGTGTGGATGTTCTGATTGACCCCAATGTTGTGATAAATCTACCAACAGGTTTGCTTCTTTCGGAAATTGTTGTCTCACCCGATGGTGGGGAATTTATTGAAATATTCAATGATAGTGCAGTCACGCTGGATCTTTCAGATGTTTACCTCACCGATGCTACCTACGCCACTGACAGCACTTTCTATTATCAAATCGTCGAGAGTGCTGGTGGTGGTGGAAGCCATAGTGATTTTCATGCTCGTTTCCCCGCTGGCGCCAGTATCGCTGCAGGTGAATTCCAGACCATTGCGGTGAATGGCTCAAGCGCATTTGAAGCTGCATACGGTGTCAGTCCAGATTACGAACTTTATGAAGATGGTGTCATTGATGGTATTGCCGATATGAGAGAAGCCTTCTCAGGTTCAATTGGCGGCCAGGGGGGGCTTTCTGGTGGCATTAACAATGGCGAAGTTGCGGTTCTGTATTACTGGGATGGCCAAACAGACCTGGTGGCTGATCTTGATTACGCATTGTGGGGTGATCGCGCGGAAGCAGTCGACAAATCTGGCGTGACAATGGATGGTCCGGACAGTGGGGCCACCGCTTCGGCCTACCTCAACGATACTGCTGTCGAGCAGCAGACGGTTATTGACGTGAGTGATCATGCTCAGGGTAACTCCTGGCAGCGTGTTGATTTTACCGAAGGTAGTGAACAAGCAACCGGTGGGAATGGCTTAGATGGCGACAACGAAATGTCGGAAAGTTTACGTTTAACCTGGGGTGAAGGCCTGGCAACTCCGGGACTGGATGTAGGCCCGGATGTGATCGTACGAGGCCCGAGTATATTGATCAATGAAGTCAATGCCGTTGCCGATACCGCAGACGAATTCATCGAGTTGTTTGATGGTGGCGCCGGTGGTACTCAGCTGGGTGGATTGGTTCTGGTTTTATATGACAACAGCCTGCAAAGTTACGTAGCACTGGATCTGGATGGTGTCGTCACTGATGCCAGTGGTTATTTGTTAATCGGCGGCACCAACACTCCGCACGATATGCTTTTACCCACAGCTCTGAATGATGGTGCTGCTGCCATAGGTTTATACATTGGCGATGGCGTGGACTTCACTCCGGGTACGGACATCACTTCGAATGGCTTGATTGATGCCCTGGTTTACGATTCCGGCCAGTCAGATGACGCAGACTTGCTGGTGTTGCTGGAGGCGGGTGAAGCACAGGTCAATGAAGACGGTAACGGCGATGCATTGACTGAGTCCATGCAACGTTGCCCGAATGGCGCCGGTGGCCGTCGTCGCACCCAAGCGTACGTGCCAGCAGCACCCACACCAGGAATGCTGAACAGTAGTTGCCCGCTGGGAGATTATTATGCCAGTGTAAATGCCAGCAATACGGCCATTCTGCGAACGACTTTGCACAACACCATCGATGATCATCAATGGTTCCCGTATACCAGTGGGTCCACCGATACCTGGGATATTTTGGACTCGGCCGATGAAGACCCCAACGACCCGGCAAAGATTCTGGATGTGTATAAAAACGCTTCATTTCCGAAATCCGCAGGTGGCAATTCAAACTACAATCGCGAACATACCTGGCCACGTTCCATTGGTTTGGGCAATACCGACGGGGTTTTGAACAGCACGGCCACTGATGCACATAATTTGCGCTTGTCGGATATTGGTTATAACAGCGACAGGGGTAATATGCCTTTTGATTTCTGTGACCCTGCTCAAAAACCTTTATGCGAAGAGCGTGCAACTCTCTTTAATAATGGTGTTGGCGGTGGTACCGGTGTCTATCCGGGTAATTCCAATTGGGTAACAGCAGGCGCTAGCGGCAATTCAGGTTCCTGGGATGTTTGGCATGACCGTCGCGGGGATGTGGCGCGAACCATGTTTTATATGGATGTTCGTTATGAGGGCGGTATTCATGGTGTGACCGGACTACAGGAAATCGACCTGGTCCTGACCAATGACCGTGACCAGATTCAGATCACCACCAGCAGTCCGGCCTATATGGGATTGTTAAATGTATTATTGGCCTGGCATGCCCAGGACCCTGTTGATGCCAAAGAACTTTCTCGAAACGAAATCATATTCGCATTCCAGGGTAATCGTAATCCATTTGTTGACCATCCCGAGTGGGTGGCCTGTTTATTTGAAAATGACTGTATTGAAAATGGGATTATCTTCAGTGACGGATTCGAGAACACGCCACCGTCTGTGACGCAGAAATCTCATTAAACCAGGAAAAATAAGGCTGATTGCAATGAGGACTTTTAAAGATATTGTCGAAGAAGCTCGGTTGGACATCAATGAACTGTTTCCATGGGATGTCGAAGAACGCAGAAGCGAGAATGATGAAGTACTAATTCTTGATATTCGGGAAGAGTGTGAGTTTTCAGCCTATCATATTCAGCATTCAATGCTGGTACCTCGCGGCATCCTGGAAACTGCCTGCGAATACGAATATGAAGATGCTGTTCCGGAGCTCATTGAAGCCAGGGATCGTGAAATTGTCATCATCTGCCGCTCTGGCAACCGCAGTGTTTTGGCTGCTCAAACCATGCAATGGATGGGATACAGAAACGTAACCTCAATGAAGACAGGTTTACGCGGATGGAATGATTACGAATTGCCTTTGTATAATGTTGCTCATGAGGAATTGGACCCTGACAACGTGGAAGAAATGCTTGCAGCGGGTTTCTGCTCAACCATGATGCACCCCGACCGCAGAACGATTGTGGATGATTGAACCGTGAATTATGCTGCTGAAAGGATAAAGGATATGAGGTTATCGGCACGGCGAGGAACTGCCCTGGGAAGGCAGTACAACCTCACGGCGGTAATCCACCCTGGTTTCAGGCATAGTTTGCCGCGACAAAGCCCCAATTTACCAACGACCAAATCTCCTGAAGATACTTGGGTCGCGCGTTGCGGTAATCGACGTAATAGGCGTGCTCCCACACGTCTATGGTCAACAGGGGTGTCTTGCCATCACACATCGGGTTAGCAGCATTTGAAGTATTGACGATTTCCAGCGAGCCATCGCTATTTTTAACCAGCCAGGTCCAACCGGAACCGAAATTTCCAACTGCGGATTTAATGAACGCATCTTTGAATCCATCGAACGATCCAAAAGCCGTGTTAATAGCCTCTGCCAGGGAACCACCTGGTTCGCCGCCACCTTCTGGACTCAGGCCATTCCAATAGAATGTGTGGTTCCAGACTTGTGCTGCATTGTTGAAAACTCCACCATCTGATTTAAGGACGATCTCTTCCAGCGTCGCATTTTCAAATTTGGTACCAGGCACGAGATTATTAAGGTTGGTAACGTAGGCCTGATGATGTTTGCCATAATGATAGTCAATGGTTTCAGCTGAAATTACCGGTTCAAGTGCATCGACAGCATACGGCAGAGCAGGAAGTACATGTGTCATGGTGTATTTATCTCCAGATGGTATGAATTTATTGGGGTCGATGGTACTTAAATAGGGTTTCGAATATCGATTTGCAATCCTGTCCCAAAATTTAGCCGGGTGTCCCAGTTACTCAGTTTAACTTGCTCTTTCAAAGAGCAGCCTTTATAACCTTCACAGTAGACGTGAAGAGGTCCGGGGTTCTGGTATTTGCAGCCCCGGAATAGCGGTGCCAATTGTATGCCGAAAATATTTTTAATTCGCCTTATCCCATTCTTGCTTGTGCTGCTGGTCACTGCTTGTGATCACCAGCAAGAGGAACTGCGCTTTCATATTCTCAATCACGATAATGTCGATGGTGTGGCACTACAGGCAATATTTTCCCAGCAAGCGGGTATTACGGTAACTTTGGTCAACGGCCAGCCCGGACAATCAGCACTCAATGCCCTGCAGAACGGGGATACAGACCTGGCCCTGGTTAACCGCACGCGACCCTTCACCACCGGTGTTCGCGCCATCATGCCGATCTACAAGAGCGTACTGCACCTGCTGGTTCCGGAGAAGCTCGCATCCCAGCCAGATACGCGCTCCCTGGCCGGCAAACGCATTCATATCGTCAACAACTCCCTGGCAGGACGCCGCCTGGTGGAAGTACTGGCTGAACGCCAGAACTTGTCCTCCGGAGACTATGAGCTACTTGATGAACTTCAACCCGGTACCACCGACCTGGTCATATACCTGGGTCCCATCGATCCCGGCAACCCGTTCTGGAAAAAAAGTGGTTGGCAGCTAGTGAATGCCGCTGAAGACCCCGACGGAGGCGCGTCACTGACTCGCACCGGGCTCAGCTACCTTGTGCCCGGCATGGATCTAATGGAGATTCCTGCTCGCACTTACCCGATTGCTGGCAACGAAGAAGATATACTGACCTTGAGCGTGGATACCTTACTGGTCACCCGCAAGGATATTTCGGCCGATCTTATCTACCTCCTCAGCAAAACTTTGTTCGAGCACAAACCACGCTTCATGGCAGTTGCTCCCAGTCTGTTCTCAGCTATCAATACCAACTTTGACCAAATGGACCTCAACTTCCCACTGCACCCCGGCGCCCGGCGCTACCTGGAGCGCAATGAACCCAGCTTCCTGGAGCGCTACGCCGAAACCATCAACATGCTGGTGTACGTCGTCTTCCTGCTGATTTCCGGCTTTCTCGCCATGGCCCGTTGGAACGCGCACCGCAAGAAAGACCGTATCGATACTTTCTACACCCGCGCTTTCGCAATCCGAAAACAAGTGCAGCCGGGGAACTGCCGAGAACTTAAAAAGCAACTAATCAAGTTGGAAGAAGAGGCCTTTGCATCCCTTATCAACGAAAAACTGGCTGCCAACGAGAGCTTCCGAATCTTCACCGACCTGTTGGCACGAATCCACTCTGAACTCGATAAAACAGCGGAGAATCCGCCATCATGAAGGAAAAGTGAAGACAGCCACATCTCCAGACAGTTCACTTTACTTTTTCAAAATCATACTCGGCGTTCCTGGATGACACCTGAAACTCATCAGAGGCATGTGACGGGGCCGTCAACAGCATGAAAATCAGCATTGTCAGAACCAAAAGCACTAACGGCAAGTGAATAGAAACGGGACGGGTGAGTAGGTCTTTCAAGTTGTGTATATTCACTATAAAAATCCTTTTTCTTAGCAAATTAAATACTTATGTATTATGAATATACTAATCTCCCAATAGCTTCAAATAGAATCGCCTAACATTAAGATGAAAATTAATTAAATCCTTTGGGAGCATGGGTAAAACAAACGCTATATTGCCAGCATCCCGCATAAGAAACCCTGTCATTAGAATCAAGATGCAAAATCAACTATGATTTCTGCTGTCATTTCAGGTGCCTGCATAGGAAACAGGTGTCCGAGCTTAGGAAGCTCCAGGTATTCCACATCCGGCCTGGTGCGTTTCAGAAACTCCCAGGTATCATCCGTAAGAACATCTGATTTCTCACCCCTGACAACCATAGTTTCTTTTTTCATACGCTTTATGTATTTCCACTTCGAGGTCGGTATTGATCCAAAAAGGAAAGCCTCCAATCCCTTCGGGAAAGCAAGTTCAACTCCGTCCGGCGTTTCCACGAGACCATTTTCGATATAGGAGTCAAACATTCTTTCATCCCAGCAATTAAAGAGAGATTTGCCGGAAAAATACTCACGCGCCTCTTTCCTGCTGGTCCAGTTGTCACGCCTCCTACGCGCACCAACCGCAAGTGGCGTCCTGTGCCTCTGTCGGGTCAGTGCTAAAAATCGCATAAAATTCATGATTTTTGGATGCAGGAACACCGGGTCGAGAAGCACAATTTTCTTGAACAGATCTGGCCGCATTACGGAAGCAATGGCGATAATCGTGCCGCTCATGGAGTGTCCTGCAGCAACAACAGGCTCACCAACGACTAACTCAATAAAACGAATTATGTTATCCGCCAGGGGAATCCAGTTTTTAAACCTTCGGGATCCCTCCAGGCAATCTATTCTGCAACCGGATGCGCCACAGAAATTCAGCCCCATGGTATGAAAATCATTTTCCATCATATGAAAAATCGGATTGTATACAGAAGCCGGGAATCCGTTTGCGTGAGAGAATAACAACGGCGACCCACTGCCGACATCAACATAGCTGAAACAGACATCATCATATCTGGATATGATTTCACTCATATGGAAACCTGGTGTGGTTGGATATTGTTGTTAACGATGGGCTACTACCCTGATTCTGACTCTCATTTGTCTCCCCTGAAATGTTTATCGTAATCTGTTCATACACAGGCTTACAACCCTGCGCTTGACCTAAGTCATACCATTCTATCTGTATCGGTGTAGGCTCTGTATTTCAAGCAAAAGGGGACTCTGTAATGAGACGTTTGCTATTCGTTACCAGTATCACGATATTCTATCCCTGCATCGCACTATCTGCCCTGTCAGATCACTTTGTAACCACCTGGTGCCTACATTTGGCAGTATAACTCTAATAGTAGAAATGAACGATTTTCGTGGCATTGCTCTTGCATCGTGCCCTGCCCGAATGGAGTAACACAATGAACCGTCCAATTTTGATCCGGGCCCTTCGGTCAATCATCGTCCTTGCCGCCGCCAGCACTCTTTTTGGCATACCGGCTTATGCCGACTATCCCTTTGCAGATGATTTCGAAACCGGCCTCGGCAACTGGTCGGTCGAAGCACCATGGGGAACGACCACGGCTTTCTACGCCTCACCGGTCAATTCGGTCACGGACAGCCCATCGACGTTCTATGAAGCGTCGGTCGACGCCTCATTGACGCTTGTTTCACCGGTCGATCTCACGTCTGCGACCACGCCGGTTCTGCGGTTTTTTCACCGGCACCAGATCGAGGAAGGCTACGATTTCGGCTTCGTTGAAGTTTCCACCAACGGAGGCTCAACGTGGTCCACGCCCGAAACCAGCTACACCGGGGCCACCCCGACCTGGGTTCGCGAACAGATCGACCTCGCGGCATATGCGGGCTACTCCGATGTCCGAGTCCGTTTTCGGCTCGTCACCGACACGACCGTCTCCCAGGACGGATGGTACGTCGACGACGTTGTGATCGTCGAAGCCCCGGACCAGGTCACCCTCGACCCACCGGTGACAATCACCACGACCTCGGTTGATCTCACCTGGACCGAGTACCTCGATGTCGATTTTTCGGTCTACCGGATCTACCGCTCGACCTCTTCCGGCTTCGACTGGCGCACCGCCACCCTGGTTGCTGAGATCGACGACTCAACGGTTCTTGGCCACACCGACATCACCGTCACTCCCAAGTCAACATATTTTTACCGAATCATGGTCCTGACAAGCTCCAACCTGCACAGCTTGAGCGCCGAGGTCAGCGCGATCACACCTGCCGGCATGGATTACCCGTTCCTCGATGACGGAGAGGGCACCGGTACGGCGTGGTCTGCAGACCCGACATGGGCTCTGACCACCGAAAACGCATATTCGGGCACCCACAGCTGGTCCGATTCGCCGGGCGGTGACTACGTCGACGGCATCGCTTCCCAGAGCCTGACCCTGATCGGCCCCGTCGACCTGAGTTGGGCGTCGGAACCGGTGCTCAGCTTTGTCCACGACTGGACCTTTGCGGCTGGTGACTCGGCCAATGTAGAGATATCCACCGATAGCGGCAGTTCCTGGATCCCGCTCGCCAGCTCCACCAACGGCACCTCGGGCGGTTGGGTCCGAGAGCGCTTCGACCTTTCCGCCTACACTTCATCGAACGCTGTCCTCGTCCGCTTCCGCACCACTACCGATTCATCGACCGGTGCCGACGGGTGGTACGTGGATGACATCTCGGTTGCCGAAAGCCCCACCGAGGTAGATCCACCGATTCTCGACCAGATCACCTCCCACTCCATGCGCCTCACCTGGGATCGCTGCGATGACATCCTCTTTTCGCACTACGCCATCCACCGCAGCACCGCCTCCGGGGTGGGAATCCAGTCAACGCTGGTCACCGTAGTCTCCGATCAGGACACCACAAGCTTCACCGATTCCGGCCTCGCCCTGGACATCGATTATTACTACCGGGTCTACGCGGTGAACCCCTACGGAACATACTCGCCGGATAGCACATGGGAAAGTACCGGACGGACCGGCGGTAACCCCTATCCATTTTCCGACAATTTCGAAGGCTCGCTGGAAAATTGGAATCTGACCGGTGACTGGGGCAAGACCGACACCGATCAGCACGGCGGAACCTTCTCCCTGACCGACTCGCCCGGCACCATCTACGAGAACTACTCGACGTCCGAGGCTTGGACGACTATCGACCTGACGGGTTCTACCTGGCCGGTGCTGCGCTTCTGGGACCGCTACGGCATGGCCAATGACTGGGCGTGGCTGGACGTCTCCACCAACGGCACCAGCTGGACCAAGCTCTACGCGACGACCTCGAGCCGTCCGACATGGGGCGAGCAGCAGATCGACCTTTCTCCCTGGAAAAACGCAACCAACCTCCGCATCCGTTTCAGCGTCTCGACCGGCAGTAGCGTCGTCGATGATGGTTGGTACATAGATGACCTTTCCATCGCCGAGCACCCGGGCGGCGCCGTAAGCCTGCCGTTTTTTGACAGTTTCGAGTCTGGAACCGGGAACTGGTTGACGAGTTCGTGGGCGCCGTCTACCGACACTCCGCACTTGGGTCTAGCATCGGCCCGTTCGACCTTGAGCGGACTCCTGATCAGCTTCTCCGAGCTCTCCATGGAACTCAATGGTGAGATCGATCTTTCCGGCGCCACCAACCCCCAGCTCACCTACTGGCTGCGGGGCCAG
>Ga0164315_10003753_pt1 | contig 11796 bp, 9 predicted proteins | sample GuaBasSedimGuay6_FD_113737 | JGI IMG/M metagenome (GOLD analysis project Ga0164315, IMG submission 113737) | Subseafloor sediment microbial communities from Guaymas Basin, Gulf of California, Mexico - Guay6, Core 4569-2, 0-3 cm | ecosystem: Environmental > Aquatic > Marine > Hydrothermal vents >... | reverse complement strand
CCCATAATTCTATCACTATTTCTTTGAGCCAGTTTACTAAAACCAAACGAGGCAATTATTAGCCCCATTAAAATCCCAATTGAATATGTAAAAATGATTTGCCACTGCTCAAAGTCTGGTAGCCATTTTGAGGCTATCCAATTTAAGAGAACACCTACACCACTCCACATAATTCCTGAGATAAGTATTAGACACTTTTTATTTACAGAAGGTTTAAATTTATTAAGCATAAAAATGTTTTATCTAATTTTCTATTTTATAATTTTAACTATAAATGCATTATTTGGAGTTTCTAGTAAAACAATACGAACCCGTTCTTGCCAAAGATCACCGAACTTAATAATTTCTTCTTTCGATGCATTGCCACTAATTAACAAAGGCATTATTTTTCCCATTTCTGGATTGCTTGGTATTGTACTTGGGTTATATGCAACACTAACTTTTTTCCCATTGTCCATTCTTTCAAAAATTGCCTCAGCTAAAATTCCATCGGCAGAAGGATTGTCATTTAAATACATCATTAAATTGTAACGGTTAAACTTCCCTTGCAATCCTTTAAAACCAGTATCCCCAGCAGCTCCAGTTATAAAAGAGACAACTTGTGAAATTGGTCCATTCACCTTTTCATCAGGTGCACCTTTAAAAGTAACTTTTATTTCTCCACGTACTGGTGTATCATCGCCATAAAGTTCTTTCAATCCAAGCTTAGCCATCATGTATCCACCAGATACAGCGGGGCAAGAGTGACCACTATATTTGATTATATCTGTGTAGTAGTAAACATACGGCTCACCAGCATCAGATGCACCAAGTGCAAATGCTAATGGGTCAATTAAAGTAATAGGTTCTACTTGATTAAAAAAATCTTGTTTGAACTTTGTTTCATCAATTGTGTTTTGTGCAGATAATGTTTGTGCCATAATAATTCCTAAAATTAATACTGTTTGTCTTTTAAATAAAAATTTAAGATGTAACATTACACATTCCTCCATTAATCTCTGCTATTTAAAATAAAAAAGAGCCGTCATTTGACGGCTCAGAGAATAAATATTTTTTTACATTCTGTAACTTAACTGTAAATAAATCATATTAAATTCTGCTTCAATTATAACCGAAGGCATTGTATCTGATTCAACAGAATTATGTAATCCACGAGTATATGATAGAGTAGAAGATAAATTATCATTCCATGATTTATTAACACCAATTGAAATATGGTGTTCAACAACTGCGATTGAGCCTAAGTTGTATACAACATCTTCAGCACCGATAGGAGTTGCTCCGTAAGACCAACCACCAATAACTTTAAGACATTCACCTGCTTGGAACTCAGCACCAAAAGCATAAACAATTTGGTCATCCCATCCAAAAGTTAAAGGAATAGTTCCACCATTAGGAGCTGTAACTTCTATTAAATCCATAACAGCTGATTGATTAACCCATTTAACATCTGCTTCAAGAAGTAATCTTGGCATTGGAGCAAAAGCTACACCAAAAGCAATATTTTGTGGACTATTCATTTCCATTGTGTAAACACCTTCCAAAGTTGTTGGAGGGTTTGTTGGTGGAGGATTTAAAGGTAGAAGGCTTGAGCCATTAAATTCATATTCTGCTATTTGCATTTCAGATGTATAAGATAAACCTATGCTTAAGTTTGACATTGGTTTGTATATTAAACCAAAACTACCACCAAATCCCCACCTTTCTGATTGAGGAAGTGCAAATGCTGGTGATTTAAGTGATAACGATTGATTTCCAATTTGCAAAGAAGCACCAATAGTTAAGCCATCCATAATTTTGTACGCAACAGTTGGAGTAATTTTTAGCAATCCTTTTTTAGAAACGATAGAAACATTTTCTGGAAAAGGAGTTCCTGGATTATCTGGTAAAGTATTTGCTGGGAAATCAACTCCAAGACCTGAAACGCCACCAGCTGCCATTCCTAGAATAAGATTGTCGCTAACTTTAAAGACAACGCCATTTCCCATTCCAAGATAAGAATTAGCACCACTCTCTGTAGTTTTTTCCATTGGAGTTCCGACAGCACTTGTAATTTTTCTTGGAGGATTTACAACACCAAGACTTAAGTCAAATCCAATTTTATCAAAATCAAGCGCACCAAGTGCCGCTGGATTATAAATCATACTTGGAGCATCAACTGGAGAAGCTATAATAGCTCCACCACGAGCAAATTGTAATGCCGTTACCCCAATCATTTGATCAGCTTTCTGAGCAAACATAAATGACGTTGATAAAATCAATAACGAAGAAAGTAATAATTTTTTCATTTTAATTCCTCTTGAGAGAACCCATCCTCTATTTTAGAAGATGGATTAAATAGTTTAATAAAATTTCTTTATATGTCTGTCATTTCGAACCAGTTTTATGGTGAGAAATCTCTTAAAATTATTGGAGATTTCTCACATTCGTTCGAAATGACAAAATGGTTAATACTTAGGCTTCTTCTTTTTCAAGAAATACATCTCTGAAGATAGGAAGTAAGAACATTACAAAAAGAGCTAATGACATAACGCCACCAACAAACCATTCAAAAGAACTTCTTACAAAGTAACCATCAAAACCAACTAAAGCAGTTGCTAAAGCAGTTGCTAAAACTGTGTAGTAACCAAATTTCTTTTTCATTGCTAAGAAAGGAATTGCGATTACCATTAAATATGATGCAGCATAATTCATGAATCCACCAAGAAGAAGAGTAAGCGTATTTGGATCATAAATAGCTTCTGCAGTATGTTTTAATTCTCCAGCAACAATTTGTGCTTGAGATGTTGTAACTAAACCAATTGCATCGTAGTGATCTAAGTTAGTATAGAAGTTACCAAGTTGTGTTAGTGACGATGTGTACTCTAAATACTCTGGGATAAATATGAAATAGCGAACACCATGTTGACCATTCATAAATACCATACCTGCAACAACGCCTAAGAAAGTATAAGGAATAATTTTAATAATTTTGTTTTTAATTGTATCTTGATCCATTAGTAGGAAGATGTAATAGAAAATTAGACCAAAAACCATTGTCCATAGAACAGGAGCAACTGGAGAAGCCCAATCAGGAGGAGGCATAATACCAGCAACTGGACCGGTTGAATAATCTGATACAACAAGTACCATCCATGGAATCCACATAGTCATTCCAGCAACTGCAGGAATAGCCGCAAGACCTAACATAGCTGCTCTTGCCCATTCTTTACCATCGTAAACAGCTTTTGCAATTACAATAGCCAAAGCTCCGCCCATCCATAGTATTACAAACCAAATACCATAAGTAGCACCTAAAATTGGTACTGCAGGATAGAAATCTGGATCAAACGGAATTAATCTTGTCATTACTTGATCTAATGCAGTTTTTAATGTTTCCATCCCTTGGGTTGGAAAGATGTACATCATCATGATACCAGCGATAACGGCTGTTACTGCCATAATTGTACGCTGCATCGAGGTTGTTTTGTTGAACATAACTGTTCTCCTTAATTAATTGATTATTGTTTGAATATAAGAACAAAGTAAATATTTACTTACATTATTTATAGAACATGTTATAGCAAAACCAATCGGTTTTCTATAATTTTAAAAAAATTGCTATTATCCAGCAAGACCAATAACAAATGCAGTTGTTGTTAAAAATAATATTATTGGAAAAAGAGCAACAACTTTCTCCTTAGCCAAAACTGATTTTCCAGCTTTAAGTAAACCTAATAACATTCCACCACTTCCAATCATAACTCCACCGAGACTAATCATCAAAATTTGAATTTCGGCAACTCCAGTAAAAAACAAAATAATTGGAAGAAAAAAGATGACTGAGCCGGAAAGGAAATGAATTGCTCCGATGGATAGAGATTGAATTTTTCCACTTGAAAATAATCTAAGAGCCACTGCAATTAAAAAACTAATACTAATAAGTATTGAATACATTGTAGAATGTTCCAATTTGTCCGTGACTAAACCAAGTGAAAGGGTAATTGGGATTAGAGACGCGATTACAGCAATGTAATTATTCTCCATAATTTCAAATCCCATTAAGAGTAATAACAGGCATGCGAGGAGTAGAAGACCGAAAGAAATAGTATATAATGTCGTAGTTAAATTTGAATAGTTTTCCATACCTTGTATAATTTGATATCCTGCCATGTGCCCAGTTAGCAAATATATAATTCTACCAAGTATGGATTTTTTTTTCACTACAAGGTTCCTATTATCACCATAATCATTGAACCAAGCATGTATAACGAGGCATACTTAAATAACCCAAAATTAACACGCTCGGAGGGTTTGAAAACACTAAAGCCAGCAAGACCAACTATACCAACAGTTAATACTGCGAATAATCTCATATAACCCCACGATAGACCAAGCCCATAAGCAACACCAGCAATAGCTAGTGCAGCACCAAGACTAGAAAGAGCAATAATTACTCTTGTCTTGTAAACTCCGTAAGTAGATGGGAATGTTGGGACACCAGCACGGTTGTAGTCTTCAAAATATTTAATGCTAAAAGTAAGTATATGAGTTGGAATCCAAAGCAGAATTGCAACTGCAAATAAAACTCCGATAAAATCTATTTCGCCAGTACCAAGAGCACGTCCAGCAAGTATTGGCATTCCTCCAGAAATTCCACCCCAAACAATTGACCAAGCAGTTTTACGTTTTAGCCAGATTGTATAAACAACTACATCAATAAATATTCCAGCAAATACCACAACTCCAAATATGAAAGACATACTGAGAGCTAAAGCAACACCCATTACAGATACAATTAGACCAAGCATTAAAGCTTCTGTTGGATTAAGAGTGCCAAGGGGAAGCGGACGATTTTTTGTACGATCCATTTTAGCATCGATATCTCTATCGTACCACATGTTAAGTATTGTACTTCCGCTTACTGTTAAAAATAAACTTATTGTTAAACCTGCAAATGTTTCCCAAGTCATTACTGGGCAACGAGCACTTACATAACCAGTAATACCAGTTACAAGTAACAATGCTGTTTGCAGACTCTTTATTAAAGGCCAATAAAGTTTGAATTTTGTTTTTAATATTGATTCGTTATTCATTTCTATATACTTCTTTCTTTTCTTAATTTATTAAACCTCCAAGGTTTCGAAAACCTTGGAGGTTTTATTTAACTTTTATTTAGTTTCTTCATCTGTAACTTCTTCTTCAACTACTTGAACATCACGTGCACAACGGAAACCTATAAACATACTGTAAAAATTAGGTCCTGCACTATTTCTTGCCCATACAAATAGATTATACTCATAATTTGTACGACTTCCACCACGTAGATAACGATAATGCAAATCAGCATAATCATCACCAACCCATTGCCAAACATTACCAGCCATATCATATAAGCCGTAAGGATTTTTATGGTTAACAGTTTCATAGCCATCATAAGTTTTGCCGTTAAAAAATCCAACTGGAGTAGTTGTTATTTGCTTGCCATACATTTTATCAAATAAAGTGTGACTACTTAAATAATTTGCTGAGTTACCAGTGATATCTTCACCCCAAGGGTAAGTACGTCCGTCAGTACTACGTGCAGCTTTTTCCCATTCAATTTCGGAAGGTAATCTCCATCCAAAATGTTGAGCATAAGCATTAGCACCAAACCAACTCACAAAAGTAACTGGATGGTTTTCGTAACCTTTAACAATAGAGAATGTTTTACCATCAAATTTAATACGCATACCTGGTTCAGCTAAATTCAAGTAAATCCAGTCGCCAGCATTAATTTCGAACTCATGTTTCCAACCGTCAAAAGGGTCACCTTCATAATATCCGAGAACTGTATCAGCAACTACTTTTATACTACCTTTTACTAAAGCTTCATTTAAGTATTTTACATATTGTAAATTTGTTACATCTGTCACCATTATTTCGTAGTCATAATCAACCATAGTTTCATGGCGATGTTGTCCTTTTAAGAATTCACCAGCTGGGATTGTCGCCCATGCTTCAGAATCAACACCTGTATCAACAGATTTAATAGGTTGTAATTCACCACTTTTCTCTTGTGCTGTACAAGAAATGCTAAGTAGTAAAGTTAATAGCGATAGTATTATTATTGTCTTTTTCATTTTTTCACCTCTTCAGGAACATTAACACCTTCAACAGGCACCGCTGGATGTATTCTATTAATATCTAGTTCGGGACTAGTTGCTTCCTTCTTCCATAATCCATCTTGTTTAAGAAGTTCGAATAATCTCCAACCTAAGAACATTGCTAACATTATTAATATTGCACCTAAACCGAAATCCATAATAAGCATAGTCCAGTTTACTACTGGTTGCTCAAAGTATTCAGAAACAAAAAGTCTTTTCATTGAAAATATTGTAGCAGCTGCAAAAGCAAAATCTCCTGCAATAATTAAAGTCCAACCAGCCCACTTGCGGGTTTTACCTTTCATACCAGAAATATCCCAATAATACATTAGAATAATAGTAGCAATAATTGCTGCTAATATGTGCCAGTGACCAGTTAAAGTAATTCGTTCTTCACGTGCAGGCCAGATACGGAATATTTTATCTAATTTAATAGCCATGAAAATACCAATTCCACTAACTGTAAAATTCATAAATACCATTTGGAAGCCAGGTCCAAATTTTAGTGGATCATGTACAAGAGCTTTGATTTTATCCATAAAACTTGGTTTTTCAATTCCTTGTTCTTCAATACGATCATGAATAATCTTTTTCCAAGAATAGATAACATATAATAATGCTGACATCATAACGCCAACCGATCCTACATAAATAATATTGTGAGCTGCAGGAACCCAAACAATAAGTAAAGCTCCAGCAGTAAGAGTAATAGAGCCATAAATCATTAAATACATTGCCCATTTGTGTAAAGCACCTTTAAAGTCTAACCATCTACCAACAATAAGTGTAATTGCAACGGCAACTAAAGAAAGCATAATGTGTAAATGACCAATAATTGCATGCTCAAGTTCTGTTTTGTGAGGGTTACGAATTAAGTTTTCTGCTAAAAATGTTTCATGCCCATTTCCCCAGTATGATCCAGTTACTGCACCCCATAATGAAGAGATTAAAGTCAATAATGCCATTGCGAAGAAAGCGGTACGTTCAAGATCAAGACCAGATTTAGTGTGAGCATAATCACTATCCTTTGCTACATAATATTCCTTATTCCAAGGCCATAATGCTGTTACTAATGAAACACCGGCAAAAAAGACTAAAGTTTGTCCCGCTAAAAACAGACCGTGAAAAATGTACGCGTGTCCAAAATATGCAAACCATAATCCAAAAATCATCGCAGTCATATAACCAACGGTGATTAATCCATTAATGTTAGACTGTTGATGTTTTTTCATAGGAACTATAGAAGTAATCATATAAACTTCTATTGCTAAAACAGCCATCGCTATAGTATGATATAGTAAAATGATGCGTCCTTCACGTTCCCAGTGATGGATTTCCATCCCAAGAAGATTGACTGTGATATCCCTTACTCCCCATTCTACCATCGGACCAGATAGTGTTCCCCAAACAGCTGTCACAAGTGCAATCATTGATATTGCTACAAGTATAAGTCCTTTTGTAGATTGAAAGAGATAAGAAAATCGATTAAGTGATTTCATTTTTCTTCCTTAAATAAGTTGTTAAATATTGTTTCATTGTTTTAATTTAATTTACGGTTTCAGAAGTAATTTAATGTTTTCTAAAAGAATACTTCCTTCACTTTTAATATCAAACTCGTAATTGGATAATCTCCATTTTGTAACTGTATAACGAATTGAACCTATAATCATTCTAACAAGTTGCACTTTTGCGATACCTTGATTTCTAATTTCACCTGCTAATTGTCCTCTATTTATAATACACATGAGAGCATCTTCGTGCATTTTCAATAATTTAAATACTTCTTTGGACAAAAGATTATCATTTTGAAAAATTGATTCTGAAAATATTACAGCAGCAACTGCTGGTTTTTCATCAAAGTAATTAAAGTGGTGAGCAAAAACATTTGCAATTTCATCCATTGCTGGTCGTTCCGAGTTACATGCATTCTCTAATGTGAGAGCTGATTCTTTTTGGAAGGCTTTGAGAATACTATGGAGGATTTCTGTTTTGCTTTCGAAGTGCCTATAAATAGCACCTTCTGTAACCCCAACTCTTTTTGAGAGGTTCTTTATTGTAAAACCTTGAATACCTAAATCAGCAATAAGCTGAATAGATATTTCAATTATTTCTTGTTGTTTTTTCGTAAATGTCATATCAAAAACTTTAGTAAGTGAATACACACTTACTAACTTAAGACAAACCTCTCTATTTGTCAACTAAAAGACACTTCGTCCTTTAAACTTTTTTTGTGGACTAATATGGTATAGTTTTCAGTTATGACAATTCAACTCTTTTTAACTCATTAAAGCAACTATTTGTTAAATACCTTATGGATATTGACGTTCGTACAGTATCAAATATTCAACTATAAATATAGTAAATCAATATTAATTTCAATTTATGTTTCTAAATTTTTTGATTATAAATCGATTTTTTTACGCCTTTACTTTAAGTTTTAACTTTTTACATTATTAATTAGATGTTTTATAATTTCATCCAAAAAGAGATGATATTTCTGAGGAAGATTTTTATACTTTGAGATAAATTTTTCTTTAATATTTTCAAAAGACTTATCTGAAATTTTTTCCAAATCCCTTTTAATATTGATTAGATATGTCTTTCCTTTCTTTGCAATCTTTTCAATTATTTCTTTTTGTTCACAATCAGCAATTACAGCAACTGTTTCATTAAGATTAAAACTAGCTTTCACATACTCTTCAAAAAATATTCCCCGATAGTTTTCAGAAACTATTGTACGACTAATATTGCCAAGCTCTTTCGCAGTTTCAGAAATTGCAGAATGAGAGAAATCTTTTTCACGTAAAGAGCTCAGAATGAGTGATCGTAAATCTGTACGCCCGCTCTTTGCAAGGCTATCTGGAATATCGCAAAGCTGAATTATATTTCTACTTTCCGATTTAGCAAATATTGCTGCACGCTTAATATTTGATTCCAATTCGCGAACATTCCCCTTCCAATTATTCTCTTGCAAAGCATTCATAACTGCGGTAGATATTTGTAAACCTTCTTCCTCTTGGTTTGCAAAGTATTCTGCAATAAAAGGAATATCCTCCTTTCGCTTATCGAGATTTGGAACTTCAATTGTAATAACATTTAATCTATAATATAAATCATCGCGGAATTTCTTTTGCTCCACAAGTTCAGATAAATTCTTATTAGTGGCGGCAATAATTCTGACATCAACTTTCTGAGTCTCAGTTGAACCAACCTTTTGGAATTCACCCGATTGTAACACTCTCAACAATTTAACTTGGAATTTTTCAGAGGTCTCACCAATTTCATCAAGAAATATTGTTCCATTATCAGCAGCTTCAAATTTTCCAATTTTATCTTTGGATGCATCTGTAAACGCTCCCTTTACGTGACCAAATAATTCACTCTCCAAAAGATTTTCTGGAATAGCTGCACAATTGAAAGCAACAATCTCTTTTGCATTTCTACTACTTAATTGATGAATAGCATTGGCTACAAGTTCTTTTCCGCTGCCACTCTTCCCTATTACTAAAACGGATGCATCAGTTGGTGCAACTTTTTTAATAACTTTAACAACACTTTCTATTGCCGCACCTGCATATATTAATCCAAAGAAATTTTTATTTTCTAAATTAGAATCTGAACTATGAGGAGTTTCATTTGATTCGTTAGAAATTTTTATTTGTTGAATCTCTTCTTTTAGCTTCTCAATTTTATTAAGTAATTCAATTGGTGGTTCTTTTGTTTGATTTAACTCACCTTCTAGTAGTGTCAACTTACTTTCCTTTGTTGAAAGTGCTTTTTGTAAAATTTCATTTTCCGAGTATGCTGTATCACGTTCCTCAATTTTTTCCACAAAAAGGATAAAAACTTCTATAATTGATAAGAGAAGTAATGGAATAATAAATGAAGTAAAATTTATTTCAACATAAAAGTTGATAAATAAAACGTAGGATACTGCAAATAATGTTATGAACAATGCACCATATATATATAGATGATTCTTTCTAAGAAGAAAAATAAAAAGTAGAACAAGAAAGAAAAACAAAAATGAGGAAATGACTAAATAGTTATCATTTAAGCCCCTACTATTAATCATGTTATCCAAAGCAAATGTGTGAAGACCAACACCAGCAATCTGCTCATCAAATGGTGTTGATATTGACTTTCCAATTGTAGGATCAGTTACACCAATAAGTACAATTTTATTTTTAAACTCTTTATTAATTGAACTATTGTTTTCAAACGCTGCAAAGAATTCGAGAATTGAATAACTCTTGAAACGATTAAATGATGAGTGAAAATTAATCTTTAATTCACCTTTCGTTGTATCGCCTATTAAAGTTTGTGCAAATGAAAATACATCATTATTATTAGTTGAAATTTTCTTAGGAATAATAAGTCCATTTTTCTCAACAAAATTGATATGACCATGTTTAACATCATTAAATACATTCGCAAACTCTGGCTTTAGAAGAGAAGATGCTGAATAATTATTCAACTTGAAATTTAGATTACTTACAATTGAGGAAAACACAATGTTATTCTTCTCTTTAACTTCATTGATGATTAAACTATTGTATATCTCTTGATTACTATTATTATCAGACAAAAAAACTTCAAGTCCAATTCTTGAAACTTTAAGTTTGTTCAATTTGTCAATCAACAAAGCATAGTAGCTTCGTTTTAATGGCCATCCTCCTAATGCAGAAATATCTTTATCACTTATTTTGATTATAACAATGCTGGAATCAACATCTTGCTCACCATTTATTTGATAAAATGTTGTTTCAACTATTTGATTTACAACGTTTGAGATTTTTGGTGTAACCCATAGAATAACAATAGCAACAAGTAAAAATACTACGCTTACTGTTTTCCGATTTCCAATTATTTTTTGATTTAGCTTCATAATAAATTAGTTTGCAGACGAAAAATTATTCGACACTAATATAGTACAATTAAAGCAAATTTTTGAGTTGGAGTCACTATGGAAATTAAAATTAACGAGTTGTCGGTTTATACTGCTGGCGATAATAATAATCAATCAATTATATTTGTTCACGGATTCCCATACGACCACACAATGTGGGATAAACAAGTTGGCTATTTTAAAGAGAAATTTTATTGTATTACTTACGACGTTCGCGGACTTGGTGCTTCTCTTATTGGTGATGGACAATACACAATGGAAAAATATGCAGATGATTTATTTACAATTATCTCAGAATTGAATTTGAATAAACCCGTTCTCTGCGGTCTTTCAATGGGTGGTTATCTTGCTTACTGTGCTGTTGAGCGAAACCAAGACATTTTCAAAAGTGTTATTTTCTGCGATACTAAAGCGCAGTCAGATACAGATGAAGTTAAATTAGTTAGAGCAAATAAAATAAAACAGATTAATGAAGTTGGACTCAATGCGTTTGTCGAATCGTTTGTCCCACTTTGCTTTAGCGATGAATACCAGTCAAACTTCGCAGAAAATTATAATGCAACAAAATCACTTTGCAAAACAAATAATCCAATTGGAGTTAAGGGAGCACTAATAGCTATGTTAAGCAGGGGTGACTCTACTCCATTTTTAAATCAAATTAAAATCCCAACACTTCATCTCTGTGGTGAGTTTGACACCATGACTCCACCAGACAAGATGAAAGAGGATGCATCAAAAATTCCGAATGCAGAGTTTAAGGTT
>Ga0164315_10003752_pt1 | contig 11802 bp, 12 predicted proteins | sample GuaBasSedimGuay6_FD_113737 | JGI IMG/M metagenome (GOLD analysis project Ga0164315, IMG submission 113737) | Subseafloor sediment microbial communities from Guaymas Basin, Gulf of California, Mexico - Guay6, Core 4569-2, 0-3 cm | ecosystem: Environmental > Aquatic > Marine > Hydrothermal vents... | reverse complement strand
GTCCATTAGCTTTTGAATGCGCTCATTAAGTTCAGGATTATCGAGTGGTTTGAACTTATTAAACAGTGGCGCAATTAGAACGGGATACAGCCAGCTCATTAGCAGAGAAAAGCTGATAAGAATCGCCCATGCGATCAGCCACCAATACTCTTTCTGGTATTGCATGACCCAGAGAATGGCGGCAATAAGTGGGCCTGCAATCACAATCATCAGGATAATTTGCAGAAGCTGATCTTTAACAAATTGCCCTCGGGTTGTTTTATTGAAGCCGTACTGCTCTTCTAATTTAAATGTTTGATACCAATTGACGGGCAGCCCAACTAAATGCGAGATGATGAAAACAGATAAAACAACACAAACACCACCTAAAAGTTGAGATGAAAAGGCAATGTCCTGGAACCAGAAAATGGCCAGATAGTTAAGAATGCCACCAAAAATAAGCAACAACAGAGTCATTGTTGAGACAAGACCTTCGGTTAGGCCCAGGTTTAGTTTGTCGAGCGTGTAGTCTGCGGCCTTTTGGTGCTGCTTGAGGGTGATGGTTTTTTTGAATGCTTCTGGCACTTCACCTCGATGTTTTGTGACAGTGATCGTTTGTTTGCGAGCAAGCCATTGTTCTACAATGTACGAAATAACGAGCGCGGTGATAAAAATTGCAGTGAAAGCATTCATAGTTTGATAGTGTATGGAGATGAAAGTTTGCCTGTCATTTTGGCGGGTAATCGAAAGGAAAGATTATAACCAATACAGGGCCTTAGATGGAATCAAATCAGCAAAACTTAATCTGGATCGACCTTGAGATGACAGGGCTCGATCCGCAGAATGATTTAATCATAGAAATTGCAACCGTCGTGACGGACAAGAACCTCTCTATTTTGGCTGAAGGTCCCGTGATTGCGGTCCATCAAAATGATGCGGCGCTTGATGCGATGGATGACTGGAATCAAAAACATCACGGCCAGTCAGGTTTGATTGATCGGATAAAGGCGAGCAGGATTAACGAGGCAGCGGCTGAAAAAGAGACGATTACTTTTCTGGAGAAATGGGTACCAGCAGGCGCATCACCTATGTGTGGTAATAGTATTTGTCAGGATAGGCGCTTTATGGCGCGTTGTATGCCCGAGCTAGAGACCTTTTTCCATTATCGAAATTTAGATGTTTCGACTGTTAAGGAGTTGGCTTCTCGCTGGGTTCCCGGGTTGAGTAAAGGGTTTAAGAAAAAAGGATCACACCAAGCGCTCGATGATGTGATTGAATCTATCGAAGAGCTAAAGTTCTACCGTGAACATTTCTTTAAATTAGATTAACCCTATATAAGGTATTACACTGACTAAAAAGGCCGCTATTCCTGATTGTCGGGAATAGCGGCCTTCTTTAATTTTGCTTTAGAGCGCGATTAGCTATCCGCTCGATATCCGAGGCGAATACCGCCCCAGTGCTTACCTTTTACATAAACAGGTGCAGAGAGATCGTGAAAAATTTCTCCAGTGTCACGCTTATAGGTCTGTAATAGGAATTTCTCTGTGTGGGCACCACAGCGACTCCCTGTTGGGTCTTGAAATAGGCGCTTACTGCGGCTTCCAGCTAGGTCTGTTTGGTAATCGCCGGTTAATGGTTTTGAGAAACAGTTATTATGTGTTGGAACATAGCCATTGGTGTCGGTTGCAATAGCATAGGCTAGTGCTGAGTTTTGGGTGAGCATGGGCTCTTGAATGGCGGGCAGAGACCGATCTGCAAAACTGTCATATTGAGTCGTATATTTTTGTGGATCGGTGCCTGTTGTGGGTTGGTAGTTCTGGTCAAATAGCTGCTGCTCGGTGATCTCATTGCGGCGAATCGCCTCTTCAAACATTTTGCCAACATCGCCGGCCATTTTGATTGCGGCGGTTTGCAATTCATCGTGAATGGTGCCGAGATTTAGATGAGATAGCGAGCCATAAATTTGCTCAGCCATACTGGCTAGGTAGTTTGCCTGGTCGGAAGCATGTTGCGTTTCACCTTCGGTTTCCTGAAGTTTATTGTGAATCACTTCAATACCATTGGAGATCTCTTCAGTGGCAGTAACATGCTCGGCAATGGCCTGAACAATTTCCTGAGCCTGCGATTCAGACTCTGTTGCCTGTTGGCCAATGCTTTGTAGGCTTGAACCAACCTGTTCGGTGGTTTTAACGACATCATTGACATTGCCAACCAGCCCCTCCATTACCGAAGCAGCATTGCTGGTTTCAGCTTGAATCTCATTCAGCATGCTGCCAATTTCACTGGTTGCGGTGGCTGTTTTGTTGGCCAGCTCACGAACCTCGTCGGCGACGACGGCAAAACCTCGGCCATGTTCGCCAGCACGTGCTGCCTCAATTGCGGCATTAAGTGCGAGTAGGTTAGTCTGTTCAGCAACGGTATTGATGACCTGGGTGATATTCTGGATTTGGTCAGATTTGTTCTGAAGTGTCGCCAGTGAAGCGGAGGTCTCCTGGACGCTAGCGCTGACACTGTGAATTCTTTGAATTGCCTCTTCGATAGAGTTTTGACCCTCTTCACTTTCATTGCGGGTCGCCGTAGCGGCGTCGGCAGAAAGTTGGGCATTGCCGGCAATTTGACTGGTTGTTTGAGCGATTTCTTCTGCTGCGGAAGCAATTTGCGAGGCATGACTTGCCTGGTCGTTAACGGCTTTTTTCAATGTATCGACAAAAAATGAAACTTCGGCAGAGCCAATGGCAACGGTGTTGCCATTCTGAGCAAGTGATCGAGCGGTGTCATGAAAGTCACGAATGGACTTTGTAGTCGCAGCCTGAATGGGGCCAAATAGTTTGTTTGAATTATCCGTATCTTTAATCTCGCAGCTCTCCAGTGTCTCGATAATAGTATTAGCGGACTTTTCAAGAGGCCTGATCAGCAAAAATAGAAGTATTAAGCTGCTGAGGAGCCCTGTTGCCAGGCCACTTGCTATTCCGGTGACTAGTGCGTCACCGGCAGCACCAATAATTGCACCAGAGAGCAGGCCCGTTGTTAAAGCCGTAATAACTAGAAGTAGCAAGGCCTGGGATGAGGAAGATCTGTTTATAGTCATTATTATGTTTAACCTTATTTATCAGCCAGGTAGCGGAGTAGAGCTGAATGTTAATTCATGGCTGGAGCTTATCAAGAAGTTATAGACGATAAATTTGAAATATCCATTATGTTGAAAGATATTTTTTTGCAACCAGGATAAATAGAGAATTATCAATAGTTGGCGTATGATTCGCGCATGTTGGGTTGATCCTGTTGCGGAAGAAGAAAAATGAATCTGGAAAAAGTAATTTTTGGTTTTTTTATTGTTCTTGCATTAACACTGAATTTTGGTTTTTTTATCGGTGAAATAGGCAATCCTGACCACCATAATGTGATGGAGCTGTTCGCGGTGATCGTGGTGAACATTATTGCGACAGGGTTGAAACTGGGTGATCGCTCTCATATAGGCGCGGTTCTGCTTTCGACAAGTTTGGTGGCAGACCTACAGCTGTTTGCAGCCGCGATTACCTGGGGTGTTGCGGAACATGTGACAGGCGGTGGACTTACGCCAGAAGTGATGGCAAGTATTGTCTCTCTGACGGGTGGTGCGATGCTGGCTAATGTGATTTCCGTCATAATGCTGGTTGCTGAGTCATTGATGTCTAAGCGGTAGAAGCTGATGCCGCACTTTGATTCAATAGAATCAAACCGAGTTTTATTTATTATCCTGCGCGCAATGCGTGGGCCGCTCATCACGCTTGTTTGTGTTTACGCCATTTCGATTCTTGGAATGGTTCTTATTCCTGGTATTGAGGTTGATGGTGAAACTTATTATATGAGTTTCTTTCATGCGTTTTACTTCGTCACCTATACCGCAACAACCACCGGTTTTGGGGAGATTCCTTACGAGTTCAGTAATGCTCAGCGGATGTGGGCGACGCTTTCTCTGATTGTGGGCGTAGCGACCTGGTTTTATGCGCTGGGCTCAATTATTCGACTACTTCAGAACGAGAATTTTCAACAGGCTGTTTCTGAATGGAATTTTACGCGTAAAGTTCAGCGTATTTCCGAGCCTTTCTTTATTATTTGCGGGTTTGGGGACGCAGGAAGCCTGTTGGCTCGTGGTTTGAGTAATGCGGGCATCCCGGCAGTCATTATTGAAGGTGAGATTGACCGAATCAGGGCTCTGGAACTTCGTGACTACAAGGTGCCGATGCCGGGTTTGTGCGCCGATGCGAGTGTTCCAAAGCATCTGATTGAAGCGGGGCTTCAGCGCTCTAATTGTCAGGGCGTTGTTGCGATTACCAAGGATGAAGAGGTTAACCTGAAAATTGCGGTAACAGCGCGCCTGCTTAATCCACATGCGAAGATTATTACGCAATCGACAACCCATGTTTATGAAGAAACCCTAGCGACGCTCGGGGATGATATCCATATTGTTGATCCTTTTAAAACCTTTGCCACCTATCTTGGGGCGACGATTCATACCCCGACACTTCACCTTTTAAATGAATGGTTGTCGGGTACCCCTGGTGTCACATTAGATAAACCACTATCTCCTCCGCCATGGGGGAACTGGATTTTGTGTGGTTATGGTCGCATGGGAAAAGAGGTACATGCCGCTTTGGATAAGCAAGGCATCTCTACAGCCGTTATCGATCCGCATGAAATAGCTGAAGAAATGCCCGGCTTTAGTTATATCCGGGGGAGAAGTAATGAGAAGACCTTACGAAAGGCGGGTATTGGGACAGCAGTTGGGATTGTTGCCGGAACCGATGATGATGGACACAATTTAAGCATTTTGCTTAATGCCAGATCAATCAACCCCAATATTTATTCCATGGTTCGGCAGAACAGGCACGAAAATGAGATTGTATTTGCGGCGGCTGAAGCGGATATGAGCATGCAGCCATCGCTGGTTGCAGCAAGGCGCATCCTTTTTCTGATGATAGCCTCTTTGTTAAAGGTATTCTTTCAGGAGGTTCGTAAGCACAACCTTTCTCGATCTGAATTTCTTCAAGGGGTGATCCAGCAGCTTCAAGAGCGTGTTGGGGGAAAGAAGCCAAACCTGCTGACGATCCATGTAAATGAAGAGATGTGCGGGGCGGTAGTCCAAAAAATAGAGGCAGGCCAGCTGGTTTCAATGGGTGATATTTTACGAGACCCGAATAACCGCGAACACAAGCTTTCTACCGTGGCGCTCGTTGTCCAGAATCGTTCCAGAAAAGCACTTGTGATGCCCCCTGATCAATACCTGTTAAGAAAAGGGGATGATATTTTGCTGTGTGGCAAAGAGATAGCGCATTCCCAGATTATGGGGAATTTGCAGAATGAGTACACACTTCATTATGTTTCAACGGGTGAGGATTTACCGCATGGTTACGCGATGCAGTGGTTAGCAAGAAAATTCCCAAACAGTTTAGGCAAAGGCGTTACGCTTACTGAGCAGTAGGCTCCTTTTTAAGCCAGTTCTCAACGATAGCAATCTGCTCTTCCGCCATAAGGGCCGGTGCGTGAGCCGTACCTGGGATCTCAATAAGTGTTGTCTGGTTTCGCTCAGCCATTTTCAGTGCGGTTGGTTTTGTTAGCAGGGGAGACTCCGCGCCACGTAGAATCAAAATGGGGCAATGAACGGCATTCCATACCGGCCAAAGGTTGATATCTTCTCCTGCCAGCCTTTTGAAGGATTTAGCAATATCAGGGTCGTAAGAGAGTTTAATGTGGCCATTATCAAGAGTGCGATGGCTATGTTGTGCAAGATGCTGCCATTGTTCCTCGCTCAATTGCCCAAAACCAGAATGGATAGTCTTCAACTGCTGCTTGAGCGAATCAAGCGATTCAAACTCAGGTTGTTTCCCGACATATTCAGCCAGAGAGGCAAGTGCGCTAGCAGGTACCTCTGGGCCAATATCATTAAGCACCAGTTTAATCACTGGATTGCCCGGAAGAGAGGCGATCAGCATGCCGGTTAAGCCGCCCATAGAGGTTCCCACCCAGTTGATTTCTTGGCAATTTAGCCGAGCAATTAGCGCTGTAAATGCCTGGAGGTAATATGGATAGTCGTAATTGTTCTTATCGTCGAGCCAGTCACTTTGTCCGCGCCCGGGAAAATCAGGACAGATGACTCGGTAGTCCTTTTGCAGGGCGCTTGCCAGGTAATCAAAGTCTCGCCCATTGCGCGTTAGACCGTGCGCGCAGATGACAATATTGTCATTACTACTTTCACCCCATTCGTAGTAAGCAAGGCGGTGAAAGCCGGTGCTGTCGAGCCATTTAACCGATTGCTTTTTCATAAAGTTCGCTGTTTATCGTAGGGTTTTGAAGGGTTCTCTGTACCACTTGCGTTGGTTCAAAGAATTAAACGGTTGTGATATCATCACAGAGTTTCAAGCAGTTACCATACACTATACTAATAATCAGGAGAGCAGTTTTATGAGTGGCATAAAAGAAGTAGTTGTATTAAGTGCGGTTAGAACAGCGATTGGAGATTTTGGTGGAAGCCTTAAATCGGTCGCGCCGAGTGCGCTAGCAGCTATCACCTTAAAAGAAAGTGTTGCAAGAGCAGGTGTTAAACCTGAAGAGGTTGGCATGGTTGTTATGGGTAATGTAATTGCTGCAGAAGACCGTTATGCATACACAGCACGTGTTGCGCAAATTGAAGCAGGTATTCCATGCGAAACATCATGTATTGCGGTTAACCGTTTATGCGGCAGTGGTATGCAAGCGATTGTTAATGCGGCACAAGGCATTATGGTTGGCGATCATGACGTTGCGATTGCGGGTGGTGTTGAGTCTATGAGTAACGCTTTTTACGCATCATCAGGCATGCGTTGGGGCCAAAAAATGGGCGATGGCAAAATGTTGGACATGATGGTTTCTGCCTTAACAGACCCTTTTGGCACAGGCCACATGGGCATGACAGCCGAAAACCTGGCTGATAAATACAATGTTTCTCGTGAAGACCAAGATGTATTTGCAGCAGAAAGCCACAAGCGCGCGGCGAATGCACAAGCAGAAGGTCGTTTTGATTCACAAATCGTTCCTGTTGAAATGAAATCACGCAAAGGCGTGACAGTTTTCGATAAAGATGAGCACGTTCGTCCTGACATTTCTGTTGAAAAACTAGCCGCCATGCGTCCAGCGTTCAAAAAAGACGGCACGGTAACTGCGGGTAACGCATCAGGTATTAACGATGCATCATCTGCAATGGTATTGATGGAAAAAGGCGCTGCTGAAGCACGTGGCTTAAAGCCAATGGCTAAACTGGTTGCTTACACACACGCGGGTGTTGAGCCTGCAATTATGGGCATCGGCCCTGTTCCTGCGGTACGCGAAATCTTGAAAAATACGGGTCTAACCGTTGCTGATATCGATGTGTGGGAAGTCAACGAAGCATTCGCTGCTCAAGCACTTAGCGTCTGTCGAGAGCTTGACCTTCCAATGGATAAAGTAAATGTTAACGGTAGTGCGATTTCTTTAGGTCATCCTATCGGTGCTTCTGCAAACATCATCGTTGTTAAAGCGCTTCATGAACTTGAGCGTGTTCAGGGTAAATATGCACTGGCTACGTTATGTATTGGTGGTGGACAGGGTATCGCTACACTTTGGGAGCGTATGTAAGCCTGGAACAGTTTCGTCTGAAACTTTCTAGAATAAAAAAGGCGGGGATCACCCCGCCTTTTTTATTGCAATTCTTTTGAGTAACTAAGCACGCAGCTCTTTTGGTAATGGAAAAATAACGGTTTCATGAATGCCATTGCTTTCGATGCTGGTTTTTCCTCCCCACTCTTTGAGCTTATCGATCACGTTGTTAACGAGCACTTCCGGTGCTGAAGCGCCCGCGGTAATGCCAATGCTTTCGATTCCATTCAGCCATTTACGTTGAATATCGTCGGCACTATCAATTAGAAAAGCGGGTTTACCGAGTTTTTCCGCGATTTCTCGTAAACGGTTAGAGTTTGAGCTGTTTGGCGAGCCGACAACAAGAACGATATCAGACTGCTCTGCGAGCATTTTGACTGCATCCTGCCGGTTTTGTGTGGCGTAGCAAATATCATCTTTCCTGGGCCCCATTATCTTTGGAAATCGCCTCTTCAGTGTTTCGATAATCGTGCTCGTGTCATCCATAGAGAGCGTTGTCTGAGTGACGAAAGCGGTCTCTTTAGATTCATCAATTACCAATGAATCGACCTCTTCGAGTGACTCAACGAGGTAGATTCCTGCTGCGGGGTCATCGCATTGATATTGTCCCATTGTGCCAATCACTTCCGGGTGTCCGGTATGGCCAATGAGGATCACATTGCGGGCAGCTTTCGCGTGGCGAGCAACCTCGATATGAACTTTTGTGACGAGCGGGCAGGTGGCATCAAATACTCGAAGTAGCCGTCTTTTTGCTTCGTTTTGAACCTCACGAGAGACGCCGTGAGCACTGAAGATAACGGTTGCGTCATCTGGGATCTCGCTTAATTCATCAACAAAAATAGCTCCCCGATTACGAAGGTTTTCGACTACAAATCGATTATGAACCACTTCGTGCCGGACATAGATGGGTTTTCCGAAGACATCGAGCGCGCGGTCAACGATTTCAATAGCACGGTCGACACCAGCGCAAAATCCGCGAGGGTTAGCAAGGATAATATGCATCTATTTTTCTTCAGGTTTATTTGTAAATGAACGCCTGTTTCGCTGCCAGAGTACCTCGCGTCCCTCATTCTGACGAGCAAGCACGCGACACAAGACAAACAGCAGGTCGGATAAACGGTTTAGATATTTAACCACTGGCGGATTAATCTTTTCAGCACGTGCCAGGCTAACGGCGACCCTTTCAGCACGCCGACAGACAGTGCGGGCTACATGGCATATAGCGGCTGCCTGATTGCCACCTGGCAGAATAAATTCTTTAAGTTTGGGTAGGTCGACATTGAATTGATCCAGTGTCGTTTCCAGTAGCTCAATATGTTCATCAAAGATGGTTTTGTAACCGGGCACACAAAGCTCGCTGCCGAGGTCAAAGAGGTCGTGCTGAATATTGGTCAGTGTTTCTTGAATCTCGGTTGGTAGATCAAGCGCGAGCAGGACACCGATATGGCTATTGAGCTCATCAACCGTGCCGTACGCCTCTACGCGTAGAGAGTCTTTATCGACCCGGCTGCCATCACCCAGGCCCGTTGTGCCGGAGTCACCGGTTCGGGTGTATATTTTCGAAAGTCTATGACCCATTTAAATCAGCGCCTCTACAGAAATGACAATGCCGTCATCGTCAGCATAAAGATAATAATCTTTTCTGAACGAGACACCCGCAAAGTTAACAGGGATATCTCGATCACCAATTCCTTTCTTGATGCTTTTCAGTGGGTGAGTATGTAAGGCTCTGACGCCAATTGGCATCCCGTTAATGTCAGCAGAATCCCGAATACAGCCATAGATTACAATGCCATTCCAGCCATTTTTACAGCCAAGCTCGGCAAGGTTGTCGCCGAGTAGCGCGCAGCGGTGGGAGCCTCCGCCATCGACAACCAGGACTCGGTTATCTACTTTTTGCTCAAGGAGTTCACGGACAAGAGAGTTGTCTTCAAAGACTTTCAGGGTGGTTATTTTTCCTGAAAATGTGCGGTTTCCACCATAAATTTTAAATAAGGGGTCGGCGATTTGGAGGTGTTCACCGTGAGAATGGTCATCACATAAATCGGCGGTTTTAAATGTCATTGTCTGTTCCTGTTATCAGTCACTATAATACCGAGGCAGAGTATCATACCCGGGAGTTATGGGGATAATAAACAGGACTGATATCTAAGAGTCCGAATATAATCTGGAGAATATAAATGTTGAAGCGGTGTTGGTGGATTATTGCGATTACTTTTTTAGCGGGCTGTGCCACGACTGCACCCGATATGACTCAATTAGATAAACCTTTCGATATAGGTGGATCTCAGGCTGATAGAGTTGTTATTGGGGTATTGGATAGCCGGTCAGATGTGGTTTCTGGGAAAAAAGCAGCAACGGTGATTGGGCAGTATCAGCTGCGCTATGGTGCGCCCTACGATGCACATACTTTTTCGAAGAAACCGATGGCGGAGGACTTTTCTGACAAATTGGTCGAGCTATTGGATGGAAAATTTAGAAAGTTGACACCTGTATTGCTTAAACCTTCTGTTGGGCATGATGCTGCTGTTGATCAGCTACTGAAGCATGAAGCTGAAAAGTTTGTGTTGATCACACTTAAAGAGTGGACAAGTTTAACTTCATCTATGACCACACTTGATTTTGATGCGCAGTTAGAAGTCTTTAATGCGGATAAAGAGCTATTGGCGTATAAGCGCACAAAGGGTGAGGATACCTATGGGGGTAATATGGTTGCGGGGCCGATAACCAATTCTAAAGCGGTTCTGCCTCACGCATTCCGACAAAAAATGAAGGCACTTTTTGAGGCACCAATGGTTAAACTTGCATTGACCGAGGCAAAACCGATACCGATCATTGAGACAGCTGCGGTAGTGAGCGTTTCAGGTGAGATCGTGCCGCAAGCCTGCACGGTTGTTCAGGTTTTATACTGGAAGAACTCGGGTATGCCGGACGATGAGATACTTTCTCGTTGCGAAGCGGTTATTGCTAAGTAGCGTTGAAGTTATGTTACATACAAGAAGGCCGGCATTAATGCTGGCCTTCTTGTATGGGGTACGGTCTTATTGTGCAGAAACTAGAGATCCTGCGTATTGCTATTTTTCCATAGCTCATCAGCTTTGCGGCGATCTTCACCTATTCGGCGATTGTCCTTGTTGGGTTCGTAGCGAATAGACTGTCGCCGGTCACTTGTCGTCTCACGACGCTCACTCTTGCGCAGGTCGGGCAGGCCGTAATAACGGCACCGACAGTTCACGTTGTCGCATTCCTCAAGCGGGAGTTTTGGTACGTCATAGGTTTGGAATTCCCGATCGACAACTTTATGCACAGCTTTACAAGCATGGCTGTCTTCGCGCGTTTCAATCGCGACACCCCAAAACCTTTCGGATTGCCGAATACGCTCGAGTTGCTCCTTTGGTGTTAGCGAAGCAACCGTTCGGCGGACAGATTGTTTCTGCTTTTCAGGTTTTTCATTGCGGCCTCGAAGAAGCAGTGCGGCGGCGACTAAAAGAGCAACTCCCAAGAGGAGGATTATCCAGGTAGGCATATTATTTCCTTTTTGCCCGATATTATTTTATTGAATCAGGTACGGTACATTATGGCATTTAGAGACCTTTGCACGAAACCAAGAAGCAGCCTCTATTATTTGAGATAATATAACATCACAGAAAAACAGCAAACAAAATGGCTTGGAAGAACCTCACGCAGCGCAGCTTGGCAGATGCCATGTTAATCGACCATGACGCACTCAAAGAACTTGATGCAGTTCATGAGCTAATTGACTGGTCGCGCCTAGAGTAGCAGCTTTCAGGTATTCACTCAAAAAAGCAAGGCGAGAAAGCCTGGCCTCCTTTGATCATGTTCAAGGCCCTACTACTGCAAAGCGGGTATAAGCTCAGTGATCCAGCTCTGGAGAAACCATTAGCCCGAGACCTACTGTTTCGTCGTTTTACGGGGCTCGATATTTCTGAATCTGTTCCGGATCACTCAACCTTTTGGCGGTTTAGACAGACCCTTGAAACGTTATGTTTAATGGACGGTTTGCTGACCGAGATTAATCGCCAGCATAGCGATCAAGGCTAAAGTAGCCATGGCCACGCTGCAGGGCGATAAAACATTGGCACAATTGGCCAGTCAGTATGATGTTCACGTTAACCAGATACAAACCTGGCGTAATCAGCTCAAGGAGAATAT
>Ga0164315_10003751_pt1 | contig 11805 bp, 7 predicted proteins | sample GuaBasSedimGuay6_FD_113737 | JGI IMG/M metagenome (GOLD analysis project Ga0164315, IMG submission 113737) | Subseafloor sediment microbial communities from Guaymas Basin, Gulf of California, Mexico - Guay6, Core 4569-2, 0-3 cm | ecosystem: Environmental > Aquatic > Marine > Hydrothermal vents >... | reverse complement strand
CTTAAGGATGTTGATATCACCAAGTACCCAATATTTATTAGCTCGGGATTTTCATCGGTCCCTTTCATATCAATACTCTCAGCATATTGCAAGAAAAATAACATTGATATTTCAAAAATTTCTGGTTCCGTTGAAGCCGATCCAATTGGGTATTGGGCCTCAGAAGGAAAACTTCCAGTACCGGTTAATTCAGCTATATCTGGATTAAAAACATCGTTGGATTGGAAATTAAAAAACGCCCCAAAAATCAGAACCATTAATGTAAGCTCTGTTCCATATATAAATAGTGGTGCAAATGCAGTTCAAGAGTTAGCTTATGTGCTTGCAACTTCTGCGGAATATATCCGCAAGTTGATTGACTTAGGTGCAGATATAAACGATATTTCTCAGAACATAAAAGTTACTCTTGGAATTGGGTCATCCTTCTTTACAGAGGTCTCTAAATTCCGTGCTGTAAAACTTCTTTGGAAGAATTTAATTTCTGCTTTCGGTGGAGATGAAGATTCACAAAACGTCAATATATTTGCAGTCTCATCCCAATTTAACAAAACACTATTTGATCCATATGTGAATATGCTCCGTAATACAACCGAAACTTTCTCCGCTATTGTTGGAGGAATTGATAGTTTACAGATCTCCCCTTTTGATTCTGTTTTTTCTACACCTGATAACTTTTCTCGCAGAATTGCGCGCAATACACAAATTATTCTTAAAGAAGAAGCTCACTTTGGAAACACAATTGACACTGCTGGAGGCTCTTATTTTGTAGAACATTTAACTCAGGAACTCGCAACCAAAGCGTGGGAAAAGTTTCAGCAGATTGAAGATAATGGTGGTATGATTGAATCTCTTAAAAAGGACCTAATACAAAATGATATTGATACGGTTTATCAAGAACGAGCAAAGTCAATAGCCAAACGGAAATCTAAAATTGTTGGGACCAACATGTATGCTAATCCAACAGAAGAATTACTTGAAGTAAGAAGAGTAAACAATGCAGAAATTCAAAAAAGTAGAGCTGACTTTTTACAGAAATTCAGAGTATCGAAAAGTCAAAATAATAATGAAGATATTTTAACCGCACTCGAGAAATTATCGAAAGAATGTAATTCTGAAAGCATCGATATTGCAGCAACAGCAATTTTACAAGGTGCTACTCTAGGAGAAATTTCAAATTCATGTCGTGTAAGTGTGAATGATATTGATAGGGTAGAGATCACTCCCATAATAAAAAGACGCGCATCCGAACCATTTGAGGAATTGCGGGTTAAGGCAAATAGAATTAAAATTGCTTCTGGCAAGACACCTTCTGTTTTTCTAGCAACAATGGGAAGTCTCAAAGAATTTAAAGGACGTGCCGACTTCTCGCGAAACTTTTTTGAGATCGGGGGATTTGAAGTTAACTATCCCAATGGATTTTCTACTATTGATGAAGCGGTAACTGCGGCTCTTGAATCAGAAAGTAAAACAGTTGTTATCTGTTCAACCGATGATAAGTATGTAGAACTGGTACCCATGTTAGTAAGTAAGTTAAAAGAGCAAATAAAAGATGTTACAATCGTGCTTGCTGGATATCCCAAAGATAAAATTGATGAGTATCAAAATGCTGGTGTAGATGAGTTTATTTATCTAGGAGCGAATGCATATTCAATACTCAAAAGATTAGTTAGTAATTATAAATTATAATTTTTGCGTCTTCGCGTCTTTGCGAGATTTACCCTCGCTAAGCCGCTAAGAATAAATATCTCTCGGAGAAAAAATGAAACACCCAAATTTTACTGAAATAGATTTAGTGCTTGATAAAGGAATAAGCAACCATGAAGAATGGGAAGGAAACTTTGTTGAGGAAACTGGAAAAGATATCGCCCACTTTGAATCCAATACAATGGAGCAAATAAAAATTAAACCACTCTACACAAAAAATGATATAGTGGATTTTGAACATCTTGATTACACCTCTGGCTTACCTCCATTTCTGCGAGGACCTTATAGCTCAATGTATGTTGCACGTCCGTGGACTGTTCGTCAATACGCTGGTTTCTCCACTGCCGAAGAAAGTAATGCATTTTACAGACGCAATTTAGCGCAAGGTCAAATGGGCCTTTCAGTTGCATTCGACTTGGCAACGCACAGAGGTTACGATTCTGATCATGAGCGTGTTGTCGGTGATGTCGGTAAAGCAGGAGTTGCCATTGATTCGATTGAAGATATGAAAATTCTCTTTGATAAAATTCCGCTGGACAAAATGTCTGTCTCAATGACGATGAATGGTGCAGTTTTACCAATTCTTGCTTTCTATATTGCCGCAGCTGAAGAACAAGGTGTATCGGCTGAACAACTTTCAGGTACAATCCAAAATGATATTCTAAAAGAGTATATGGTGCGCAATACATATATTTATCCACCTCAAATGTCGATGAAAATAATTGCAGATATCTTCAAATTTACATCAGCCAATATGCCAAAGTATAACAGTATCTCTATTTCTGGATATCACATGCAAGAAGCGGGTGCAACAGCTGACTTGGAGATGGCTTACACTCTCGCAGATGGCTTGGAATATGTCCGCACTGGTATTGAAGCCGGATTAGACATTGATACTTTTGCACCGCGACTTTCATTCTTCTGGGCACAAGGAATGAACTTCTTCATGGAAGTAGCAAAGATGCGTGCAGCACGTTTAATTTGGGCAAAGCTTATTAAACAGTTTAATCCAAAAAACCCAAAATCAATGTCATTACGTACACACTCGCAAACGTCTGGTTGGAGTTTAACTGAGCAAGACCCATATAACAATGTAATTAGAACTTGTATTGAAGGGATGGCTGCTGCGATGGGACACACACAATCTTTACATACAAACTCATTAGATGAGGCCATAGCTCTACCTACTGATTTTTCAGCACGTATTGCTCGAAACACTCAACTATTTCTACAAGACGAAACAGAAATAACAAAAGTAATTGACCCTTGGGCTGGATCTTATTATGTTGAGTCATTAACTAATGAGCTTTTACAAAAAGGTTGGGAACATATTCTTGAAGTCGAGTCGTTAGGTGGAATGACAAAAGCTATTGAAGCTGGAATTCCTAAAATGCGAATTGAAGAAGCTTCCGCACGTAAGCAAGCACGAATCGATTCTGGTGAAGATACGATTGTTGGCGTTAATAAATATCAATTGGATAAAGAAGATCCAATAGAAATTTTAGAAGTAGATAATACTGCAGTAAGATTATCACAGATTAAAAGACTTCAGCAAATTAAAGCAGATCGAGATGGTGAAGCAGTTGAAACGGCCCTAGAAAACTTGACGAAATGTGCTGAAACTGGTGATGGGAATCTCCTCGAACTTTCAGTTAAAGCTGCAAAAGTTAGAGCGACACTTGGTGAAATTTCTGATGCAATTGAAAAAGTTAGCGGAAGATACAAAGCTGTAACACGTACAATTTCTGGCGTATATAGTGGAGAATATAATTCTGAGAAAAATATGAGTATTAATGAAGCAAAAACCCTTACAGATGATTTTGCAAAAGAGGAAGGAAGACGTCCTCGCATAATGATTGCAAAGCTAGGACAAGATGGACATGACCGCGGTGCAAAAGTTATTGCCACTGCTTATGCAGATCTTGGCTTTGATGTTGATATAGGCCCACTTTTCCAAACTCCAAAAGAAGCTGCAATGCAAGCCGTCGAAAATGACGTACATGTTGTTGGTATGAGCTCGCTCGCTGCAGGACATAAAACTTTACTTCCTCAACTTATTGAAGAATTAAAAGAGCTTGGTCGCGAAGATATAATTGTAATTATTGGTGGTGTAATTCCTGCACAGGATTATGAATACCTTTACGAAAAAGGTGCAGCAGCAATTTTTGGACCTGGCACAAAAATTCCGGAAGCTACTGTAAAATTAATGGGAATAATTAAAGATAGATTTTGTTAGTAAGTTTATAAAACAAACCTCGGTGGTTCTGAATAACTCCGAGGTTTTTGTAGAACAAATTTTATCATTCCACCACCGGTTTCAATTTTCCCATAGTGTATTTGTGGATAATACTAGAAATCAAAGTTTGATAAGGAAGACCCTCTTCCATTGCTTGAACTTTTATATTGTGGTAATCCTGCTCCGTAAGACGGATGTTGATTCGTTTGCTTTTTTTAATTGTATTTTTAGCAATCTCTTTTACTTTCTCAATTTTTTCACCCAAATTATCGACACTTTTCCACTCACCATTTGCAATAGAATTCTCTAATTCTCTTTCATATTTATCTAATTTTGCATTCATTTTATTTCCTCTCATAGATTTTTTTTATTTTTCTACTTGGAATAATCGTTATTAAATATATTTCGGTTTTTGTTTCAGTAAATGGAATTATGTAATAGTAACTTTTACATTTTACGATATATACTTTCTGTCCTTTATATTTTTTTTGATTTGGATTATCTATCACATCTACTAAATTACCACTTTCGATACAGTTTATGATTGTATCAAAACCAATATCTCTCTCCTTGATGAGAAATTGGTTCTTCTCTCTATCCCAATTAAAGTATTTCATATAAAACGTGTGCCTTATTGATGTACATAAATTATTTAATTATTTCCTAATAATCAAGTTTTTAAATGAATATTTGAACATAGTGCTCAGTTTATAACTTGCAAATCCGAGATTATAAATACTTCTACGATAAAAGTATATCATCAATTTTTACACTAGTTACAAAATTCCGGAAGCTACTGTAAAATTAATGGGAATAATTAAAAATAGATTTTGTTAGATGAGAATATAAGAAACCTCCAAGGTTTCAAAAACCTTGGAGGTTTTGGTTAACTACCATAAAATTTTAACATATTTCTAGGATAGGTTCACATTGCATACTGTCTTTGCAGAATAGGTCTATATACTTATACTTGCCCCGAAAACAACCATAATTTGTGAGAAGAAGAAATCCTGACTAGCTTTATCTGATTCAGAATTTGTGGTTCTAATATCAGGCATATTAATATATCCCCCTTTAAGTTCGCTTTGAACAAAGAAATATTTTAGAAAGGAGAAGTTCACTCCAACTACTGCATCTATCCCATAACCTGCAAGATGAAATTCATCATATCTTTCTTTGTTCAACAAAGTAGTGTTTGTTCTTGGGTATAATATTCCTACCCCAAGTCCTTCGGTAAGACTTATTTTTATTTTAAATATCTCATAAATTTCATCGAATCTTCTAAATGCAATATTAGCATAATTCAAACCATCTGTATGTTCGAATTGCAGGAAATCTTCCGTTAGTTGAATGTCATCATTAGAATATGTACCATCATAGATAGTTCCAGAATTATTTATTTCACCATCAATTTTTACGGTTTGATCCTGCTTCATAATATATTTCATATGATCTATACCAAATGAAATATTGTAATTATCGGTAATAAAATAGCCAATTCTAAAATTGTATTGTGGTATGGTGGCACTTCCAGGAGCAAAATATGTTTTCGCATCAAAACTAGTTGGGCGATCATTAGCAACAACTTCTTTCAAAGTAAAATTATAATCGCTTCCGCTAAAGGTAATATCAGAATTGCTAAATCCCCCTCTATTCCAACCCCAGTAAAAATAAATTTTTCCCTTATTTCCCTCTGACTCAACCTCAGGTTCTTCCTGCGCAAATAGAGAAAATGTTGTAAATAACAGCACAGTAATGCTAAATAATATATTCATGTTTTTTCTATAAATGATAATAAAATATCGTATTTGTATTAAGAACTACTTAAAATACTCAACACCAGCTTCAAACAATTTAATTTCTTTGTTACCTGGAATGTTTTGCCCAACAAAATTACCCAGTCTTTCATTATGACCCATCTTGCCAAATATTCTACCATCGGGAGATGTAATCCCTTCTACCGCGAAGTCTGAACTATTTGGATTAAAGAAAACATCCATTGTTGGATTACCTTGGAAATCAACATATTGAGTAGCTATCTGTCCAGTTGTTCTTAGTTTATTTAACCAATGGTCATTAGCTACAAACCGACCTTCACCATGCGATATTGGTACAGCTTGCACAGTGTCTAGCTCAACATTATTAAGCCATGGTGATAGATTCGAAACAGTTTTTGTGTAAACAATTTTGGAAACGTGTCTACCAATTTTATTGAAAGTTAACGTTGGTGTCGTTTCATCGATATCTCTAATTTCTCCGTATGGAACAAGTCCCAGTTTTATTAATGCTTGGAAACCGTTACAGATACCAAGTAGGAGTCCATCTCGGTTTTTCAGCAAGTCCATCACGGCATCTTTAATTTTTGGATTCCTGAAAATTGCTGCAATAAATTTACCACTTCCTTCCGGTTCATCGCCTGCACTAAAGCCACCAGGGATAAAAACAATTTGTGATTGTCTAATACTCGCAGCTAATTCATTGATTGTTTCTTCAATCATTTTAGAAGTTAAATTTCTAACTGGAATAATCTCAGTAATACCTCCAGCTTGCTCAAATACTTTCGCTGAATCATATTCACTGTTAGTCCCTGGGAATGTTGGGATTAAAATTCGAGGTCTCGCAATTTTTGTATTAGCAACAATAATATTCTTACTTTCATATTTGTAATTCTCTAACTCTGGATTTTCACAATCCACTTTAGTTGGGAATATATCTTCAAGAGGTTCACTCCAAGTTTTTATTGCTTTCTCCAAGTCTATCTCTATTCCATCAAAAGTAATCTCTTTTTCAGCTTTAGTTTTTCCAATTGTTTGAAAATCAATAGCACTAAATATGTTAGAAATATTCACATCATTTTTTAGTTCAATAATCAACCCACCAAAATTTGCATCAAACAATTTTAATTTGTCAAAATCATCAGCAAATTGAAATCCAATTTTATTTCCAAATGACATTTTACTTATAGCTTCTGCTACTCCATTTCCTCTAACAGTGTGTATAGCGTTGATTTTATTGGCTCTTACCAATTCAGTAATTTTGGAGTAATTAGACTTCAGCAAATCAAAGTCTGGCAATGACTCCTTATCCATTTGAAGTGGAACATAGACAACTGTTGAATTTTCTGATTTGAATTCCGGAGATATTATATTTTTGAGATTTGCAGTATCCACAGCAAATGAAACTAAGGTAGGTGGGACATCCAAATCTTTGAATGAGCCAGACATACTATCTTTTCCTCCAATAGCTGCTCTTTCAAATTGTGATTGTGCATAATAAGCCCCAAGTAGTGCTGACATCGGCTTTCCCCATCTAGCCGGATTATCCCCAAGCCGCTCAAAATATTCCTGGAAACTAAACCACACGGATCTATAATCGCCACCAGCCGCCACAATTTTAGAGACTGACTCAACTACAGCATAAACTGCTCCATGATATGGTGACCAACTCGATAGATATGGATTATAGCCATAACTCATTATTGTTCCAGTAGTTGTCTCTTCAACTAATGTTGGAATTTTCGCGATCATACTTTCAGTTGGAGTAAGTTGATACTTTCCTCCGAATGGATAATTTACAGTAGCGGCACCAACGCAATTATCGAATCGTTCAACTAATCCTTTTTTACTTGCAACATTTAAATCCGCAAGCATTTTAAACCAATCAGATTTTACATCCGAACTTTCTGATTTATCAAAATATTTTTCTTCCGATGGTTCTGTTATTTTCACTTTACTACTTCTAGTAGCACCATTGCTATCAAGAAATTCACGAGAAATATCAACAATTGTTTTTCCACGCCAATGTATCTTTACACGTTTCTCTTCCTTAATTTCTGCCACTGTCGATGCTTCCAAATTCTCTTTAGCAACAGCTTCTTTGAATGCGAATTCATTCTCTTTAGTAATTACACAAGCCATTCTCTCTTGTGATTCTGAAATTGCAAGCTCAGTTCCATCAAGTCCTTCATATTTTTTTGGAACCATGTCAAGATTTATTTCCAATCCTTCCGCAAGTTCTCCAACAGCAACAGAAACACCACCAGCACCAAAATCATTACATCGTTTAATCATTCGTGTTACTTTTGGATTTCGGAATAACCTTTGAATTTTTCTCTCCTCAGGGGCATTCCCTTTTTGAACTTCTGCACCGCACGATATAATTGAATCCTCAGTATGTGCTTTTGATGAACCAGTAGCACCACCACATCCATCGCGTCCAGTCTTTCCACCAAGAAGAACCACTACATCACCAGGAGTTGGTTGTTCACGAACAACATTATATTTTGGAGTAGCTGCAATCACTGCACCTATTTCCATTCTTTTTGCTACATAGCCAGGATGATAAATTTCATCGACAAGTCCAGTAGCTAATCCAATTTGATTTCCGTATGAACTATATCCGTGAGCAGCTTCTGTTGTTATTTTTCTCTGTGGTAATTTACCCTCCATTGTCTCCTCAATTGGAAGTCGTGGATCGCCAGCGCCAGTAACACGCATAGCTTGGTAAACATAAGCACGTCCCGATAACGGATCACGTATTGCGCCGCCAAGACAAGTTGCAGCACCACCAAATGGTTCTATCTCAGTTGGATGATTATGAGTTTCATTTTTAAACATCACAAGCCAATCTTCTTCTTTCCCGGCTATATCAACTTTTACTTCAATGCTACAAGCATTAATCTCTTCCGATTCATCAAACCCTGCAAGCTTACCCTCTTGCTTTAACTTTTTCATTGCGAGAGTTGCAATGTCCATAAAATTTATATTTTTCTGATTTAACCTTTCACCGTAAACAATTTCTCTATCTTTCAAATATTGTTCATAAGTCTCTTTAATTCTGTTTGTTATATTTCCATTCTCAAATTCAACATCTTCAATTGTAGTGGAAAAAGTTGTGTGTCTGCAATGATCTGACCAATATGTATCCAATATTTTCATTTCTGTAACAGTTGGATTTCTCTTCTCTATATCTCCAAAATAATTTTGACAAAACTTGATATCTTCCAAATCCATTGCCAAACCCATGCTTTGCAAAAGTGTACTTAATGAGTTTTCATCCATGGAGATAAATCCGAGAATATCCTCAATATCTGCAGGAATAACAGTTTCATCAACAAGTGTTGTTGGTTTTCCAATAATTGCCTCTCTAGAATCAACTGGATTTATCAAGTATTTTTTGATCTTCTCAAAATCTTTATCAGAAATATCCCCTTTAACTATAACTACTTTTGCATATTTAACAGTTGGGCGTTCACCTTGGGTCAAAATTTGGATGCACTGTGAAGCAGAATCAGCACGCTGGTCATATTGTCCTGGTAAATATTCAATTGCAAAATATTTATCATTTCCATCAAGCTCTATAATTTCATCAAAAACATTATCCACAGGAGGTTCTGAAAAAATAGTTTCTCTTGCATTTAAGTAGGTTTCATCATTTATATTTTCAATATCATAACGATATAATATTCTTATTAATTCAATTCCCTCGACAAAAAGATGCTCTTTCAACTCTTTGGTTAAAGCAGCTACTTCAATATTAAATCCTTCTTTCTTTTCTACATATAGTCTTTTAATATTCATCAATTCCTCGTGTGTGGTGCAATTGTCAGATTTTTATTGCAGTATTAAAAACTTTTAATTCAATTTTGAAAGTTACTCAATTCTTCAGAATTTTTTTCTGAATTATGGTGTTCCTCAAATTTGTTTTATGATAGTATACTTGTAAATAGCATTTTCATTTATATTTGGGAAATAAATAATAATTAATGCATAGTGTCATGCATACAAGAAAATGCTGTCCGAATGCTTTTATCCTGCCTTGGCGGCAGACAGGCGGGAATCTTTAATTGAGAAATAGATTCTCGTCTGTCTGCCGCTCGCCTTGCGAAGCAGGACAAGGCAGGCTTAAAACATGCGGGAATGACAAAACACATTTGAGACATAGGTAAATGAACAAAAAAAAATCATATAAACCAGATTGGGCTCCAGCAGATGGTGGAGATGAATTTGCTGTAAATATAAAAAAAGGTGTAACTCCAATAATAAACTCAGAGATTAAAAATATTAGTAAATATGAGCCCTCAATTAATGAATATGTTGAAGGTGTATTAAATAACCGAAGAACACTTCTAGCAAAAACAATAACTCTAATTGAAAGTAACTCAGAGAAGCATTTTAAGAAGGCTAACAAGATAATACAAAAATTGCTACCCGAAGCTGGTAAATCAATCAGAGTCGGGATTACAGGTGTTCCTGGGGCTGGAAAGAGTACGTTTATTGAAGCACTTGGTTTGTATTTGATTAATAAAGGACATAAAGTTGCTGTGCTCACTGTCGATCCGAGTTCATCAATATCTAAAGGAAGTATACTTGGTGATAAAACTCGAATGGAAAAATTATCTCGAGAACCAAATTGTTTTATACGTCCCTCACCGGCTGGAAGTACTCTTGGCGGAGTTACTAGAAAAAGTCGAGAAACAATTACAATCTGTGAAGCTGCCGGATACGATGTTATTTTAATTGAAACTGTTGGGGTTGGACAAAATGAAATTACTGTTCGCGCTATGGTTGATTTCTTTTTGCTCCTGCTGATTCCAGGTGCTGGTGACGAACTTCAGGGAATAAAACGTGGGGTTGTAGAAATTGCCGATACTTTATTAATTAACAAAGCCGATGGAGACAATAAATCGAGAGCAGAAATTGCAAAAAATGAATATTCATCTGCACTGCATTATCTAAAACCAAAAATTGAAGGATGGATTACGCCCGTCGAAACATGTTCCGCAATTGGTGGTAAAGGAATAGAGGAGTTTTGGAGTTTAGTTTTAGAATTTGTCTCTCTTACTAAAAAGACCGGGTATTTTGAGAATAATAGAGCTGAGCAATCAAAGAAATGGTTTTATTCATTAATAGATGAAAAATTGAAAAGTAATTTTTTCAATGATAGTCTCATCACAGAAATGTTGCCAAATTTTGAGAAGGATATTATTAATAACGAGCTATTTGTAATTGAAGCTGTGGAAGAACTCTTTTCCAAATATAAAAAACGCTAGTTTCACTAGAAATTTTTACCATTTCTAAAGCACTTAGTTTTAGTGATTTATTTTCTTAATTTAAACAAACAATTATTAGAAATAATACTTTTGGGCTATGAAGAAATTTTTGTATCATATTTTGTTTTTACTCCTATTCATCTCATGTAAAGAAGATGAAAAGAAAATTAAGGTACCTTCACATGAAAAAGCAATTTCAAGAATTGAGTCCTCTTCAAAAACATATAAAAAAACTGAAAGTGATAGTGTTTCATCTCCCCTGAACGAACCAACGAATAATAATTTAGATAACAAAGATAGACGCCCTACCAACAGCGCAAAATCAATTTCAGAACTGTGGAGTACATATAAATCTACTAAAGAACTTGCTGCAAAGTTTATTTCTGAAAATAATTTGGATTCAATAATTGTTTATTTAAGTATTGCCGCAGATGCTGCATCTGATTTAAGTAGAGAAGACATAGCAACTTGGCAATTAAATAATATTGGACACTATTCAATAAATGAATTCAAAGAAAGAACAGATTTTGACATAAGATTAAGGCAATCAGTAGCATTAACAAATTCGAACGCAAAAGCTCTTCATCTAGAGGAAACAAAATTACTCTTTTCAGAGCATTATATAATTTTATCTAATGCAAAAATATATCTCGACAAAGCTCAAATCTTAGATAGTAAATTTAACAGATCTGAAAGGACTGATATTATAAAGAGAAATATTCAATTCATTGACTGGGTTGATAATTTTATTTCAGCTGGGAGTAGGAGAAAGTGAATGAATAGTTCAAACATTAAATTAATTATTATTTTATTT
>Ga0164315_10003749_pt1 | contig 11807 bp, 12 predicted proteins | sample GuaBasSedimGuay6_FD_113737 | JGI IMG/M metagenome (GOLD analysis project Ga0164315, IMG submission 113737) | Subseafloor sediment microbial communities from Guaymas Basin, Gulf of California, Mexico - Guay6, Core 4569-2, 0-3 cm | ecosystem: Environmental > Aquatic > Marine > Hydrothermal vents... | reverse complement strand
TGAATAAAGCCATTTTTTTCATCATCTATCTGACAGGTAAAAGTTTCACCATCTTTATTTAAATTCGATAATTCAATAATTCGGTAATCTAGAATAGGATTATCTTTGATGGATTTTTCAAGTTCATATATTATTTGATTTACGGCAGTATCTTTATTTAACATAGTGATAAGGATTTCATTTTCATTTTGTGTATATGAAGCAAATATCTTTTCTTGAGCTATCTGGCGAAAGGCCCGTGAAATATTTTTTATGGAAAATTCCCTGTCTATTGATGGGCTCCATTGAAGTTCAATTTGAGGATACTTGAGTTTAACGAAATTAGTTATTCGTTGGGATACAGGTCTTTGTCGTCCTGTTTGAAGAGCATTGAGAGCAATTTCACCAGCATCAAAATTAATCCTGAAATGTTCATTATATCTTAGTATCCATCTTTGCTCTTTGTATTTAAGATACACAGGAGTAGTATAGGTAGATCTGACAATTTGTTTGATTCGATCTATAGCTTTATCCTGTCTCAACCCTGCTAAATCTCTGCCGAGGAAACTAATGCCAGCTGCAACACCTGAGTGCTTAAAATAAAGGTTAAGGATTAGAAAAGAGCACACAACTAATATTATTATTGTTAGAGAGATTACAAAAATTAACTCCCCACTGCCTTTACGGAGATTAGTTGCTTTTAGATCCATTCAATATTTTCCTTTTGTCGATATACGAGAACCATTGGTAGTAAATAACTTACCAGAGTACCTGTCCATAGAATCAATGTAAATATTGATAAAGTATCACTGCCTGGTCCGGATGTAAAAATGTATGGCAGGAGCCATCCTCCTGTTGCTGCTTGTAGGAATGTCCAAAATGAAATTTGGCACATTAAGGCCATGATTGGGGCATCGATAAAAAGTAGCTGGCTTCCGGGAAGAAACAATCCTGCAAAAACAGCTTTTTTTCCGGCAAACTCACGTAATTTTGCTGTTTTAGTATTTTTTGCTTGTTTTTCACTATTATCTTTTAATGTATCCAGTTTATCAGCACAGTCTTCACAATAAGTTTTGCTTCCTGCAACATGGTGGCAGAGATTGCACGTTGATGTAAAGCAGTGAGAGCAGTGACTTGATATAATATCTATTTGTTCCCTGATGAATAAGAGCAAACCAACAAGGCCACCTCCCATAAGGAACCATCCAATGAATCCAAGTAAATTTTTATTGAGTTTGAAAAAGTTTCTGGAGTTGAAAAATGAAAAATTGGCATCAAATATCTCAAGATCCGGCCCTTCATCCATTAGTGGTAATTTTTGAACTGATGAAGGAACAGATAAAAAGCGTTCCAGTTGACTTTCAGGAGTAGCAAGTTTTTTTGCCCATCGAAGATATTGTTCACCCTTATCTTTGTTTCCCTGAAAATTATGAATAGCTGATATGTTAAATAGTGCAGCAACACTTTTTGCTTCAATTCCAAGTGCATTTTGAAAGAAACTGATAGCCTTCTTATAATTTCCCAATCTACCTTGAATGACTCCCAGATTAATCAGAACTTTTTCATCTTTGTGAATTTTGGATAGTTTAGTAAAAATACCTTCAGCGCTATTAAGCTCCCCTCTACGAAGTGACAATAGACCGTGGCTATAAAGAGTGGCATAGTCATCAGGATTATTTTTAGCTAATTCTTCAAAATACGCTGCAGTTTTTTGTTGATTTCCAGCTTGTAGGGCTTCAATTTCTTTTATTAGTTTAAAGTTATCAAAAAAACTGATTGGTAAAAGAAGAGGAATTATTAAAAGCATGGTAAGAAGAAAGAGGTATGAGATTCTTTCTCCGGAATTCATTAATGGCCACAACAAAACAGGAATGAAGATAATTAATCCTGAACTAAAAGATAAAATAAAAATTGCTGCCATTGAGCCAAGACCAAGAGTGATAGCTATTCCTTTTACAGAAATAAATTCAACAAAAAAGTGATGTAGTTTTTCGAAATATTTAATTACAAGAGCTGTTGCAGTTGTAAATAAGGAAATCATGGTGGCAATAAATAGAATAAGACCAATATCACACAATATTAATCTTCGAATCCAGAGATTAGAGAGACTTTCAGTGAGCCATTCCATTAATTGACCGGCAGCAGCAACAAAATTCCCTTTTCTTGCTTCAATCCAGGTTTTGGTAAGGTAGTAGCTCAATGAGTTTGCAGAGTATACTTTAGCCTGCCTTAGAAGAGATGGAACCAGTGAGTTTTGATCGGTTAATTCAAAATATTCTGCTTCAATAAGAAGTTTGTCTGCAAATTCGTTACTATGAACCATAGATTGAGACAATAGTATATGACCGGTTAATCTTAAATGGGCCATACCTTGTTCTTTAAGGTTCCATCTTAAGGCTTGTATTCCCATCGTGAAATGCCAGTCTGCATCAGTTACATTTTCGGTGGTTAGCCTGTAGAAAAGTGCTTCAGATTGTTTTTTAAAATTGTCACTTTCTGTAGGTGAACTTTTTAAACTTTGTACCTGATTAATCCACGCCTTAATAAATACTGCCAAAGAATTGTTTGGTGCTGTCTGTAAAAAGATATCTATTTTTTTAAGGAGGCTTCGGTCGAGAGTGGATTTATTAAGATGAATATTATCAAAGAGTATTCTGGTAGCTTTTACATTAACAACAAGCTCTTTTAGCTGTTCTCTAAAAGAATAATTATTGTTAACAGATTTTTTTCTGTTCAAATGTTTTTGCTGTTCTTCTATCTGAGCAGCTTCTTTATAGAAGAGATCAGCTGGTGAGCTTTTCTTTAAAAACTTCTTTAATAATTTAAGGGCAGTTTCATTTTCTTTTATTTTGAGAAGAAGTCTCGCCCCGAGATAGCTATCAACAGGAGAAATTTTAGGGTGATCTATAAATTTTATGTAAATGGCAAAAGTATCTTTATTAGTATGGGGATTGAAATTTTGAATGAATAAATTATAGGCTTTTTCCGCTTTAAGAGGATCGTCTATTTGTTCATAGAGTTTTCCAAGAAGATAGGTTATCCATGGATTGTTGGTATTTTTTTTGTAGAGATCTTCAGTAAAAAAAAGAAGATCCTGTTTATTGCTTATGCTTAGTTTAGGAATTATGGCACTAAGCTCAAGGAATAGGCCTGTTTCAATTATGTTGTTTGATAATATAAGAATATATTCATCGAAGGCATCATCTTCACGATTTTCTTTGATTGCCTTATGCGCTGTTTTCAAGTGATAACCTTTAAAAGCGTATCTTTTTAATTTGTCGAGAATGATTATTTTACTTTTCGCAGCATGAGCAATTAACGAACCTGGAGATTTTTCCTGTACTTTTTTTAGTGCCTGTCGGGCAAGAGAAAGTCGTTCTTTGAATTGGGATTTGCGTTTTGCAAGTTTGGCAAGCTGAATATAGACTTCTCCCATTTGAAGAAAAACTTGAGTAAAATCAGGGTTAATATCTATTGCCTGTAAAAATGCAAATAGAGCTTTTTCATATTGACCTTCATCTTTAAAGTCAAGACCATCAAGAAATAAAGTTTCTGCCTGTATGGTAAAACGTGGATCAATATCAATTGATGGTGGTGGTGCAGGTTTTTTTCGTCTTTGTTTAACCGGTTTAATAAAATCATCAGGGTCAGGTCTCTTCCATTGCCTTTCAACATGTGGTTTTATTTCTTCCTGCGAAAGTTTTGCGACCCTATTTCTGACAATAGGTTGTTCTATGTCTTTATTATCAATATGTTGAATTAATTTTTGTGCCCATTGTGAGTATTTTTTCTTTCTTTTATGCTTTTCAACTCTTAGAATCTTTAAACTCACACGTTTTGCTTTTTGGATAGAACCTGCTTTTAGTAATGTTTTTGCAAGACATTTCATTACTTTAAGATTACGGTTTTTTTGGCGAAGAACAATCAACCAGTGTTTAGCTGCTGCTTCAAAACGACCAAGCTGATAACATTCAATTCCTGCATAATATCTAGCTCGTAAATTTCCTGGATTAAGATGAAGTATTCGTTTCCACCATCCAAGAGATTGTTCAAAAAGATCAGTCTTATCTGATGGATCCTGTAGATTGAGAGCATGTTTGTGCAGTGCTCTGGCAAGAAATTTCATTGCAGGTATACTATTTGGTTTTTTTTCAATGACTGAAGTCCATTGTAATATTGCACCAGTGAGGTTACCCATGGCAGCAAATTCCAGTCCTAAATGCAGAAAAACAATAGGAGCCTTTTTTTGTTGTAAAATGCTTTGAAAAACTGATTTGGCTTTTAAGTGTTCACCTTTTTGAGAATATGCCTTACCAAGAAGAAATTGAAGTCTAATATCTCTTGGATTTTTTTTAGCCATATTCTCAAGGTTTGTTACGCCACAGAATGCTGTTGCAGGTAAAAAAAGAAAAATAAATAGTAAAACCCTGAAAACATTCACAGGTATTAATGATTTTAGATTATTTTTAATTTTTTTAAGCAAACGAGAGTACTCCACATCTACATATACCTTTTTTATGGTAAATTGTTTCTATTCTGCTTCTATTAGAAATAGAGGTTGTCCTTCCTGAACAGTTTCTTCATTTTTAGCTAGAATTTTGACAATCTTACCACCTTCATCGGCCTTTATTTCGTTCATCAATTTCATTGCTTCAATAATACACACAGCTTGACCAGGAGCTACTCTTTGGCCAATTTCTACATAAGCAGGTTTTTCAGGTCCCGGTTTTCTGTAAAATGTTCCCACCATTGGCGAAGAGATAGTAATAAGATCTGAATCATCAATTTCAGGAGCAGATGAATTTTCTGCAGGTGATGGAGCAGCTAAAGGTGCAGCAGAAGTAATTGGGGATTGTTGCGGTATCATTGGTGCAGCACGTTGTGAAAGAGGTACAGTTGATAGTTTGATTCGAGAATCTTTAGTCTCCAGCTCAAATTCTTCAAGTTCAAATTCTTTTACCAGTTCAAGGATTTCACTTGTTGTTTCTACAATATTTTTCATTGGTGTCGTTTCCTTTCATTTTCAGCTATTTTTCTAATTTTTTTTAATCTGTGAAATACTCCGGCTTTTGTCAGAGGAGGTGTTAAGATTTCTCCGAGTTCTCTTATATTTAAGTCAGGATAAGCCAGTCTCGCTTTTCCAGCAACCTGCAGTTTTTCAGGTAATTGGTCAAATATATTTTGTTCTTGAAGAAACGTTATTGCCTCCATATCTTTGGCTGAACTATTGGTCGATCGCCTTAAATTACCTACTTCACAGTTTACACTTCTATTTACAATATTCTTTATATCACGGGTTATCAAAATATCCTGTAAAAATAAAACAGTAGCTGTAGCACCGACAATAGTCAAAAACTTCTCAATATTTTCAGAAGAAGTTGTATAAGCAACTGTTTTATGTCTTCGTTGAGTATAAAACATTTGAACACCATTTTGGGAAAATGCATGCTTTACAATCGATTTATTAATGTTATCAGGAATTATCAGTTCAAGGTGAAGTCCCTTTTTCGGTATCCATAAGTAGCCTGATTTCCAGTATAAACCGCATATAAAAGCTTTTAGACAGCAGGTTTTGTGCTTTTTTGTATCGTCTATCGTGTTGAAATCAATCTCTTTAAACTTATCATTAATAATTTGCAGTTTTATTAAATGTTTACGAGGTGAGCGTTTGCTTGCTCTTTGCTCCAGTTTTATTTGTTGTTTTTTTCCATAAACTTTTCTTGCAAGCAGAACAATTCTTTGAGCGCAGAGAACATTATTGGTTTTAACGGTAACAACAGAGTCATCATGGGCAATAATGAATTCTCTGATAAGAGTCATTAACTCAGTTTTCAAACAACAGGCACGCATTTCATGGTAAACAGACAGTAAGTCCTTTTTTACCTGATCATTTATGGAATACTTTTCTTTCATTTTTTTGTAGCCGTTGGTTAAAATCTGAATTTTTAGACAGGTTAATTAATTGTTTTGTTCAAGGTCAATTTTATTATTTCTTCGGCAGTTTTTTCCGGTGAATGTCGAATGAGCCCTTTTTTACATAGGAGGGGGGCATTAATGACCGTTGTCTTACATAGATGACTTAGCTTTTGCAGAGGCTCAATTTTAAGTGAACCATGTTCTTCATATTGTTTTATTCGATCTGTTTCAATTTCACTGTTGTTTGCCAGGATATAATCCAGTCTTTTAAGGGATGTGGTTGATAAAAGGGCTTCGACATGATTTTCAAGAGTAAAGTTATCTGTTTCTCCCGGTTGGGTCATCATATTAGCAATGTATATGACGGGGGAAGTTGAATTATTGATAGCCTTACAAATTCCCTGGACAAGAAGGTTTGGAATGATAGATGTATAAAGGCTTCCAGGGCCAAGAATTATTGCGTCTGCATTTTGAATTTTTTCAATGACTTTTTCTGCAGGTAACGGAGATTGAGGAATTAGTTCAATTGTCTTTATTGAAACTTTTGTTTTTGAAATATTTGTTTCACCTGTTATCGTAGTTCCGTCTTTTAAAGTTGCTTTTAAGGCAACATTTTTACAGGTTGATGGCAGTACTTCACCACTGATTGCTAAAACTTCACTTGCTGATTTTACAGCTTCTAAAAATCCTCCTCTAATATCAGTGAGTGCAGCCAGTAAAAGGTTGCCAAATGAATGACCACTTAAAGCTTCTCCTTTAGTGAATCTGTATTGTAGTAGCTGTGAAAGGAGTTCGTCTTGATTTGCAAGAGAGATAAGGCAGTTACGAATATCTCCTGGAGGTAAAATCTGCAGATCTTTTCTCAATCGCCCTGAACTACCTCCATCATCAGATACAGTTACGATGGCTGTTAAATTCGATGAATATTTTTTTAAACCACCAAGAATGGTAGATAAACCTGTTCCCCCTCCTATTGCTACAAGGGTTGGGCCTCGTTTTAGTTGCTTCTTTTTCAGCCAGTCTGTTGCTACGGTTCTTGTGTTTTTTTTATTTGTTACCTCAGGAAGAATTTTTCTAAGTAAGAGCCAGATAATAAGTATTGTTAAAACTATGCCAATTAGCAGGCCTGAAAGCATTGGTTCATAGTAAAGTGTAATATACGAATATAGTTTCATTATTTTTGAATTTTTTCTTTCGGGGATAAATTTACTTTTGATTCTACAGGAGGCCCCCATGGACTATGAACAGGATGATTGTGTTTGGTTGTTTTTAAAGAAGACAATGTTTGGGCTTTAAGTTTCTTCATATAGTATTCAGGATTTGAGGAAAGTTGTCTAATTACCTTGTTGTCTGGTGATGAGGTTTGGAATATTGTTGTTCCATGAGAATCTAAAAGAATGACCATTGGCAGCATTTGTGGTGAGAATTTTGAGATAACTTCAGAATTGTCATCGATATAAAATGTTTTCTGTGAATCTAGTTTTGCCATATAGTTGTTGGCTACAGACCTCTTAGTGTTACAAAAAATTAAAAGAGGTTTAATTCTGCCGTAAAAATCATTTTCTGCTCTAATTTGTTGTTGAACAAGATTCAAGGTAATTCCATCCCATGGTTTAATCAGATATAGCAATGTAAACTGGTTTCCACAAATAGATGAAAAGGTCGTTTTTTCTCCAAGATATGAGATTAAATTAATTTTATTGAAACTCGTTGTTTTGCTATTGGCAGGCTCTGCCATTGATAACCTGCTATACAGCAAAACCATAGAGAAAATCAAAACCAATAAATATTTGTTCACCAGATAAACCTTTAATCCTTTCCTGCAAGACTTAATAATTTGATTAGTGAAAAAGCTATCGAAGTAGGGCAGGTAATTTTGTCTTACTCTAATATAACAAAAAAACTATAAATATTCTTCTTTTTGTCGATAGGTGTTATATGAATTCAAAATTTTTATTCACTAAATATAAGGGAGACAACAATGCTTACACTCTTAACTTCAGGCAGTAAAATGCGTCAGCTCTATTTGCAATATTTAAAACAAAGAAAGGCCAATGGTGAAGATAACCAGTCTGTCAGCGCAGTTCTGGCTTCAATTAAAGCAATGATTATTGAAAAAGACAGTGATGGGAAAGCATTCTCTGCATTTATGCAAAAAAAGAGATTTCAACAATATCAAAGGAACTTGAATTCTTTAGGCGATTCTGTAGATCCTGCTTCTTAGTATTTAGACTATGGATTCAAGGAAGATTTTACTGGTTGGCGATAAAGGTGAATCAGGTTTAACTGGTCCCCTCTTTCGCCTTTTTCAGTTAGCTGAAATTTTATCTTCTCATTATTTAGTAACTGTTGTGGGCTCAAAATCTGTTTTTTCTACTCTTGATTCAATTCAGGTTCTAAGTCATGAAGAAGCTGTTTTGAAACATCTTATTCGAGAGCATGACATCGTTTTGTGCCGACCAGGACTGTTGTCTGTCAAAAACCTTTGGCAGATTTTATCAGAAAAGAAGTATCTTGTTACAGATTTATTTATTCCTCAACCTATAGAGGGATTACATTATTTTTCCCAAATAACAGGGGCTGGTCAGAAATATTATAATAATAGTCAAAGAAGACTACGAAGAGCAATCAGATGTAGCGATTTTTTTCTCTGTTCCTCTCCTTCACAACGCTTGTTTTGGTTGGGGGCAATAACCGGCATTAGAAATTTACCTGTTTCATTTATTGTTCAGGATCCTCACTTATCTTCTTTAATTGATTGTGTTCCACTGGGTATAAGTGAAGTTTCCAGTGAAAAAAATAAGCACTGCGGTTTAGTCGGAAATCGGGATGATATATTTAAAATTGTGTGGGGTGGAGGATTGTGGAACTGGACAGATCCTGAACTTTTACTTTCTTCAATTTTATCTCTGGAAGAGAATGTTAAAAAAAATATAAAAGTTATCTTTCCTGGAATTGTTCATAGTGATACTCAAATTCCTTTACCTTTAACAGCTGATAAGGTTTGCAAAAGAGTCGAAAATTCTTCAGAACTTAAAAAAATGGTTGAATTGACACCAGGCTGGCTATCTTTAGAGCAGTACAGGCAAAAGCTTTATACTTCCAACCTTGGTATTAGTCTTCACAGAAATGGAGTGGAGAGTGTACTATCGTGGAGGTTAAGAATAATTTCTTATATAGAAGCCGGAATACCTGTAATTTTAAGCGAAAACTGTCCTTTGGCAGAGCTGATTGCAGAGTATGGAGCAGGAATCGTCATACCAGTTGAGTCTGTAGAAAAATGTTCTCAGGCAATCAGTCAACTATTTTTAGATAGAGAGTTTTATTTGAAGTGTAAAAAGGCAATGAACAAAATAAGACAAAGCCTGCTTCTTGAAAAGATATCAAAACCGTTAATTGAGTATTGTGATGCTCCACGGAGAGCACCTGATCTGAAGTCTTTGAATTTGTGGACCTTACCGCAGATTGTATTACCTTGATTGAATGAGAGATTGGATTTATATATGGATAGTATGGATAGAGAAATATTGGATAGACTTCAACAGGGAATTCCTTTGGTGTTAAATCCTTTTGAAATAGTATCAACAGAGCTAGGTCTTGAATTTACTCAATTTCAAAAGAAGATGTCTAAATTAACTGATGAAGGGTATATCTCTCATCTTGGACCAATTTATGATACACGCAAAACAGGGTATAAAACCACGTTAATGGCTATGAAATGCATACCAGATAAATTAGATAGCTGTGCTCGTGTTGTTGCATCCTATGCCGGTGTAAGTCATTGTTACGAAAGGGAAAATCATTTTAATTTATGGTCAACACTTGCCGTTCCTCCAGAGTCTTCTTTTGCTTTAATTACAGATAAAATGGAGAAACTTTCAAATGGGGGTATTTTAAAGACGATTTTCCTACCTGAAGTTTCGCGATATAAACTTCGCGTTAATTTCAAATTGTCTGAAAGAACTTTCAAGGAACCTGATAAAGATATGAAAAGTTTAAAAAGTGGTGAAACTGATAATACCGATATATTGGAGTCATTTGAATTTTCTGAGAATGATACCGATTTGTTAAAAGTACTTCAACATGGTTTCCCCTGTATTTCTAATCCTTTTGAGGCATTAGCTGAAGGTTCAGGTTTCACTGTTCAACAATTGTATAATGGAATGAAGCAACAGTTGGAACGAGGCTTTATCAGGCGTGTGGCCTGTCTTGTTAAACACAGGAAAGCCGGTTACAGGGCAAATGGAATGGCAGTATGGCAGGTTAACGATAAAAATGGAGATGCTGTTGGTAAAATTTTGGCAAAAGATGATTCAGTTAGTCACTGTTACAAAAGATTAACTCAAAAAGAGTGGCCTTATTCACATTATGCGATGATTCATGGAAAATCTGTCGATGAAGTAATTAGTAAGGCTTGTATTCTTTCAAAAAATGCAAACTTAACCAAACCTTTGATTCTGTTTAGTTTAAAAGAATATAAAAAATGCCGATTAAAACTATATACCGATGCTTATCGAACCTGGCCTGAAGGGATAATTTAAGATGTCAGATACAAAAAGTAAAAAGATGGTACTTTATCGTAAAATGACAACATTACGAGGTGAATTGTTGTTAATCAAGCGTTCTCAAAACAGATTGCAGACTAAACTAGATGCATTATTGGCATCTCATGCCTCTGTTGCAGTATTACTTAATGAAGAGCGTAAACTACTGGAAGAAATGGTTTTGGCTTCTAATGTTGCTCAACATGAAACCAGGATTGAACTTAAGAAGGCTGCATAAATTATGGCTATTGGAAATCTCGAAAATCTTCAGGAAGATGAAGTTCTTAGAGTGATTAGAGAGATTGTTGAGAGCGGAGAAGAGTTTGGAGGGGTTCCGGTTTGTACATGTCACGAATGTCTTATTGACATAGCTGCAATTGCCTTAAATACTTTACCTCCTCATTATGTTGCAGATAAGTATTACAAGTTTCCAGATTCTCCAACAAAGGAAAAACAGCGTAACGAGCAGGTAACGCAGGCAGTACGAATGGCAATAAAGCGTGTTGTTGATCATCCGCATCATTAATTTTTCAAATAGCCGGATTATCTGAAAAATTACTACAAACTGTAGTGGCTAAATTAGCCTCAAGTTGATGGTGCGCTTGCAGATGAACATGTTGAGCAGTTCGTACTTGAACAGTCTGAACAGGCTGAGCTACTTCCTTTGGGCCTTGCAATAAGGCTCATTTTTCTTTTGGCAGGTTTGTCACACTGAGGGCAATTTTGTTCTTCATTACGTTTCGATGCTGAAATTAGTTTATCAAATATTATATTACAATGAAGGCATTTATAATCATATATAGGCATTGTTTATCTCTTTCATAAGAAACGATAGTAAAATACGATCAGTTTCTGGTGTTATCATTATGATAATTTGATTTTTACGAGAAGTTTCATTACTTCTTTTGTATGGAAGAATGAAACTTACAAGTAAGCTACTGTACTCTGAAAGATATAAAGTTTCAAGTATAGTAATTTCTTACAAATATGATTGTGTAGATATTAATTGTATTGTTGTTTATATTGATAGAGAAATGGAAGTTGGATTAGTTTGTATCTTTCAGGAAGTTTTGGTGACAAGTGAATCTAAATCGGGTTATTGGTTTTATAGCAATAATACTTGTATTTATTTTAGGTTTACTTTTGGTTGTTTCTTATACTAATGATTCTTACCTGAAAAGTAAGGCAATAGTTGAGCTTCAACTATCTCCTCAGGTTGATTTGAAGTTAGTAAAACTTTTTGATTCAATTGAATTTAATTCTATCTATGCATTTAATCAGCTACAAAAAAAGTTAAGATATCTAAGTCCTTCAGTGAGGGCTGTTTTGTTGAAAACGGCTCTTCTTCGTTCGATTAACAGTTCTTCA
>Ga0164315_10003748_pt1 | contig 11809 bp, 8 predicted proteins | sample GuaBasSedimGuay6_FD_113737 | JGI IMG/M metagenome (GOLD analysis project Ga0164315, IMG submission 113737) | Subseafloor sediment microbial communities from Guaymas Basin, Gulf of California, Mexico - Guay6, Core 4569-2, 0-3 cm | ecosystem: Environmental > Aquatic > Marine > Hydrothermal vents >... | reverse complement strand
GTCCCTCAACGAGGATGACTTGCAGAAACTCGCAAAGACATGGGAGCCCATGAAGTCGGAACAGGCCCGGTCCATGGCGGCGGTGTCCAATCCGCCGGACAACTGCCAGCTATGGGGCCGAAACAGGTCCCGTCCCAGCAGCAGATTATAGCTGTAGCGCCGCGAGACGGCGGTCCGGCGAGCGTTGAACGAAGGCGACACCCTGTTCACACCGCGTACTTCCACGTCCGCGGGCAAGACCCGGGACAATGCACCATGCATCCGTTCGGCTTCGTTGTCCGTGCGCACCGAAAGATGGGCCACCTGCCCCCGGGCGTGGACTCCGCGGTCGGTCCGCCCCGCTCCCACGGGCATGACGTCACGCCCCAGGAGGCGTGAGCAGGCCCGTGCCAGTTCACCCTGGACCGTGCGGTGGTCGCGCTGCATCTGCCAGCCGTGGAAGCCGTCGCCCACATAGGCCAGATCGATCTTCAGGCGGATGGGGCCGTCGCTGCCGGGAAGACCTTTCACGCCCCACCCCCGGCTTTGAGGCGGGCCCAGGTCGTCAGCACCAGCGCGACAGTCCAGATCAGCAGCGTCAGTCGTGCCGACCAGGACGGCTCGCCCACGTCGAGGCCCACCGGGCGGCGGCGGCGCAGGCTCAAGCCCAATGCCTCCGCCCGGCGCATGAGGGTTTCCAGCAACGGCACGACGACCCTGGCGCGATTCCTGACCCGGGACATCCAATTGCGCCGATAGTTGGCGGTTGCCGACCCTTGGCGTAGACGGACCACCGCCTCGATGCGCCTCGCTTCGCCCAATACCGTGGGGGCCGTACCCAGGGCCACCACCAGCATCAGGGGCAGGTCTTCGTCCCGCAATCCCAGCCGGCGCAGGGGGCGAAACCACCATCGAACAGCGCTCACCAACTCGTCCAGGGGTACCGTGCGCATGAGAACCGCCAGCCAGGCCGCCGAACCGGCGACGCGCGTCAGAGCGACCAGGCCGGCCACCGCCCCGGCCCATGAAGGACGGCCCAGTGGCGCGGCCTCGGTTGTAGTCAGGATGTGCACCGCCATGACCAGCAGGGCCACTGACCACCATGGCGTGAGGGCGCGCAGCTGGCGGCCCGCATCCAGGCCGGTGGTGGTCAGCAGGACGACCGGGACCAGGACTGCCGGTGCCACCGCCAGCGGCGGCACCGTGAAAACCGTCGCCATACCCAGGACGCAGGCGCCCAGGCGGATTGACGGGTGCAGTCGACCCAGGGCCGAGGGTCGCAGTTCAGCCGCCGCGAAAGCAGGAGCGGGAATCATACGGCCGTACCACCCGCCAGCACGGCGGCGATTTGTACCGCGTTCCAGGCCGCACCCTTGAGCAGGTTGTCCGCCACTACCCACATCAAGAGCGCCCGGGGGTTGGCCGGGTCCTGCCGCACCCGACCCACGAAGACCTCGCGGCGACCGTTGGCTTCGCGGGGCGTGGTGAAATCATGGGGATCGGCAGTCACCTGGACCGATGGCTGGTCAGCCAGGGCCGCCACCGCCTCGGCGGGGGTGATCGGATTGTCACAGACCACCCGCAGGGCGGCGCTGTGCCCATTGACCACCGGCACGCGGATCGCGGTGCAGGTAACGGCCAGGTCATCGTCCCTGCCCAGGATCCGCCTCAACTCACGGCCCACCTTGGTTTCTTCCTCGTAGCTGCCGTCCGCCTGGGCGGCGCCGATGGCCGGTAGCACGTTGCCGGCCATGGGGCGCGGAAAAATATTGCCGGCAGGCGGGGCACCGGCCTGTTGCCGCACCAGCTCGTCCAGCGCCTGTTGTCCACCCCCGGAAACCGCCTGCAGGGTGGTGGCGTGGACTTCGCGCAACCCGAGATCCACCAGGGGCGCCACCGCCAGGGCAATCTGGATGGTCGAACAGTTGGGGTTGGCGATAATGGCACCGCCGGGATCCAGTCGGGACAGGAGATCGCCGTTGATCTCGGGAACAACCAGTGGCGAACCCGACTCCTGCCGGAAGGCCGACGAGTTGTCCACCACGCGCACACCGGCCTTCCGTGCTACCGGCGCCCACCTGCGGCTGGCCTCGCTCCCCGCACTGAAGAGCGCCAAGTCACAGTTGTCGAAGGATGTTTCGTCAACGGGGCGGCAGGCCAGTTCGCCTGTCAGAAACGGCAGCGTGGTCCCCGCCGAACGCGACGAGGTCACCAGCAGCGGTTCACCTGTCAGCCAATCCTGCTGCGCTAGCAGGTCGAGCATGGTTCTGCCCACGAGTCCGGTGGCGCCGAGAATTGCAGTGCGCATGCGCACGGTCTCCTTGGTTCGGGTGACCGCAGCATGGTAGCACCGGCCACCGGTCCGGTCAAAACGCCGGCACCGAAGGATTGGCCAGCCAGCCCGGTGATGCTAGGTTCGGCTTGGAAGAAGACAGACCCTTGTGCCCAGGAGATGCGCGACCATGATGCTTCCCGCCCCCAACCCCGTACGTCACATCGCCCTGCTTTTGGCCTGTTGTCTGACCTGCGCCCTGGGCACGGGTTGCCTCGACGGCGGCACCGACCGCGCCGACAAACTGGCGGCCATCGCCCGCTGGGAGGACCGGCGCCTCGCCCCCCAGGATTCACTGGGCGGTATGCTCGCCGATGGCGACGCCCACGTCAGGCTGGCGGCGGTACGAGCCGCGGGCCTCATCGGTCGCGATGACGCCCTGCCCCGCATGATCGATCTGCGCGAGGACCCCAGCCAGACGGTGCGAGCCCAGATGCTATTCTCCCTGGGCCTGCTGGCCGACACTTTGGCCGTACCGGTACTGGTGGCAGCGATCACCGACCCCCGTCCAGCCATCCGGCAGGCCGCCCTGCGGGGGCTGGCCCAGATGCCCAACCGGGGTGCCGCCTTGGTGCAAGTGGCGGCAGGAGACTCACCCAAGGACCGCGCCGCGGCTTGGGACGCCCTGCGCAACCAGGTCGATCAGGTCGGGCGCCAGGAACTCCTGCTCGCCCTGCAGGGCGGACTGGTGAGCAGTGAACCGGATGTCCTGTGGCGGGTCCTGCGCTGCGTGGAACGCCTGCCGGATTCGACCCTGGTACCTCTGGTGATTCCGGCTACCCGCAGCGACCGGGTCCAGGTGCGCGTGCACTCCTACCGGGCCCTTGCCCGCCTCGGCGGCGCCGCGGCCCGCCAGGCGGTACTGCTCAGTGCGGCGGACCATGCCTTCCGGCGTCTGCCCGGACAGCGAGTGGATATTGCTGCCTGTCGGGCTCTGGGAACCCTGGCCGTCGAGGCTCCCCCCGAGCAGATGCCGGCCGTGGCCGCCTTTCTCATCGACCGCAGCGGCAGTGCTTCATCCCACGTGGCCATGGCGGCCCTGGACGCCATGACCGCCTGTGTCGCCCGGCGCCCCCTCCCCGACGAAGCCGCGGATCAGGAAAGCCTGCTGCCGGTGTGGCGGATCCGCATGGCGCGGGCGGCGCTGCAGCGCATGGATCACCCTGAAGCAGGGGTCCGCGCCGCAGCCGTCACGGCCCGGGCGGCCCTGCGCGGGGCCGGTTCGCTTGACGACTTCGCCCCCCGCCTGGCAGTGGAGGAATCGGCCCACGTGATGGCGGCGCTGACCAGGGCCGTGGGCGATCTCTGCACGGATCCGGACAACCGGCTCAAGCCCTTCCTGGGCAGCCTGCTCTTCGACGCTCCGCCGGATACGGACCTGCCTGCCCAGCGCTGGTTGCGCAACGGCCTGGTGGGCGCCGCCGCCCTGGACGCTCTGGCGGCCAACGAGACCTGCGACCCCCATCACCGCTGGCAGACCCAGGTGGACCTCATGATGCGTGCGGTGATGCCCGGTGCCACCGACGACGAGCAGGTACTGGCCGCCACCGCCCTGGGGCATCTGGGGGATCACCCTGACGATGCCACCGCCCGGGGCGTGGTGGGAGTGGCCAGGCGAATCGCCGGCCCCTGGCGCAGCGACCTGAAGCTGGCGGCTATCGAGTGTCTGGGCAAGATGTTCAGCGCCCCGGATTCGGTGTGGACACCCGGTGAAACCGCTACGGCCGAAACCCGCTTGCTGCTGTCGTCGTCCTTCGACGATCCGGACGTGCGCATACGCCTGACTGCCCGCCGCACGGCACAGGAGACCGGCTTGCTACCCGCGCACCTGATTCCCACGGCCGCCAGCCTGCGGGCCACCCTGCCGGCGTTTGTACGCAGTGCGGACCAGCCCCCGGTGACGGTGCAGTTCGACGCACCGCGAGTGACCGGCACCACGAACCGGGGCTCGTTCACCCTGGAACTCAAGCCGGACGTGGCGCCCAACACCTGCGCCGTGTTCCTGGACCTGGTGAACCGCGGTTTCTACGCAGGTCTGACCTTCCACCGCGTGGTGCCCGACTTCGTGGTACAGGGCGGCGACCCCACCGGCACAGGCTGGGGCAGCTCCGGCTACACCATTCGCAGCGAGTGGAGCGACCTGCCCTATCACCGGGGCATGGTGGGCATCGCCCACAGCGGCAAGGACACCGGCAGTTGTCAGTGGTTCGTGACCCTCAGCGAGCAGCCCCATCTGGTGGGGCGGTATACCGTCTTCGCCGAGGTCGTCGACGGGTTGGAGATCTTCGATGGCATGCAACCCGGGGACAAGTTCAACCTGGCGGTGGCACACTAGATCAACGGAAGCGGGGCGCCCGATATTGGACGCCCCGCCCTGGTCATGATCACCGCGTTCAGGACCGCAGCATCCGGATCATCGACGCCCACGTGGGCGAGGCCCCGTGCATCAGGATGCCCAGCCGGAAGAGCTTGCCCGCCGCCTTGGCCGCGAACCAGATCGAGGTGGCCATCAGCAGCCAGGACAGGCCGATCTGCCAGACCGGCGGCGTCTCCACGCACACCCGCATGAACATCAGCACCGGCGAGAACAGGGGCACCAGGCTCAGCACCACGGCCAGGGTGGAATCGGGAGACCTGAGGATCACCGACAACAGCATCATGGGAATGACCATTCCCATGGCCAGCGGCGTGTGGAACTGCTGACTGTCCTGGACACTGTTGCACAGGGCTCCCACCCCGGCGTAGAGGGTGGCGTAGAGAAAGAACCCCAGCAGGAAGAACATCACGAACGAGATCAGGATGATCGGGGTCATGAAAGCCACATCCAGGGTGAAATCGCCCACCGACACGCCGCGCTGGCTGAGGACGAAGAAGGCCATGGCCCAGATACCGAACTGGGTCAGACCCGCCATGCCGATGCCCAGCACCTTGCCCAGCATCAGGTGCCCCGACGAAACGCTGGCCAGCATGACCTCGGCCATGCGGCTGCTCTTCTCCTCGATCACGGCGGTCAGGGTGTGGCTGCCATACATGATCACCATGATGTAGATGATCATGATGAGCACGAAGGCCATGACGAACGAGACCGCCTCGTTCTGTTCCGTATCGCCGCCCTCGGCGCTGACCGTGCGGCTGGTCCAGTCGGTGCGCGTGGTCAGGTAGGTGTACAGCGACTCGGGCACGGCGGCCCGGGTGAAACGTCCTTCGCGCAGTACGCGATCCAGTGCCGGCTGCAGCACCTCGTCCCGCAGCACCATGGAACTGACCGACTTGTTGTAGAACGTGGCCCGGGGAGCGGACATGGACATGAAGTCCGCCGGCAGCATGATGCCGCTGTGTATCGTGCCGTCGATGATGCGTCGCTTGAGTTCCTCGACGCAGGCGACATCGCCACCGTCCGGGCACTCGACGTGCTGCAAAGTCACGTTGTCGTCGCCCCGGTCGACCAGGGCCGCCCGCATGGGCCCGACAATTTCTCCCGAAAGGTCCACCACACCCACGGTGCGTTGTTCGTCCCCGCCGGTTTCGGACAGCAGCACGGGCAGGACGATGAACATGGACATGAGAGCCGGGCCCAGCAGGGTGCCGATGACGAAGCTCTTGGAACGAACCCGCTCGAGGTACTCCTTGCGGACAATGGTCAGGACCTTGCTCATGCCGCCACCTCCGCACGATGGCGGGCCACGGCCGCCAGGAAGATCTCGCTCAGGCTGGGTCGGTTGGCGGCGAAAAGCTCGACGCGGCCCGCCGCGGCCAGGGGCGCCAGCAAAGCCTGGGGATCAGCACCCTCGTCCAGGGTAAGCTGCCATGCGCCCTCGGTCTTCTTCCTCGCGATCACGCCGGGCAGATCCGGCGGCGGATCCAGGTCGCCGGCCAGGGCCACCTTCACCGACTTCAACGTGAACTGCTTTCGCACGTCGCCCAGGGCACCGTCCAGGATCACTTCCCCTCCCTCGATGAGACAGATGGCGTCGCATACCTTCTCGGCCTCGGCCAACATGTGGGTGGAGAACAGGATGGTGGTGCCCCGGCTCTTCTCTTCCATGATCAGTCCGCGCAACAGCTCGATGTTCAGGGGATCCAGCCCGCTGAAGACCTCGTCAAGAATCACCAGGTGCGGCTTGCAGATGAAGGTCGCCGCGAACTGGATTTTCTGCTGCATGCCCTTGCTCAGGGTATCGACCTTCTTGTCGCGGTTTTCGCCCAACCCCAGGCGCTCGAGCCAGGCGTCGGCACGTACCAGAGCCTCCTTGCGCGGCACACCCTTGAGCTGGGCCAGGTAGGCCAGTTGCTCCACGCATTTCATCTTGCGGTAGAGTCCCCTCTCCTCCGGCAGGTAGCCGATGCGGTCGCGCAGTTCGCGCGCCAGGGGACGGCCGGCCAGCAGGATCTCGCCGCTGTCGGGCAGGATGATGTTCATGATGCAGCGAATGGTGGTGGTCTTGCCCGCCCCGTTGGGGCCGAGGAAGCCGTAGATCGCGCCGCGCGGGATACTCAGACAGACGTCACGAGCCGCCTGCTTGGTACCGTAACTCTTGCTGACGCCGCGCAGGGTCAGCAACGTTTCACCCACCGCGGGCAGATCGCCTGGCGTTGTCATGGTGCCTCCGGTTTCCGGTTTGGATATCATGATCCGGTTGCCGACAGTATGCCCCCCGGAGGTCTACGCCGCAACTGCCACGAATTTCCGGTGCCGATCACCACTCCCGATCGCGCCACAGTCTTGCAAGTCCATGTTCTGTCTGGTAATATTGAAGCTCGGGTTTGCGCATCCCACGCGCCTTCCACGTGACGTCAGCAAAGACTACCAGGAGCCACTCCCCTTATGAATTCCACCGCTACACGCACGAAAAAGGTTCTCGTAGTCGAGGATGACCGTGAATTGGTGGATCTGCTCGCTCTGCACCTCGATGCGGAAGGGTACCAGGTTACCGCGGCGGTGGACGGCGAAGCGGGCCTGCGGGCCTTCCAGGGCGGTCGCTATGACCTGGTCATCCTGGACTGGATGCTGCCCTCATTGACGGGTATCGAACTGCTGCAGGAACTGCGACGGGGCGACCCGCGCACGCCCGTGCTCATGCTCACTGCCCGGGGCGAGGAGGCGGACAAGGTCCTGGGCCTGGAACTGGGCTGTGACGACTACCTGGTCAAGCCGTTCGGCATGCGCGAACTGACCGCGCGGATCAAGGTGCTGCTGCGCCGCATCACCCGGGCCGAGGAACTGGCGCAACGTCGCACGGGCGACACCATCCTCGAACTGGGCAACGTGGTCATCGACCCGTCTAAACGGCGGGTAACAGTCCGGGGCAAGGAGATCACCCTGACGGTGAAGGAATACGACCTGCTGCACAACCTGGCCTCCCATCCGGGTCGCACCTTCAGTCGCCGGCAACTGCTGGACCGGGTCTGGAAGGAAGGCGCCGACGTATTCGAACACACGGTGAACAGCCACGTGAACCGGCTGCGCAACAAGATCGAGGAGAATCCCAACCAACCCCGCCTGATACTCACCGTCTGGGGTGTCGGCTACCGCTACAACGACGATTTCCTGGAAGACATGCCGTGATACGCCGGATCCTGGGACTGACTCGAACGATCCATTTCCGCCTGACGGTCCTGTTCATCCTGCTGGCCTGCGCCAGCATCGCCGGCTACTACTACCTGCTGCCGTACACGGTTTTTTCGACCTACGACACCGATGCCGAGGAGACCTGGTACCTCGAATACGCCGACGCCCAGGTGGACAGTGTAGCCAACCACCTGGCCCGCCATCTGGACGATCCCGCCCGGGCCGAGAGCCTGCTGGTGGACTACGGCGCCGAGGTCGCCCTCTACGAGGTGGAATTCGTGGTATTCGACCCTGCCGGACAGCATATGTGGTCGTCCAACCCCGACTCCCTCGGGCGGGCGGTACCATACTGTGATCCGGGCGTGTTGCGGGACATGTCCGATGGCGAATGGGACTTCGGATCCTATCCCGACTCCACGGATATCAATGCCTTCTCCAACCGCATCATGCGTGTCAGCCGCATCGTCCCCGCCATCGGCGACGACGACCACCCGGCTGCCTACCTGGCCACCAGTTTCACGCCCCTGAGCTATGGCCCCGCCGAGGCCGGCTCCGACCGCCGGGCCCTGGTGGTACAGGCCCTGATCATGCTGCTGATCTACGCCGCGGCAAGTTCCCTGATCATCATGGCCTGGACCAGTCGGCGGGTGACCCGCCTGTCCCGGGGTGTGCAGGTATTCACCGACGGCGACATGGGCGCCCGCGTTCCCGAGAGCAAATCCGACGAGATCGGCGTCCTGGGACAGAACATCAACGTCATGGCGGTGCGGATCGAATCGATGATGGATGACCTGCGGGGCAAGGAGCAGTTCCAGCGCCAGCTCGTGGCCAACATCAGCCACGACCTGCGCACGCCCCTGGCGGGCCTCAGGGGCTACCTCGAGACACTGGGCCTGCGGGCGGACAAACTCAGTGATATCGACCGCCAGCGTTTCCTGAACAACATCACCGGCAAGCTGGATCATCTGGACCGGCTCATCGATCACGCCCTGGTGCTCTCACGCCTGGATTCGGGACAGGATACGTTCCGCCATGAGGACTTTTCCCTGGGCGAACTGGCCACATCGGTTCTCGATCACTACCAGATAGCGGCCGAGGGCCGTGGTGTCCGGCTGGAACTGGAGCTGATGGACAACCTGCCCGATGTCCACGCCGATCCCCTGCAGATCGGTCGCGTACTGCAGAACCTGGTGGAGAACGGGATCAAGTTCACGCCGGGCGGTGGCAAGGTGACGCTGCAGGCACACCTCGACGAGAGCTGGGTGGAGATCGCGGTGACCGATTCGGGCATCGGCATCTCCGACGAGGACCGGCCCCACATCTTCGAGCGGTTCTACACCGGAGATAAGAGTCGTACGCCTGTGTGCGAAAATACCAACGGTGTCGCAGCCGCCCTGGACCGCAGCTCCGGGCTGGGCCTGGCCATTGCCGCACGAATCGTCGAAAGCCATGGCGGAGTGATCGAGGTGGATAGCACCATCGACCAGGGCAGCACGTTCCGTTTCCAGATCATGGCCGCGCCGGTGGAGGAATCGGCTGCCGGCTAATCCTCTTGCCGTAGTTCCCGCGCCACCACGAAACCACCAGCCACTGCCACCGCCAACAGCCCGAGCGCAATGGTTGTTTCCCCCAGCAGCAGCTTGCCCAGGCCGAAAATCAGACCGTAGACACCGGCACAGCCACCTGCCCAGACCAGCAGCAGGCGACCGGTGACTCCCGCACAGACGACCTCGGGCGCGCGCCGGGCCACCGGTGTCCACCAGCCTCCGGGCCGGACCTTGCGGTAGAATGCCTCCAGACGCGAAGCCTCCACCGGTCGGGTCATCATGGTTACCGTCAGCCAGACCAGGATGGACACGGGCACCAGGATCAGGGCCTTGTGATGGGTGCCCAGGGCGGTACCGGCCACCGTGACCGGCGACGCGAATAGTTCGTAGGAGCTGCCCAGCTGCACCGCCGCCGTAACCTCGAAGCCCACGGCCAGCACAACCGACGTGGCCAGGGCGGCGATCTCGCTCCAGGCATTGATGCGCCACCAGAACCAGCGCAGGATCAGCACCGGCCCGATGCCCGCACCCAGGGCCCAGACGAAGAGCCAGGCCTTGCCGATACTGGTCAGGAAAAAGGCCACGATCACCGCACATACCATCATGGACGCCACGCAGATCTTGGCCGCGACCACCGCCTCCTTCTCCGTGGCCTCGGGTCTGAGGAAGCGGCGGTAGATATCATTGACCAGGTAACTGGCGCCCCAGTTCAGGTGGGTGTCGATGGTGGACATGAAGGCGGCAAAGAAACTGACCAGCAACAGGCCCAGCAACCCCGGCCCCAGGACCTGGAGCATGACCATGGGATAGGCCGCCTCCTCCCCCGCGCCCGCGGGCATCACCGGCAGGATGACCAGGGAAGCCAGCCCCGTGAGTATCCAGGGCCAGTACCGCACCGCGTTGTTGGCGACGACGAACCAGAGGGTGGCGCCACGGGCGTGGCGTTCGTCGCGGGCGGCGGCCATGCGCTGGATCAGGTAGCCGCCCCCGTCGGCGTTGTGGCTGGCCCACCACATGAGCGACACGAAGACCAGGAAGCGGAACAGGTCGCTGTCCCAGCCCAGGCTGCCGCCGGGTATGAAGGCCATGGTGTTGGCATCGGCCAGGGGCGAGTCGAACAGGCGCTGCTTGAGTTGGGCGATGCCGCCCACATGCCTTACCGCCAGGGTCGCCACGGTGATGGAGCCGGCCATGGCCAGGACGAACTGGATGACATCGGTGATCACGACACCCCAGAACCCGGCCAGCAGGGCGTAGCTCAAGGCCAGGGCCGCCCCGGCGATCACAGCCAGTTGCGGGTCAATACCAAGTACCGACTCGGCCACCGTGCCCATTCCCTTGAGCACCCAGCCCAACACGATGAAGTTGTAGAGCAGGGCAAAGTAGCCGGCCTTGAAGCCGCGCAAGAAGGCTGCCGGTCGACCGGAGTAGCGCATTTCGATGAGTTCGTTGTCGGTGACCACCTCGGCCCGCCGCCAGAATCGCGAGAACAGGAACACCGCCAGCATCTGGCTCATGACGTAGTGCCAGCCGAACCAGTTGTACCAGATGCCGTGATTGCGGATGAAGCCCGTCACCGCCAGGGGCGTATCGGCGGCAAAGGTGGTGGCGACCATGCTCGTGCCCAGCACCCACCAGGGCAGGGAGCGGCCAGCCAGGAAGTACTCGCTGCTGTCGCGGGAAGCACGGCGCCGGAAGGCCAGACCGAGCCCCACGGTGATCACCACGTAGACCGCGATGATGGTCCAGTCAATGGGATGAAGGTGGGCCATGGGTCCTTCCGGGGCCGGGGTACGGGAGGTCGGGTCCGGTCAGGCTAGCATGGGCCTTGTCGGGCGTAAATATGCCTCCGGCGGGTCCGTGCCCGGCAACCGGAGCGGGGCCCGCCGGATTACCCGACGGGCCCCGCGATCCGGCGGTGCATTGTCGCTCAGCGCAGCAACGTCATCTTTCGCCGCAGATCACCCTGTTCCGTCTGCAGTACGTAGTGGTACACGCCCGAGGCCACGCCGCGGCCGCCATCGTCCAGGCCGTCCCACTGCGCGCGCTGCGGCCCGGCCCCCTGGTTCTGTTCCACCAGCGTCCGCACCAGGCGACCGCGGGCATCGTAGATCTTCAGGCTGACCGGCCCGGCCTTGGCCAGCGAGTAGTCCACCCACGTCCTGGGATTGAAGGGATTGGGGTAGTTCTGGGCAAGGCTGGTCACGTGGGGTACACCCCCTTCTCCGGCGTCCGAAAGGTCCAGCGTCAAGGAAGTCTGAGCCATGGCCACAGGTGTCGAGCGACCGTTGGCCGCCCAGGCGTCGTAGATATCCTGCCCGGCGCTGTCGGTATGGTTGTTGTCCCGCAGGTACTCGATGAATTCCTTCGAAGTGGTCTGAT
>Ga0164315_10003746_pt1 | contig 11813 bp, 7 predicted proteins | sample GuaBasSedimGuay6_FD_113737 | JGI IMG/M metagenome (GOLD analysis project Ga0164315, IMG submission 113737) | Subseafloor sediment microbial communities from Guaymas Basin, Gulf of California, Mexico - Guay6, Core 4569-2, 0-3 cm | ecosystem: Environmental > Aquatic > Marine > Hydrothermal vents >... | reverse complement strand
ATTTTGGAGCTACATCACCTGATTTTCACCACCCCAGCATTGAATTGTGATTTTTGTGATTGTTATGATATAAGGTTACGCACAATGCGAAATGACCAAAAAGTCAAAAGTTGACAAGAATTTGGGGTATTAGCGTGTTACAATTTTTGCGTTCCAAGAAATGACACGAAAGTTGTTAACATGAACGGCTTTCCAGATGTGTGCGGGTTAGTGTCCATCTGGGGTGGTGAAAATCAGTGATTTTGGCCTAAAAACGTTACCGGTTTTCATGCAGTACTGAAAAAAAATTTAAAAACACTTAAAAAACAATATTTTTATTATTGATTAATTTTTCACCACCCCAGCACTGGGGTGTTAAATATAAGCTAATTTCTAGGTTAATTTTTCACTCTATTTTTGTTCCACAATGGTGGGACTGCTAAGCTTTGATATCATAGTGTTTTTTGAGTTCTGAGCGCCCGCTTGGGATGGCCTACGAATCCAATTATTTGGTGAACAAAAAAAAGGGCTCAAATTTAACACCCCACCCCAGTGCCCCCCTGGAAACGCTTTTCTGGATAAACACTTGCGTTGAAATTTTAACGCAGATTTATTTAAAATCCCCTAAAGGAATCTATATTTATGGCGTTGCTACAAATCAGCGAACCCGGGCAATCTGCCGCCCCACATCAACACCGCCTCGCCGCTGGTATTGATTTAGGCACGACTAATTCTTTAGTTGCCACAGTTAAGAGTGGTATAGCAGAGACGCTCCCCGATATTGAAGGACACCACCTGCTCCCTTCTATCGTGCATTATGCCAAGGACGGTGCGCCAAAAGTAGGCTATGCCGCTAAACCGCTTGCTAATACCGATCCGCTTAACACCATTGCTTCCGTTAAACGTCTGTTAGGGCGTGGTGTGACAGATGTTAAAACAATAGGTACACGCTTACCCTACGATTTTGTTGAGAAAGAAGGGCAAGGTATGCCGATGATTCGCACGGTTATTGGTGAACTGAGCCCCGTTCAAATTTCAGCCGATATTCTCAAAGTATTGAAACAGCGCTCTGAAGAAACCTTAGGGGGTAATTTAACCGGTGTAGTCATTACGGTGCCCGCCTATTTTGATGACGCGCAACGCCAAGCAACTAAAGATGCCGCGACTTTAGCCGGTTTAAATGTGCTACGCTTGCTTAATGAACCCACCGCAGCGGCTGTCGCTTATGGTTTAGATAAAAGTGCTGAAGGCGTTCACGCCATTTACGATTTAGGAGGCGGCACGTTTGATATTTCCATTTTGCGTTTGCACCACGGCGTGTTTGAAGTCATGGCAACAGCCGGAAATTCAGCGTTAGGCGGTGATGATATTGATTGTGCCATTGCTCAATGGCTCATGCAGCAAGCCAATATTGCTGATGATGCCAAACATCATCATATTCGTGAATTGCTGGATGTTGCCCGCACTGCTAAAGAAGTTTTAAGTATCCAAGACACTGCGCCATTAGATATTCAACTGGATGACGGGATCAAGTGGCAGGGAGAATTAGCTCGTGAGCAACTTAATGAACTTGTCGATCCCTTGATTCAAAAAACCATTGCGCCTTGCCGGCGTGCGTTGCGCGATGCCGGTTTAATGGTTGATGATATCTGTGAAGTGGTGATGGTGGGCGGTGCCACCCGGATGCCGCGTGTCCGTGAAAAAGTCGGCGAATTTTTCAAACGTGCGCCACATGTGGATATTGATCCTGATAAAGTGGTGGCAATAGGGGCTGCGATTCAGGCTGATATTTTAGCCGGCAATAAACCTGACGATGATATGTTGTTGTTAGATGTGATTCCGTTATCGTTAGGTATTGAAACGATGGGCGGGTTGGTAGAAAAAATCATCCCCCGCAATACCACCATTCCGGTTGCCAGAGCGCAAGAATTTACCACCTTTAAAGATGGACAAACGGCGATGGCTATTCATGTTATGCAAGGGGAACGTGAATTAGTCCTAGATTGTCGCTCACTGACACGTTTTGAACTACGTGGCATTCCACCGATGGTGGCTGGGGCTGCGAAGATTCGTGTCACTTTTCAAGTGGATGCCGATGGCTTATTAAGCGTCTCGGCAACCGAAGAAACCAGCGGTGTTCATAGCGAAATTGTTGTCAAACCTTCTTATGGCTTACACGACAACGATATTGAACGCATGTTAAAAGACTCAATGGAACATGCCCAAGAAGATGTGGCAAAACGAACGTTGCGTGAACAACAAGTGGAAGCCGATCGCGTTGTGAATGCGCTACGTGCTGCACTTAAAGTGGATGGGCATATTTTACTTAAACATACTGAATTTATGGACATTAATGCCGCACTGGACGAGTTATTAAAAGTTAATCGGGGCAATGATGCCAAAGCGATAAAACGCTGCATTGAGAAACTAGACCAACTCACCCAAGAATTTGCCGCACGGCGCATGGATGCGAGCATTCGTAAAGCCATGAAAGGGCATCGGGTTGATGAATTTATGGAGAATAAAAATGCCTAAACTGACTTTTTTACCGCATGAAGAAATTTGCCCACAGGGAGCAGTGATTGAGGTAGAACAGGGAATGAGTATTTGTGATGCCGCTTTGAATAATGGCATTGAAATTGAACATTCTTGTGAAAAATCCTGTGCGTGTACGACTTGTCATATCCTTATTCGAGAAGGCTTTGACTCTCTGGAAGAAGCGGAAGAAAAAGAGGAGGATTTGCTTGATAAAGCGTGGGGGCTGGAAGCAGAATCACGCTTAAGTTGTCAGGCTAAAGTGGCGGATGAGGATTTGACAATACAAATTCCAAAATATACGCTTAACATGGTTTCTGAAAATCATTAACGGAGGCGGTTATGGGACTGAAGTGGACCGATACGCAAGACATTGCGATTGAACTGTATGAGAAATTGCCTGATGTTGATCCGCAGTATGTGAGTTTTCCTGATATGCACAGGTGGATTTGTGAACTTGAGGATTTTGATGATGATCCTGAGCGTAGTGGGGAGAAAATTTTAGAAGCCATTCAGATGGCTTGGATTGATGAAGCCAGCTAGTATTTATTCTAACCCTAATTCATTTCGGCTTCAGTGCGAAATCTTAAATCCGTTTTTAAATATTCAACACAGAGATACAGAGTCACACAGAGTTTCACAGAGAAAAAGAAATCTTAAACTCGGTGTGACTCTGTGGTACTCAGTGAACTCCGTGTTGATAAAAACCACAAACTGATAGGTGCTAAAAGTGAAACCAGATTAATTCGCTACAGCACTAAATCCTTTTTTAAATAAATATTTAACACAGAGATACAGAGTTACACGGAGTTTCACAGAGAAAAATAAATCTTAAACTCGGTGTGACTCTGTGGTACTCAGTGAACTCTGTGTTGAAAAAAGATTAATTCGCTACAGCACTCTTTATCTCTTTAATCTCTCTTTAATCGAACGGCCGCTCCTCCAAAACAGCCCCTTTATCCGTCTGTAGGAAGAAACTGAACTCAGCTTGTTCATTTCGTAGAGTGTCGGGATTGAAAATGACCGTAAACTGAACCTGATCCCCTGCTGACAGGCCGGCAAGGTCAATTGTTTTGGGCCGGATGCTTTCTACATAACGCGGGTTATCTGTTTTCAATACCAGATATCCCGAAGTCTTTAATGTCTCTAAAATCTTGCTGATGTGCTCAGTAATCTGCTCTTTGCCTACAGACAGACAGTACGCGATCCCGCTACTATCTTCGGACAACTTGAGTAAGTCATCCATTCGATCTTTGCCTGCAGACAGACAGTACGCGATCCCGCCACTATCTTCGGACAACTTGAGTAAGTCATCCATTCTTCCAGTGCCACCTAAACCATACACCGTTATATGGTTTTTTTGCAAAGCAGAGAGTGTTTCCAAATAGCCACGCCCCGGATAAGAGGGGTCCTTCTCACGCTCACGATTCTCGGGAGAAGAGAGTTTTTGATCACGGTCATGGAAGTTAGCGTCAGTCGCCAATAAAATGATTTTCAAGCTGCCAGTTCGCCACTTTAACTCATTGACTGTTCTATAAACAGCCTCAAGCTGGGATTCCAGATTATCTCCCCCATTGTAGATAACAAGTTTCTTAATTTCACTAATAAAGCGTTCTTTGTCATCAGTCAATGTTTGATATAAACGATAAGGAAAGTCCCCTTTTTTTCCATAAGGGTAGTCAGAATAGTCGATGAACCCGGTGAGAGCGTAGTAAACGCTTTCTCCAAAGGTGTCAAATACACTGACGATTTGTTCGGCCTTGGTTTGAAAGATAACAATATCATCTTTGTGGCTATATGATTGGTCAAGCACAAAAGCAATATCTGCTGCCACACTGGTTTTTTCAGGAACGCTAAATGTTAATGTCACCATTTGTCTTACAAGAATCGTCGCTTGACCAATAGAATGCCCTTCAATATCCGCTTCTACAACATAAGTATCGACTTTGCCAAATGAATATCTCAACGTCGCGGTTTTTTCAGATATAGAGAGGGTTTCACCGGACCGTGTTTTGACCGTCCAACGGGCATCGGCACTGCTAACTTTCATATTGGTTTCCGTCACCAAAGCCTTAAAAGTCACGCTGTCACCCTCCAATATTGCCTTTTTTGGAGAGTAGGTAATCTTACCATGCACATACGGTTCAATTACGCTAATCGTCGCTTGACCAATGGAATGCCCTTCAATATTCGCTTCGACAACATAAGTGTCGGCTTTGCCAAAGGAATGTATCAACGTCGCGGTTTTTTCAGATATAGAGAGGGTTTCACCGGACTGTGTTTTGACCGTCCAACGGGCATCGGTACTGCTAACGCCCATATTGGTTTCCGTCACCAAAGCCTTAAAAGTCACGCTGTCACCCTCCAATATTGCCGGTTTTGGAGAGTAGGTAATCTTACCATGCACATACGGTTCAATGACGCTAATCGTCGCTTGACCAATAGGATGCCCTTGAATATCCGCTTCGACAACATAAGTGTCGGCTTTGCCAAAGGAATATCTCAACTTCTCGGTTTTTACAGACCTATAGAGGGTTTCACCGGACCGTGTTTTGACCGTCCAACGGGCATCGGCACTGCTAACGCCCATATTGGTTTCCGTCACCAAAGCCTTAAAAGTCACGCTGTCACCCTCCAATATTGCCGGTTTTGGAGAGCCGGTAATCTTACCATGCACATACGGTTCAATGACGCTAATCGTCGCTTGACCAATGGGATGCCTTTGAATATTTGCTTCGACAATGTATGTGCCTGCTTTGCCAAAGGAATGTATCAACGTCGCGGTTTTTTCAGATATAGAGAGGGTTTCACCGGACCGTGTTTTGACCGTCCAACTGGCATCGGCACTGCTAACGCCCATATTGGTTTCCGTCACCAAAGCCTTAAAAGTCACGCTGTCACCCTCCAATATCGCCGGTTTTGGAGAGTAGGTAATATTACCGCGCAGATACGAGGGAGTAAACTTCCATGAAACAATGTCGTGATTATTGTAATCACCCCCCGTACTTGAAGTAAAGCCAACAAACGCTTGGGTGTCACCAAGAATTTCTTGAAGGTTCAGTGACCGCGTTAACAACGGTTCTTCGGGAGGCTTACCCGTCTGATTGGTACGGACTGCCAATTGTTTGCCATCGTAATCTATCCAAGCATACCAAATTTTTTCGTCATTAAATGAAGGGGCAACACTGGCAGTTGGGCCGTTGAAATCGCCCTTGATGTTGATACCCAGATGGTTGTCGTCATAATCGTTTCGCCACGCTGTATTGTTCCAAGTATCAAATTCCACACCCACACTCTTCAAAATTTTCGCATAACCGATATCACTTTCACCTTCTATTAGGACATTTGATTGCTCAGACTGCACCACAAAAACTATCCCGTCTCCCCCTTTAATATAGATTGGCTTAGTTATCCGAAAAGTGAAGAAGGTACTAAAACCGGCTGCGATGTTGAGCTTGTTGTTGGTAAAGGCGGTCCCAATCTGATTGTGTTTTGCCGGGGTTAACCGCAGCACGACTCCGTCGGGTGTTTTGAGCGTACTGGCATTGCCTTTTAATTGAAGAGATAAAAAATCCATTTTCTCACTACTGGCACCGAACGGAAAACTCACTAATGATCCTGCCATTATCCAAAGCGCAAGACGGTTTCGCCACTGGCGTGGTTTAGACGATTCCCAGTTATTGGTTGATCTAACCAGATTGTGTGTGTTGAGCTTGGTTCTCATTTTTATGAGTAAATTTGCTGTTGGGCTTCAGCATATTGCTGTTGAAATTAAGGCTTTTTCCGCGCTGAGCCATTTACTTTTTTTACTTCTGTTTTTCCAACGTCTAGTTGTTGAGCATAATAGTCGGCCACTTTTTGCGGTTCAAAAGTCAGAAAAGTGCCACCTGATTCAAAGTGTTGAATAAACACCTTCCCAACAGCATAAGTAGATGCACTGCCAAAGACAAACATGCTAATCATGCCTGTAAAATGTCCGTAAAAAGGTACGATTTTTATCCAATTGACGACATTGCCAGAAAATGACACTGGGACTCCCCCGCCCAGCAACGATGTTATCAACGATTTCCCACTATTTTCTGAAAACTCAATCTCATACAAATTAGCAAGACGGTGCAACATCTTAAGTTGGAGGCTTGTTAGCGCAATCATATCCACCCATGGCAGCGGCACTAAACCCACCGCGACTGAGCCAATCATGTATTTTTTGACAATTTCATTAGCTTCATGCACTTTCGTTTTTCTTTGTGTCATTTAACTTTTTTCCTTCCTAAAAGCAAGATTATAAATCACAATAACTTAGCACCTATCAGTTGAGTCAATGCCATTAACTTAAGGGCAACCATAAAGGATTGCCCCTACATACATAAATGACGGTTCGTAGGGGCAATCCCTTGTGGTTGCCCTCATGAAAAAGCTTAACTTAATGGCAGTGATCAGTTGAGACAAGGTTCGTCTTGTATTCCTAGTTATCATGTTACTTATAAACGGATAGGTGCTGAGTTCACCATCAGTCTGTGTCAGTCAAATAAATGCCAGTCCTCTACATAGCTACCAACCAGAAACTTAGGATATCCCCCCAATGCACAATACTTGATAGTATCATAGCAAATATATTCATTCCCCCTAAAAAAATAAGCAATACCATTTTTCCAAGCAATTGCCGCATCAATCCGATCAAAAGTGAGGCCAACCCAGCCCTCCCCAATCGGTTGTTGTTCAGAATCCGCTTTATTGTCAATCAGGTTGTAGTGAATATACTGATCATCCATGAAGAAGTAAACCGATTCTGAATCCACACCTAATATTGCATCAATCCGTTCAAAAGTAACTCCAGGCCATTGCTCGGCAATCGGCTTGGGATAGCCCTCATCAATCTGTTTGGTTTTAATATCCAAGCGAACACATTGGTTCTCTTTAAATAAAAATAGTTTGGAACGCAGGCGTGTCCCTTCATCTGATCTGACATGAGTCCCCTTTAATACCGCATCTACCGTCTCAAATCCCGTTATTTTTAACAAGGAAGGCCACATATCGGTGATGAGCTTAGGTTCCCCAGTCTGGCGTGTTTCTACATTGTAGCAAGTGCATTCTTTGCCTCTGATAAAATAAACTTTTTGACCATCATCACTGAAGAGGGCCGAGAACGAAGTAAAAATAGTGGCTGCACTGTAAGCGTCTAACAGAGCCTTCGCTTTTTCCTTGTCACTGATGAGGGTCCAAATACCGGCCGCATCAAATTCAACCACCTTGGGATTTTCTCTGACCGTTGCCAACCACTCATTATAACGGGTGTCATCAAGTAAACTCCGCGCACTTAGCGTGGCGGATTCGCCACCTTGTGCTAATACCATACACTCAGAGTGCTTTTGTAGTTGTTCCACCGTCTCTTTCACGCTGGCATCAGGACTGTCACTCGCAAGCGTATTGCAGGCGTTAAAACTTTTTCGGATATCTTGCGTTGTCATCCCAGCCGACTTGGCAATGGTAAGAACCAGCCTTGCCTTACCACCAATCCATGCGCGTTTAATGTAATGAGTGCCATAGCGCTCAAAGAATTTCTTATATTCCCTTCTATACTTATATTGAAAGGGCGTTGGAATCTTCAATTGGAATGCGTTTTTATCAGAAAAAACCGTCACGTCTTGAAGAGAAAGTGTCCAAAAAGGAATAAAAAAAGTCTTCACCACGCAATAATAATCTTCTTCAAAACGCAATGGTTTGGTTTGCCCCACTTTAGCATCAACACTAAAAATGTTATCACTGGCAGCAACGTGGGCATCTAAGTTAAAATACTCACCAAAGTGTTCCCATGATTCTTCAATGATAATTCCATCTAGGGCTTGATTGGCTGGCACGGGATGGGTTTCGCTCACTTCATACTCTTCAGGTACGGCGTAGGTTTTCCCGGTTTCCGTGGCGTGAAAAATGCGGTCCCCTTTCGTTCTTTTAAAAAGAACTTTCTTGAATTCATAAGCTTGATGAGGTTTTAACGTGATGCCACGTCCTACCACGTCCAGTCCAATAATGGGAGGCGGTGCATCAGGTTTAGGCATTTTTGCCGACGAGGAAAATAAGTTCTTAACGTTTAAAAACGGCATAAGACGATCCTATAATATAAATATTGAACGCGGCTCCCAATCCGAGTTTTCCAAAAAATCGGATTTCTGTGACGCACGCTTTATTTTTCTATCACAATAAATCCTTTCTGTTTTGGTTGGTAATGGGGTGGTATGGCTTCTAGTACTGAATACAACGGTATCAACAACAGAAAAGGCCATTTCCGATACCATTTTTCTGTTAAGTTAATAACGCCAACGAGGTACGCTATATAATAGTGTAATGCACCCACTAAACAAAACAATTTAATGGACATCGGAATATCCATAAAGAACCATAAAGGAAATAGCAACCATGAACCGAAAATGCTCAATTTCCATATAACCAGTCTTACGCCAGAAAATAACCGGGTTTTCCAATCGGCCGTCAGAACATCCTTTGCTAACCCTCGGTACCATCTGTTTCTCTGCCTGAAGAAATCTATGATGCCATGAGGCGATAAGATTGAGATAACTGTGTTTGATTGCCAAAACTTATAGCCTTTCTTGATTAATTCTCTCGCGAACGCAAAGTCTTCTGTAATAGTCTCTCTATTAAATGAAACGTCTTTCAGCACTTGGCCTTTACACAGTAATAACTCTCCATGCATCCCATTGATAGCAGAACCCAATAAGCCGGTGCCGAATCTGAACAGAGACAAATCATCAAACCATCTAAGATGATCGGCAATGTAAGTGATTTTAGAGCGCCCGATTCTGGGTTTTAAAATGCCATTGGCACAAGTGTAACCCTTTTTTTCATAAATAGGTACTTCATAAAGAAAATCATCTGTCATGACTTTGTTATCATCATCTACAAAAGCGTACCACTTATGTGGGGCGACATGATTTCTGATGAAGTATTCAATGGCGCGGCCTTTAGCAATCGCTTGGCATTCAAACGCTTTGGGAACTATGACGACCTGACAGTCTATTCTGTTGCCGATAAACTGTGATACTTGTTCTTCTAAATCACTGCCTTCATCTATAACTATGTTGACTGTCAGATCACAGCCAAACTTTGTCAGATGATAGTGTATACATTTAAATAATGACGCTTTTACCGATTCAGAGGCTTTACTCACTATGACAAGTTCAACATGAGTTGCTCTCTTGCCACTGGTTTTGACTTTATACAACAGAAACGAGAGCCAACCTAAAATCACATAGACGCTAATGAGTGACCAATGTATTGATAAAAATATTGCAAAAACGTCCAGAAACTTAACCTTAGGAACCACCTCCTCGCGCACAACGTATGTTCCCACCTTTAAATTTGAAAATTGGTACTTACCGGTTTCATCAGTCACTTGACGGGGTTCACCTTCGTCGAGTGCGCCATTGTCATTCAAATCCAAATAAATAGTCACACCTGCGATACCCGATTCATTCTCTGTGCGAACACCATCACCGTTCAGGTCATCCCACTTCGTTCCCCCAATTTCACCCAGCTTTATTAGTGTGTTACCGAAATTGATATTCCCTACAGTCTGACCAGGCTCCACAATCGTTGTATGAAAATCAACCGGTTTGAGAAAGTTGAGGAAGGAGGCCGTCTGGTTTGGCAGGTTATAAGAACCTGTACTGCCGTTCACAGACAATGCATCAAGGGTGAATTGGGCTTCGGTTCCCGCAGCGTTGGGCTTATCTACCGCTGGCTTTCCTACATCCTCTGAACTGACGGATTGCACCACAAATCTCAGCCCATCAGCACTGGCAGGCGCACCATTTGAAGGCGTGGTTATCCGAAATGTGAAGAACGTGCTAAAACTTTCACCAATGTTGATCTTGTTCTTGGTAAACGCACTTCCCATTTGTTCGGGTTTTGCCAAGGTTAACCGTAGTGCCACGCCCTTGGGTGTGTTTAGCGTACTGGCGTTGTCATTTAATTGGAGCGATGATAAATCTATGTCCTCGCTACTGGCACCGAACGAAAAAATCACTAATGAACCCGCCATTATCCAAGGCGCAATACGGTTTCGCCACCAGTGGAGTTTGGACGATTCCAAGTCATTGCTTGATCTAACCGGATTGTGTATGTTGAATTTTGCACTCATTTTGATTAGATCGTGTAGTCGTCAACAAGATATTGTAAATTCACTTGACACATTTCAATCATCACACCGTTTTTTCGTACAAGGTTCGCCTTGTTCTCCTGATTTTTTAGTACAAGGTTCGCCTTGTACTCCTGATAGTGGGTTTCATCGTCAAAGTATTTACTTGATAACTTTTTTATTATAACTCGTTTTTATAAGTGATCGCAGTTTCATAAAACGATTTGTCAACTTTGTTCGCTATTCGCAAATGCAGCAACCTGGTTCCCTACACAATTTTGATTAGAGAGTTTTTAGTTTTCAGCTTTTAAAATAAATATTTTAAGTAAGTTTTATGTGGATGTTATTTTGCCAAACTTCAATGGTTTTATCAAGAATAAAACTTTTCTGTACACACACTTCAGGGCACTTCGTTGCCCTTCGTTCCCCAGAGTTAAATTTAATTTGTCATTAAAATTCAAATAGTTATTTCAGGCTTGTCAAATCAAAAAAGCTCAATTTATGACAGTGGTAAATATAACGTCGAAACGAAAGGAGTACAAGGCGAACCTTGTACGAAAAAACTTGGTAATTTCTCAGGAGTACAAGGCGAACCTTGTATGAAAAAACTTGGTAATTTCTCAGGAGTACAAGGCGAACCTTGTACGAAAAAACTTGGTAATTTCTCAGGAGTACAAGGCGAACCTTGTACGAAAAAACTTGATTCTGATTGAAATGTGTCAAGTTATTGAACTTATAAAAAATTAATGCGATTGCATTACCAAAGGATTTGGCATAAATTCACTTTCATAATCAATATTATATGATGTACAAGTTTTTAAATAACAATTTATAAAATAAGTTAATTATCTATTTTTTGCTTGTAACAGAATTTTGAAAAAGGTTTTGGTAATGGATAATAGGGCAAAACCGTAAAGCGTTGCAAAAACCTTGAAGGTTTATAACTGGTTATTGTTGTTCCCAGGGCGCTGCCCTGGGCTTTAATAAAGCGCCCTTTCAGGGCTGAGTACAAAAATTCATTATATAATTTACCACCGTCATAAATTTCATAAATTTAGTTGAGCATCCGTTTTCTATCCTATAGTTTTTCAGAAAAATAACAGAAGCGGATGCTATCCCTTTCCGGGATAGTATCCGTCAATGACTT
>Ga0164315_10003743_pt1 | contig 11814 bp, 14 predicted proteins | sample GuaBasSedimGuay6_FD_113737 | JGI IMG/M metagenome (GOLD analysis project Ga0164315, IMG submission 113737) | Subseafloor sediment microbial communities from Guaymas Basin, Gulf of California, Mexico - Guay6, Core 4569-2, 0-3 cm | ecosystem: Environmental > Aquatic > Marine > Hydrothermal vents... | reverse complement strand
GGCAATCTTTCATAAAAAGCCCGGGATAGAGAGAGGAGTAAACTCCTGAGCATTCCATCAACGCTCAGGCAATCTTTCATAAAAAGCCCGGGATAGAGAGAGGGAGTAAACTCCTAAGCAGTCCATCAACGCTCAGGCAATCTTTCATAAAAAGCCCGGGATAGAGAGAGGGAGTAAACTCCTAAGCAGTCCGTCAACGCTCAGGCAATCTTTCATAAAAAGCCCGGGATAGAGAGATTCAATTAATTTCTGGACAAAGTGGTGAGCAAGTGGTAATTATCCAATCTGCAACCCCTTTGGGAAAGGGATAATTTAAAGAAACATGCAAAGCTGACTGAACATTTTCAACCATCTTTGCTTATATGAGAGGAGATGACCCACGACGGCTCCCACGCATATAATATTAGGCGGAATGACCGCCTATCTGGTCACCACAACTCCGCTGTGTGTAATTATGTGTGTCATCGGGAGCATTCTGCCGGACATTGACAACAAGGGCAGCTACATCGGACGATTGCTCCCGTTCATCTCACACCCGATAAACCGGCGCTTCGGACATCGGAAAACGATACACGGCAGGCCATTGTGGCTGTTTGTGTGCTTACTTAGCCTCTTGCCTATCTCTCATTTCAATCTGCTGATCTGGATAGGATTAGGAGCTCTCTCACACTGTTTTATAGACCAAATGAACAAACCCGGCGTTCAGACTTGGATGCCGATCTCAAACAAAACAGTTGTTCTGTTTAAAAGAGCCTGGCGAGTTTACAACGGCTCCGGACAAGAATACGCTCTTGTTTTTCTTTTCTGTGTCGTGATATGGGCAACATACGAAATCAGAGATATGGGGGGAATGAGCATTCTTGTGAACCGCATGTCAGGTGCTCACAAAATTACTGTCGTCGAAGCATTAAAAGCCGGTAACTCCGTCTGTTACGTCAAAGGACAATGGCGACACAACGCCGGATCGTTGGAAGATGTAAACTGGCTTGTCATCGGCACACAAAAAAAGAAGCTTGTCTATTGGTCAGGTTCCCGTTTCTACCGCGATAGCCAGGACGGAATATTCCTGTCGTCTTATCTTGTTAAGACAAAAAAACGGTGGACAACTCTGAACATTAAAGGGCTGGCAACGCTATCAGCCCCCGCCTGGTTTTTGTCCGGTGGAAAATGGCAACACGCTCCCCCCGGACGTACCGTTGCAGGCACGGCTAGATTACTCACAACGGCTGTTGAGATACAGCCAGACAATTTCTTAGGGAGAAAAAATGATAACACATCTGGAACGCACAGAGACGCTGACGGAATGTTGCTCATGCCTGTGGATAGGCATGAGTAGCGATCTTGACTATATCGGGGAAGATTTAGAATGGACGCTCACAAAACGCTGTCCTTGTTGTGGAGGTCAGAACACACACCCGGTGCCGATACGACATGAAGATCAGTATAATTAAAGCCAAAGAAGCTGTAGGAGAGCGTTATCGTTTAGGCGTCTCGTTGGACTGGAGCCAGGAATCTATCCTGGTAAGAGTCTGCCTGATCTGGTGGCATGTTGTCATCTACAGACGACGGCATCTTCATTAAATATTAACCTGCTCGGATGCCCAACGAATTAAATATTGACAATCCGCCAGGCACCGTATATGCTCATTCCTAAATTAAAACAGCCCCGTTGAATGTTAGCGCATTCAACGGGGCCTGATCTATCACATACGAACGGGATAATGACGTATGATCAAGACTGCAGAAATCCTATCATATTCAGTGCTTATGTCAAGCATTTTTTTGTTTAAAAAATCAATAGGATAGCCACGTCTAAATTTTACGCTTTTTTCCCTTTCGCAAACTGTGTGTGCCTAAACACACACGAAAGGCAAAAGCATGAACACCTATATCAGCCCCACCATCGGAAAGATCCTCGGTGTAATCCTGATGATCGTGTCGATGATCTTTACCGTCCAACTGCTGACAAGCTTTGCAAATGACGGCTTCAACAAGATTGTTTACACGGCTTTTGGTATTGCAATCCAGGGATGCCAAACCCTCATGTTCCTCTATTTCTGGCTACAAGGCCGACAGTGGGGAGCTATCCTTTTTCTTTTCCTTTGCTGTCTGTCCCTGATCGGGACAATTGGATTTTTCAGCGTCAATGACGCTGAACAGCTTCAGCTCGGACAAAATTCAGACGTACGATATAATTTGATGAAACAGCGTTCTGCATCGCTTGAAAAACAAGTCAGATCTGCCGAAGATCAAATCAGCGATTACGCATCCCGTAGGTATTTTACGAAAGGCGTCAAACCCACTCAAAAAATACTGGAACGGCTCCAGAAGGAACAAAGTGAACTGCACAATCAGATGGTTAATTTTACGCCGGAACCACCATCTCAGGCTTTGTATAGCTTTCTGGGGGATTTTTTCAAGATGCCGGTCAAGCAGGTCAAGCTTGCACTGTTTACGGCTTACGCTCTGGCACTGGATATCTGTGCCGTTTTTCTGTTGGCATACAGCATGTCAGACACAGGAAACAGCCGGGTAAACCCTAACATGCTGTCCGGTGCTAATACTAATATAGCAGTGGGCAGCGGCAGTATCCGACAGCGATATGAAACCGCTTTATTTAATAGCCAGAAAGCCGACGGCTCGCTGGCAGGACAGCGTAAAATTGCCGATCAAATCGGATGCAGTAACGAACAGGCATCTGAAATCCATCGGCAGATGAAGAAGGAAGGACTGATTGATGTGCAGGGGACAAAAACTTACCCCAGCAGCAAAATCATATAACAGATACGGGAGCTGTCTTGTACTAGTACAGGACAACCCCCGCTGACCCTGCCGAAGTCTTACCAGTCAACGTATTACAGCAATATGACTGAATAGATTCAGACAGGAATTCAGGCAGCAATATAAACCGTCCCCGTACTAGTACAGGGACAACAAAAGGAGAACCCAATGGAAGGATACATCTTTTTTGGAATCATTTTTTTTATCATTCTTTCGGTAGCCAACCAGAATATCGAAGTTAAGAAAGATGAAAACGGGGACATCAACATCAATGAAAAAGACAAGAACCAACTCCACCTTTTCAGTCATGTTGTTGAAGAGACCAAACAGGGATTTAAAATAAGGAAAAAATAATGATGAACAGACAAATAATGTTGCCGGGCATCATCCTTGCCGGCTTTGTGTACATCACATGGATTAATCCGATTCCGACAGATATGTTGCCGATCAGCATCATCAAAATCGGATCTGCCATCTTCGGCACATGTATTGGATACATTGCCGCCAAGATAGGAGCATAATACGCTTTGTAACACATTCAGAACACACTCAAGGAGACTCTGCGGAGTCTCCTATTTTTTGCCGGCAGACCACAGCAGGCGTCCCAGTCCTAATAATACGATTCCGCCGACACCTCCTGCGAGCTGTGTCGCTGGATCATCTGCAATCCTGCCGTAATACCGGGCTGCCATCCAGCAGATGGGAGCTATAATCAGCAAGATGGATTCATCTATCTCCTCGCCTGATGTTCTTTCAGGGGCACGCTGAATGCGTCCTGTCTGACACATCGGGGCCATGAGGCCTGGCATTCCCATGCCGGCATCCCCTACGTCACGGGGGGAGAGATTGCTCCCGAAATGTAGGCATAGTTTTTCCGCTAATTCAAGCGGATCGGAGAGCGGCCGTATCCTGAAAGAGTTCATGTTGCGGGCTAAGTCCTGAAAGTTTGCTGCTTTCGGTCCACTCATAGGTACGTCATTATGTATTGCTCCTACAATTTTATGATGAGCGGAGAGATTTTTCAGGAAGATTAGCACCTGCGGGGGTGTGTTGTGGAGATCGTCAACATAGAGCGCATGCCCTGATTCCTGTAGTATCCGGGTTTTCAGGTCCGTGACATTGCCCGGCATCTTTTCATTTGGGCCAAGACACGCCCACTGTGTCAGGATTGCTTTCAGATTGGCGGAGTTCGTCTCTCCCCCGTTAATTAAGGCTTTCTGTCTCTTGGTTTGGAGTCCGTGCAAGAATTGTAGCACAGCACTCAGTCCCACATTCCGCTTTCCTTGTATCAGAATGTGTTCCTGTGTGTTATTGGCGGGGCGGAGGTGACGGGTAATCAGCCTGTCACGCCCTATCAATCCTATGTTTGGCTCCTGCCAGAGTCCCATCTAATGCACCTTAATGATTTCCGTCTCGGTGATTTTATCACCGATGATCTTAACCCGGAGAGTGAGCTTGTCTCCGAGCTTAAACTGCTTGAGAGTGGGATGAGAGAGCTGTGTCCCGTTCTCTAACTGGAGAGCGACACGGCTTCACCATCATCACCGATTCGGGTTTCACCGATGACAGCGGCATCTATGATGTAATAGCCGTTGCCCTGATAGATGACAGCATGAGCGGAAACGCACAGCAAAAGAAGAAAAACCGTTATTGTTATGCGTTTCATTCCATCACCTCCACCCCGTCAACAAAGACCCAATCGCCTCTGTTGTAATAATCTCCGCCATAGAAATCTTCCAGACGGAGATGATAACCAAGCCAGTTTGTAGCCTCGGTTTCGTATTCGTCAGCCTGCCAGACTTCGTGAACTGACTGAGCATCTGATCTGCTGACTTGGTTTCTCTGCATCAGTTCCCAGGGACTGATGACTCTGATTCCGTTGACGCTTCCCATTGTTACAGGCTTCATGTTTTCTGGGATTTTGGCACTGATTTTGACTGCATGGAAACTGCCGGTTCCCCATTCCTGATCCAGCCCGTAGAATGTCCCGGGATCCGGGTTCAGGTTCAGAAGCTTCTTGATTTTGCTGTCACGTTCAGCTTCAAGTCTGCTTTCCAGTTCCGCAACCGCAGAACAGAAGCAGGCATAAGTAGCGTCATCCACTGTTGGTTCTCTGTGGATCACGTCCTCTTGAAGATACGGCAACATGCTCCAAGTTTCCTCTATCGTGATTTGTTCTCTGTCCATGAGGTCATTCACGGTCATTCTGAACTTGCCGCTCTCTCCGTTCTTAGTCTGATCCCCCATGAATGCCAGATGAAACGTGTATTCTCCGTCTTTGCATTCTCCGGCATTAGCGAGTGATGCTATGCCGAGAAAGAAAGCGAGAAACGTCATACAGAGAAACAGATCAAACAGCATGATTTTAACGTATGTATCTTTCATTATTTATCTCCTTTATTGTATTTGTTGACATCAGCCTGAGTCCAGACGTTTTTCTTGACTCCGTCATAGATTTTGGCCAATCCGTTTTTGATCAGCAGATCAGCAATGCTTTTATTGTCCGCATAGACGTCAGCAACAAGGCGGAAGTACTTTCCACGCTGTATATTACGGAGTTCCAGCTTCTTGGCTCGTTTGCACAGATTTTCAACAAGTCTCTGTGCTGTCTTTGCCATTGCCTTGATATCGGGGTTCTTATCCCGCTTCTCAGGCGTGTCGATTTTCGCAATACGGATGCTGATTTTCTTTCCCACGATTGCGGGCCAGTCGGGAATGTTCACGGTGATTGTATCTCCGTCATAGTTCCTGACGTACTGACAGGGCTTATTTGGTCCGGGCTTCTGTTCAGCTATTACGGAGCTAGTTAGAAATGCAGTCAGAAATGCGATAAGCAGGGCTGTAGTTGATATTTTGTATTTGGTTTCTTTCTTGTGAGTTTGGGGTTGTATCAGCTTAGATGGATTTTCTGTATAGTAGTCCCATGTACAGGGCTTGAAATCGTCGTCATAGCAGTTGCATTGGTTGCCGCCGAACTTGCATTTATGGCATGGTTGTTTTTTCATTCTGTTTTTACCTCCTTATGATTCTCAGCGGGGTCATAGCTGGCATCCTGCGTCTGGGTATTATCAGGCCACACGTTAGCTCGTTTGATAGCATCCTGATGTCCGTCATCCATTGGGACTGCGATGCCTGCGGTTCCGATCAGGCTTTCCAATTCCATTGTTGCCTGCTCTTCCTTGCCTAATTGGGTTGCGATTTCAATTTCCGAATCAATATAGGCTGATAACGCTTCAACAGCATTGCCTCCGTAAAGATCACGGAGCTTGTCAGCTTTGATGATCAGCAGTTCTCTGACACGCCGGGCGGTCTTGATACGCTGAATGATCTCCGCCGCTTTGCTGAGGAACTCCAGTTTTTTGGCTGACATTGCCTCTGCTCTGGCAGAGTAGATGCCGGAAAAGTTGACAGATTGTCCTCTGATAGACACTGTTTCTGAGCGTCCGGGATTGACGGAGTATTTAGCCTCGCTTACGGCTTTGATTGTTGTCCAGTCAAGATCGCCGGCACTGACTGATGACGTGAGCAAGCAGGAATAAAAGCAATAGATAAGCACCTTCAACAGACATTTCATAATTCCTCCTTTTAATACGGGCTGTGGTCATCGTGGTCGCCCGGGTTTTCGGATTCAAAGAATTCATTTCCTTCAATATGCACATCCCATCCGGGAGGTGGATTTGTTATCCAGTCCGGATGTTCTTCTAACACCCATAGCTCCCATTCGTCTGTTTCAGCAGCCCAGTCCGGGTTGTCCTCTGCTAAGTCGTCATAATTGTATAGCCAGTTTGGATTTGCATTGATCCATTCGGCAGGCACTCCGCCGAGCCATGATCCGAGAAGGATGGGTTCTGCGAGGTCTCCCAATTCTTCCCAGATGTTTTCCGGGAGATCTTCATCCTTTATCGTAGCTGCCATTTGCCCGGCACGGCATGAATAGACTAATAAGGCAGCATTTCCTCTGACTCCATGATCTGAGATGATTCCGACAGCAATTTCTTCGGCATTTGCCAGAGTATAAAGCTCGGAACTCTCCATCTCCCAGATAGACCAGGGGAGAGAGGCACAATCATACAGTCGGGTGATACACCAGCGGTAACCGTCCCCTACTGCTCCGTGTGAGTGCAGAATGTCTATGTAGTCCCAATATTCCGACATTCCTATATTACGGACATTCTTTCCTCCGTATGTGGGAGTGATAACACATATCACACACACGATAATAAGACAGGCATACATACAAGTCAGTTTTTTCATAGCTTTCTCCTGGCTCCGATAATTTTTTCGATGATTAGTAGAGTGAGGAGAGAAGCGTCTCCTTTTTCAGCACGAAAGCGGGCATAGCAGGTAAGCGATCTTCTGAGTTGCTCGGAGTATCTTTTTCCGTATTTGTTGTTGTATAGTACGGCATGGATTGTGTCTTTAGTCAGACCATGTCTTTGGAATTCACGCCGCCATTTGCCGATATTATGCCGATGTTTGTCTTGCATTGATTCGGAGTATCCATAATCAGTCAGAAACGTCAGATACTCGACAATGTCCCCGTCTCCCTCGGAGCGGAGATAACTTTCCTCGCCTAATGTCAGACCGTAAGCCCCGAATTTACGGGGCTTGACAGTCTCAGGTTCTGTTTGTTGCGGAGAGTCAAGCAACTCTCCGCTGTTTGAGATGTGCAGGGTCATGTTATTTACCTGTGAGTATTCCCAAATCTCTGATTATTGTGGCGAGTGATACTTCCCCTGATGCTGGGCAGTCCGGGCAGTCCGGGCAGTTCGGGCAGGAGTCCTCTCCGCCTGAGTCTTCTGATTTTGGAGTGTTGCCTGATCCTGATGATCCGAAGGCTGTCATCAGAGGCGTGTCAAACGGTTTCTGTGATGTTGTGGTAACCACAGTTCCCATCTCATACGATGAGACGGAAAGCTTGACCAAATGCGGGTCAGAAGCGGTTTGTAACGCTATCCCGAAGGCGTGTATCGTCTTCAGTCCGTATTCATACGCTTCGGCATACGTGTCAAAAAAGCATGAGTATTCATCATCGTAGGTTTTTGAAGCATCCTCTCCTGTCTGTCGTGTCCAGCTAAAGCCGGAGAAGTCCCCGGAACAGTAAGCGGCTTGGGGTGTTGGATTGTCTGTTTGCGGTTTGAGAAACGTATAATAATACTGCGTCACGTCCTTAACCTCTGCTGTATCAGGATCAGTCTCCTGAGCTTTGTCTTCCATCTGCAATTGGATGTTAGCCTCCCATTGCGTAGCTCCCGGAGTCAGATCAAGATTGATTTCGTATCCTGCGATGCTTTCGTCGGCGGGTCCGGCAACTATAGAGTATCCGGCGGCGATTTCAGAAGGGATGGAGGCTGAGGTGTAAGTGTATCCTTCAGCCGAGGTTCCCTCCCTATTATACATTGTCCACGACAGCCCGCTGAATCCGACTGTGTAAGTTGGTTCTGTTGTATCCGCCATAAGATGAAGTCCCGTAATCAGCTTATTCAGGGCTGTTTTGTAATCCGCATAAACGCACTCAATCTTATTTTTCATACCCATCGCCGCAGTCGCAGGATTAAATCCTTCAAAGCCGTCACTGCACAGAGTCGCTATTCCTTCTGTATCAGAAGGAAAGCAGGCGTTGTATCCGCCTGAAGCTACGTGTTTACTTTGGAAGCTGATCTCCCAATTCGTTCCGTCGGGGTTAATGTCTCCTTTCAGTTCGATATCCTCTGCCGATGCACCAGCGGCACAGAAAAGAAAAAGGGAGAGGATACCTGCCGTGATGCCAATAATGCCGATGTTCTTCATGTTGTTCTCCTGAAGTGATAAACCGGCTCCCCTCCGCAGTTGTGCGCGGACTCGATTACCGTCATGACGTGACGGGGTAGTCCCTGCGAAAAGAAGCCGGATGTGTGTTATGGTGTGTTATTGTTATGCTCTCCCCCTGGCGCACAATGCAGGGAAAGAGCGGGTAAGCCCGGAAACAGGGTATCCGGACGGGGTTATTGGTTGTTCGCAGACACGAACGCCTCTGCGTCTGCGATGTCAAAAAAGAATCGTTCTGTGTATGCGCAGCTAAAGTCTCGCAAGGCAACAATAAGATCGCCCTTTGATATCTTCCAGCATATTTCAAAATGGCTGTCGGTTCGGGTTGTTATTCCGATCCACTGTTTGCCAAATGCAGGGATGTCCCAGGATAGGATCATCCCTTCATTTTCGTCCCACAATTCCCACCGGGATTCATACGCATACTGTCCTTCCGCTGTCATGTTCCCACATGATGTTATATGAGGCGAGGTACACTCTCCGTCAGATTTGGAGAAGATCAGCGTATCAATTCGCCAGTCCTCTCCGTCGTGGTAGGTGTTGTAATATGTGCCGGCTATCGTCTCCGGATCAAACTGCTCCGGGATTTCCGGTTCAGGTATGCAGGCATCTCCGTCATTGCATGAGCAGTCATTATTCGGATTCGGATACGATTCTTTGATGTCAAGTCCGTCTTCGTTTGCGTCCACGGAGACATGATCATAAGTGTACACTCGGACGCAGACGTTGATGTCTGCGTCCAAATGCAGCTCTGTCAGATTGTCTCTGTTGTCAATGTACCATGTCTCCCAAGATTCTCCTGATGCATCAAATGCTCTGACGTTTTCCGGGCTGATATGTTCTATCATCCCGGATTCCGGGGCGGTTCCTGCTATGCGTCTCAGAGAGTGGATCACACGAGCTATAGACGCTCTCTCCTCTGTGGCTACAGGCATTCCGGACAATGCCTGCAACTCTGCTATCACGTCCGGGAGCTGGGCGTTGCAGAGTGAGGGGATGAGTAGGAGTATTGTGATGAGTAATTTTTTCATGGCTTGGCAAATGCGGCGGCTGTATAGCCGTCTGCGGGATACATTGCTATTGATGTGTAGGGGGGGTAGTCTCCGATGTAGTGCCAGCCTTTGGTTGCTGTTGTTTGGTCTATTGTTGTTCTCGGCTTAAAGTATTCCCAGCTTCCGGATGTCTGCCAATAGTATGTTACCGTTTTGGCTGTTGGGGCATCTGGGTCTATGTAGACCCAGATTTTGCCTCCTCCGGCATACCATTTCTGCATAGTTTGATATCCTGAATGGACTCTGTAACTCCCAGCAGTTGGCCATTTATAATGTGGGCGGAAAAGGTCGTATATATTATTGATGGTTCCGGTTTGGGTTGTAATTTCTTCAGCCTGTTCAGCTATGACATCGGCGGCAGCGTCCGCATCGGATGATAGGGTTGCGATTGTCGCCGTCTGTGTGGTGATTGTCCCGTTTGCAGAGTCAAGCTGTCCCTGCAATGTGTCACGTTCTGTGATAAGAGCGTCTCTCTCAATGACAAGAGCATCTCTCTCCGCCACAAGAGCGGTAAGATCACCGCCTGCCGTTGCAATCTCAGCGTTGAGGCTGGCGATAGTGGCGTTCCGCTCCGAGATAGCGGCATTCAGTCCGGCAATCGTCGTTGCCTGATTCGTGATCGTCGTTGACTGGCTCCCGATTGTTCCCTCCTGAGTCGAGATCGTCTGTCTCATCCTCCCGACAGAACCGTTGACGCTTCCCTCCAGACGGTCAAAGTCTCCCCGAAGCTCTGATATGATTGTGGTTGTGTCCAGCACACAGTCAGGGCATTCCGGAATCTCCGGGCATTCAGCCGGTACGGGGCATTCCGGGCAATCCCCCGGATCGAATGCTGACATAAGATCAGCATAGTCCTGCCGGCAGTCCGTAAGCTCGTTTTCAAGCTCCGTGATACGCTCCAGCAACTCAGAGTCAGTACTGTAAATCTTGATGTCTTTCATCTCGCTTGTGTTCGTGAAGTCCAATAAAGGAAACATCCACGTCCAACAGACGTTAGATACATTCTTCATCTCGGCAATATCCACAGAGGCTGTGTACCCGAATTCTTGAATTGCCCGGGCTGTCAATGTGGCCAGCGTCAGTCCAAACTCCGTGGCGGCTTTGAACGCGTCCGCGGTAGTGTCGTAATCACTCAGACTGAAATGATAATGCAGGTAGTCGTTGAGGTTGTCCGGGTCTTCTGTCAGCGTAAACTCGCTGAAATCAAACGTCCGGAAGCGGTTTATTCCTGCCGCATCCTTCGGAAACACATTGATGTAGTGTCTCCTGACAGGCGGGAAGGACGTTTCATTCCGGTAATTGCTGTAAATTTTAAACTCAACTCTGATCGAGGGGTTCCCGCTGTTTTGGGTCGAATACTCCCTGCCAGCTATCGTAATCTTAACCTTATAGTTCGGGGTCGTTGTGCACGTCCCCGGCGGAAGCCGCTTCTGCAACATCTTCTCCAGATTCTCCGCCTCTTCCCGTAGCTCCTCAACACGGATTCTGGCATCATCCTCAGAATAAACAAGTCCGTCAAACTCGATGTTGACGGGGCTTTGTGCCGGCAGTCCCCAAACGGACGGTACAGCACACATAATCACACACACAGTGATAAACAGAATCTTCATAATGCCTCCTTTTTTTTGCTGTTAAATTAGCAATAAAATATAAGATGAAATTAGTTATGTCAATACTAAATCCATATGTGTTGAATTCACATACTAGATTCGCACATATAACACACATATAACACACTATTATAATACACACGTATAACACACTATTATAATACATACATATAGTACACACATAGCACACATATAACATACATATAACACACACGCTACAGTATACTATTAGCAGTATAAGGCTTGGTTTCAAGCCGGAAACAGGTTTTCTCGAGGCTTGTCTTTTGAAGAGGGAGTGTGTTATGCTCGGAGGTTTTTTTTTAAGCAAGCGGACTCAAAATCAAGTGTCCGCCCGGAGCTGTCAACGAGCGACCAGGCATGCGGACCAGACGAACGAGCGGCAAGATCAGGTGTCCGCCCGGAGCTGTCAACGAGCGACAGGCATGCTACGAAACAAACGAACGAGCGGCAAGATCAGGTGTCCGCCCGGAGCTGTCAACGAGCGACCAGGCATGCGGGCTCAAGACGCACGAGCGGCAAGATCAAGTGTCCGCCCGGAGCTG
>Ga0164315_10003742_pt1 | contig 11815 bp, 3 predicted proteins | sample GuaBasSedimGuay6_FD_113737 | JGI IMG/M metagenome (GOLD analysis project Ga0164315, IMG submission 113737) | Subseafloor sediment microbial communities from Guaymas Basin, Gulf of California, Mexico - Guay6, Core 4569-2, 0-3 cm | ecosystem: Environmental > Aquatic > Marine > Hydrothermal vents >... | reverse complement strand
GTAGTTGTTGAGCTACCTCAAATTTATAATGAATTCTCCAGTGGAGCACAGGATATTTCTGCTATCCGTGATTTTGTAAAAATGATGTACGAAAAAGCATCCAACGGAAATGAACCTAAATATTTATTATTATTTGGTGATGCATCCTTCGATTATAAAGACAGAATTCCTGATAACTCAAACTATGTTCCTACCTGGGAATCACCTGAATCATTGAATCCTGTTGGCTCCTACATTACGGATGACTTCTTTGGTTTACTGGATGGTGATCCAATGATTGATATTGGTATTGGACGATTTGTTGTAAGTTCGGTAGAACAAGCTGAAGATGCAGTTGACAAGACCATTCATTATGCAGTCAATTCTGATGAAGTGATGGGTGACTGGCGCAACATCATTTGTATGGTAGCTGATGACGAGGATAACAACCTTCACTTTAATCAGGCAGAAGAAATAGCTTTTCAAATTGACACATCAAATCAAGACATAAACATCGATAAGATTTACCTTGATGCCTATGAACAAGTTTCAACACCGAGTGGTGAAAGGTATCCAAAAGTAACACAGGATATCAATACCAGGGTCGACCGCGGAGCACTAATCATGAATTATATTGGTCATGGAGGAGAATTGGGGTTGGCACATGAGCGAATCTTAAAAATTGTGGACATCAATAGCTGGAAGAATTACGACAACATGCCTGTATTTATTACGGCAACCTGTGAATTCAGCCGATTTGATGATGCAGAAAGAACTTCAGCAGGTGAATATGTTTTCTTAAATCCTAATGGTGGTGGAATAGCCCTTTTCACGACTACACGAGCAACCTATGCCGGTGGGAATTTAAGATTGAATAAAAACATCAATAAATATGCTTTGAATAAATTTAATGGTAAATATTTGCGGATGGGAGAAATAATCCGCCTGGCGAAAAATGCTACTGATGCCAGTGAAAACACACGAAAGTTTGCATTGCTTGGCGACCCGGCTTTACACTTTGCACATCCGAAGCATAATGTTATAACAGCTACAATTAATAACATTTCCATTGATGATGCTATCGATACATTGAAAGCCTTGTCAGAAGTTACCATTACCGGCGAAATGCAGGATTATGATGGAAATAAATTGAATAGTTTTAACGGGACTTTATTTCCAATTGTTTTTGACAAGCCTACAAAATATACAACTCAGGCAAACGACCCACAAAGCAGTCCGGCCACATTCTATATCCAAAATAACCCTCTTTATAAAGGTAAAGCAAGTGTTATCGATGGAGAATGGAGTTTTTCATTTATTGTACCAAAAGACATTGCCTATAACTATGGAAATGGGAAGTTAAGCTTTTATGCTAAAACAGAATTAGAAGATGCTGCCGGCAATTATATGGATGTAGTTGTTGGAGGCTATAACAATAACGCCACAGCTGATAATCAAGGTCCAGTTGTGAGACTTTACATGAATGATGATAGTTTTAATTATGGTGGTATCACTGATGAAAATCCTTCTCTATTCGCTTATGTTTACGATGAGAGTGGTATCAATACTGTTGGTAGTGGAATTGGTCATGATATTTTAGGCACACTTGACGAATCAAACAATTATATTTTGAATGAATTTTATGAATCAGAACTGGATGATTTTCAAAACGGAACGATTAATTATCCGTTTTTCAATTTATCGAATGGCCGTCATCAATTATCATTAAAGGTTTGGGATGTTTATAATAATTCAACAACCGTATATACAGAATTTCTTGTTGCTGATTCACATCAAATGGCATTGGAAGGTGTAATGAATTACCCCAACCCTTTTATTGAAAGCACACAGTTTTCGTTTGAGCATAATCAAACAGATCAACCCCTGGAAGTTACAATACGAATATTTTCCATGAACGGGCAATTGGTACATACAATAAAAGATCAATACTTTGCAGGAGGCTACAAATACAATTCCATTGCATGGAATGGTAATGATGAAGGAGGAAATAAACTAAATCAGGGAATGTACATTTATAAGATACTTGTTAGGAATTACGACGGTTCTGTATCAGAGGAAACTGACAAATTGATCATTCTCAGGTAGTCCTTTTTGTACTGGCCTGAAATATGCATCTGAATCCTTTATAATTTTAGTAGTTTCACGCAACGTTTTACCATAATGAAACGTCTTAAAAACAGCAACATGAACTTGTAAAATGTTTGAATTAATTTACTTATGATAAAATACATCTACATATATATATTTTTACTTGTTTTTTCGCTGGCTGGATTCTCACAAGAATCTGAACTGGAACAAAACTTAAAGTGGTACCCATTGATTAGTGAGACTAATACAGATGGAAATATCCATGAATACCTATATTTTGATGGAGCCTATACAGATATGGAGATGGGCTTGCCACTTTTTACACACTCTTTTTCTATTTCATCACAAAATTCAGAAATAACAGCAGAATTACAAGATGTCATTTACGAACCTTTTGGACCAAAGGGACAGAAGTATTTAACTGATCTTGGATTTAGTCAGAATGAAATTACTTTATCTACTTCGATAACAGTTAGCAAAAAAATACCATCAGGAGGTATTGGTTTTATCCCGATCAGGTTAAATGTTCAATCGGGGGCTTACGAAAAGGTGGTATCCTTTAAATTGAATTATGATACACAGCAAATTTTTGGTCAACGGAAATCAGTTACCAGGGATTATGCAGAAAACTCAGTATTAAATACAGGCGAATGGTATAAGATAAAAGTCCGGGAAAGCGGAATTTATAAAATTAGTTATTCCGATCTTGAAAGTTATGGAATCAATCCTGCAATTATTGATCCCCGACACATCAGTATTTATGGTAATGGACATGGCATGCTTCCAGAAGCGAATATTAAATTCAGGTATGATGATTTGCAAGAGAATGCCATCCAGGTGGTTGGAGAAGATGATGGTGTGTTCGATCAATCAGACCATATTCTTTTTTATGGGCAAAGCCCACACACATGGGATTTAGTTTTAGGCTTTTTTATACACAAGGTAAATTACTATGATGATAACAACTACTATTATATAACGGTAGGCCAGGAAGCAGGAAAAAGAATTGAACTTGAGCCATCCGTAACCTATACCCCCAATCAGCATGTTTCAAAATACACAAGTTATAAGGTGATAGAAGAGGAAAAAAGAAACTTGATTTTATCCGGGAAAAGATGGTATGGAGATGAGTTTGGCGGAATTAATTCAAGAACTTATGAATTTAATTTCCCAAATATTGTTTTATCAGAAGACATATTTATCAAAACAGAAGTAGCAAACAGATCATTTTTCAATGAAAAAATGGTTATTCATGTCAATAACCTTCAAAGCGACTCCATTATTTTAACATCTGTAAATCCAAGTTCTACCAAGTTTGCTCAAAAGAAAAAGAAAACTATTTCGTTTACACCAAATAGTGAAAATATCAGTATTGAGCTTGAATATATACCAGGTTCTGAGGCTTCAACTGCCTGGCTCGATTATATAATGGTAAATGCTATTTGTAACCTGAGATTTGAAAGTGGACAGCTTTTGTTCAGAGATCTTGCCTCCATTGACAACGGAGCCATAACGGAATTTACAGTTAGTAATGCAAACCAACAAGTACAGGTTTGGGAAGTTACTGATCCCTTAAATCCAAAATTTGTTGAATCCAACCTTACCGGTAATCTTTTAAAGTACACACTATCAACCGATTCGTTACGTGAGTTTATTGCATTAGATAACAGCTATTATTTAAGCCCGGAATTTGTTGGATCGGTCGAAAATCAAAACTTACATGGAGAAGGTCCTTTTGACGTGGTAATTGTAACACACCCCTTATTTATGGAGTCGGCCAACCAGCTGGCAGCTATACATGAGTCGAAGGATGGATTTTCCATTAAGATTACTACTCCTGGGGAAATCTACAATGAATTTTCGTCAGGCAAACAAGACCCTTCTGCTATTCGTGATTATTTAAAAATGTTGTATGACAAATATGAGCAAGAGGAACCAAGGTTTTTAGTTTTATTTGGAGATGGATCCTTTGATCCCAAAGACAGGTTAGACAACAATACCAACTTCATCCCCACTTTTCAAACAGAGGAATCATGGATATCAGCTTCAAGTTATGTAATTGATGATTATTTTGGATACCTGGATGATAATGAAGGTAATGACGGAATAGGTGTGCTCGATATCGGGATTGGACGATTACCAGTTAAAACAACCGAAGAAGCCGAGCAAATTATAGATAAAATTGAAAGATATATTTCTCCCGGCGAACCAAATTTTGGAAAATGGAGAACCAGAACTTGTATGATTGCAGATGACGAAGATGGGAATTTACACATGGAGCAAGCCGACAGTTTATCCAACTATTCAGGTTTTATTCCGAGAGTATATGACCAAAACAAAATTTACCTGGACTCCTACCCACAAATAAAAACACCAATGGGTGATCGATATCCTGATGTAACTCAGGCAATCAACGACCAGATTGAAGAGGGAGCTTTGATCATTAACTATGTTGGCCATGGTGGCAAATCAGGATGGGCACATGAACGTATCTTGCAAACATCTGACATTCTAAAATGGGAAAATCAGGATAAACTTCCTGTTTTTATTACAGCCACTTGTGAATTTAGCCGTTTTGATGAACCGGAACTGCTTACCGGTGGGGAAATGGTGCTACTAAATCCAAATGGTGGTGGCATTGCACTGTTTACAACCACAAGGTTGGCTTATTCCCAATCGAACTTTACTTTGAACCAACGATTGTACGCAAGTGCATTTGTACAAATTGATGGTGAAATGCCATACCTTGGGGATTTGATCAGACATTCAAAACCACCAGGACAATTGACCACTAGAAATTTTGTCCTGTTGGGTGATCCTGCCCTGAGGATGGCTTATCCAAAATTGGAAATACAAACTACAGAAGTATTGGTTAATGGCAAGGTTGCAACAGACACTATCCATGCCCTGGATAAAATTATATTGTCAGGCGAAATCGTTGATCATGAAGGTATCCGGGATGAGGATTTCAATGGATTTATAATCCCTTCACTTTTTGATAAGGCAACCAAATATACGACCATTGCAAATGATAACAATAGTTACCCAATGGAGTATTTCTGTCAGGATAAAATTATATGGGAGGGAAAGGCAACTGTTACCAATGGCACGTTTGAATTTGAATTTATTGTTTCTAAAGATATTGCGTCCAGATTTGGTGAGGGTAAAATCAGCTTTTATGCCTATTCAGATAAAACTGATGCCATGGGATATTATAATAGTTTTAATATTGGTGGTTTTAACGAAAATGCTGAATCCGATTTCGTTGGCCCGGAGATCACATTGTTTTTAAATAACCTCTCTTTTGAGTCGGGTGATCAAACAATTGCGAGTCCTATAATGCTGGCATTTTTACATGATACTCATGGAATAAATACTTCGGAAAATGGAATCGGGCATAATATCACCGCAGTGCTGGATGATGACAATTCAACGATCATCAACCTGAACGAATATTATGAGCCTGATATTGATTCATACAAAGGCGGAAAAATAACTTTTCCATTTTACGATCTCCCTGATGGAAACCATACTCTTTCGTTGAAAGCCTGGGATAATTATAACAACTCAAATGAGACTACGATTGAGTTTTTAGTAAATCAAAATGCTGCTCTTAATATTTACCAGGTATACAATTATCCAAATCCTTTTAAAAATAGTACGACCTTTACGTTTGATCATACCCGGCCAGGTGACAATCTGGACCTCAAATTAGAAATATATGATCTTGCAGGCCGGTTGGTTCAGCTATATGAAAAAGAGGTTACTACAGAAATTACGAACCTTCCATTTTTAACCTGGAATGGCAACGACCTCCAAGGAAACCGTTTAAGCAATGGTATTTATATTTACACACTTCAGGTCACAGACAGCAAAGGAAATGTGGCTATAAAACAACAAAAGCTGGTTATAACTGAATAGTTGCTAATTTAACAGACTTCAATACCCACTTTATCAGTATTTTTCTTAATTTTATTCTCAAAACGAATTGTATTGTGAAAGTTGTTTGTTTACTCTTTTGTGCAGTAACATTATTTTTAAGCTTACCGGCTCAGGATGCAAAAATCGAAATCAAAGGAAGCGTAGTTGATGTAAATTCGAATGCACCTATTGTTAATTCAAGCGTTAAAATAAAGGACAAAAACCTCGGTTCTATCTCCAATAAGATCGGACAGTTCTATATACTATCCAATCGATTACCAGTTGTTCTGGAAATATCTTATGTGGGCTATGAAACGCAAGAATACACAATAGAATTTGAACCATTGCAACCCATCACCATTCAGATGATTCCAAAAACCGAACTTTTAAAAGGAGTTGTTATCACTACTGAAAAAATTGATACGGTGTATAGGGACAGACATTATTCGGTGCTGGATTACGAACTTCTTTCAGATGGTATTGTATTGCTGATATATCGTTATACACTCAACAGATCAGAGATACTATTCAAGGATTATAATGGCAACAACATTGCATCCATCAATACTTTACCTGGCAAACCCCTTCGCTTGTTCAAAGATTGTTTGGATAAATTACACCTGTTTACCAAAAATAAATCATACCAGATATATTTTGGGAAAGAAAAACCTGAACTACACCCGGCAGTTGATCTCTCCGAATTTATTCAGACCATGCAATATTGCGAATTGCTGCACAATGGCAAATTATATTACCATGAACAGGGATATTTAGATCTCATTAATATTTATTACTCAATTGACACGAGCAATTTAGAGCGACTAAATTTTTATACCGTTATGGACCAGGAAAAACTTGATTTTTTAATGTATAATCCAGAAAACCTTGCTCTTCTAAATTCCAATTTTGGACCTTCATTGAGTGACTTACAAGGTCTGTCATCGGATGGGGATATTTTGAGTCAGATCAGGAATATGGAAGTGGAATTAAGATTTAATCAAATGGCCTACTTTCCTACAATTTATGCTCCAATGTTCAAACTGGGCGATTCAATCATTATTTTCAATTACCCAAATTCTAAAATTGAGTTTTTCAACGAAAGTGATTCCTTAATTGGATCAACCAATATCGCCTACCATCATAGTACAAACAAGGATTTTCAGAATCTAATATCTTCTCTATCCAGAACCAATAAATGGCAAGAGGAAGTCTATGTTGATGATTCTTTCAGAAAGGCATATACTTCTTATCTAAATTTTAATGGGACAAAAACCATCAATGAGATCAATCTTCAAACCGGCCAATTGGTCAAGTCTATTAAAATACCTTTTCCTTATGTGGAAAAAATTCAGTTTCACAATGGCTTTATATATTATATCTATAAAGGATGGGGTGAAAACCAGAAGAAAAAACTCTTCCGGCAACAACTATACTAATATTGTAAGCACAAAATTTTAATCCAGTTTACCTGCATTTTCCATTTTATACTCTTCAATATCCTTCAGTATATTCACAGTTTCGCTCAGGTAAATGTCCTTTTTCAGTGACATTAACCAGGCATCTGATCTGGCTTTGCTTGAAGTATCAGCTTCTACAGCAGGCAAATCAACCTTTAAAACTTCGATGGCCAGGTCAAGTGTATCTTTTCCAATCCTCTCATACTTTTCACCTTCTTTTTCGCGCATCTCGGCTTTCTTGGTATACTTTTCGTAATTCAGGCTGTACTTTGTTTCTTCCCTTAACGACTTCAAACGTTTACCATTCTCATCTATTAACATCAGAACTGAATCACCTTTAATCCGCTTTTTGCTGATTTCTTCAATATAGTTCTTGTCAAATGACAATTCCCATTGATTGTATGTTAATGCAGAAATCTCATCCCATGGCATTGCATACTCAAGGTCTTTTTCGCCAAAATCCATATAGTTGTAATAATCCGGGAAAACAATATCAGGCGTTACCCCTTTCAACTGAGTTGCACCACCATTTACACGGTAAAACTTCTGTACTGTCATTTTCAAAGATCCAAGTTTCTTCATATCTGCAGGTTTGCGTGGCACCATTCTATCCAGCTCAGAAAAATTCTGGACTGTTCCTTTTCCATAAGTTGAATTGGTTCCTACAATGATGGCACGATTATAATCCTGCATGGCTGCTGCAAAAATCTCAGATGCTGATGCACTAATGGTATTCACCATAACCACAACAGGACCATTATATTGAATTTGTGGATCTTTATCCTCAAGGGTTCTTTGCATCCCCTTTCTTCCCATCGATTGTACTACTGGTCCCTGCTTGATAAACAAACCAGCGATTTTTACCACATCCTCCAGCGATCCACCACCATTGTTGCGTAAGTCAAATACAAGGCCATCAATTTGTTCTTCATTCAGTTTTTCAATTTCCTTTTTTACATCATCAAAACAATTGCGTCCATTGGCTTTTGAAAAATCAACATAAAAAGATGGAAGTTTTAAATAACCAAAATTTCTGTTTGTTTCGTCATCTTTTATAATAGCCGACTTAGCATAGGTTTCTTCCAATACAACCACATCCCTGATCAATACAATTTCAGTGATTGATTTATCTAATTTTTTAACCCTGAGCCTTACTTTGGTACCTTTTTTACCCCTGATCAATTGAACGGCGTCATCCAAACGCATATCCACAACGTCAACATATTCCTCATCTCCCTGTGCAACTTTGGTAATCAGGTCACCAACTTCCAGTTCTCCTTGTTTCCATGAAGGACTGCCAGGAATTATTTTAGTTACTTCGATATAAGAATCCCGTTGTGTTAGTTGAGCTCCAATACCTTCCAATTGTCCTGAAAAGCGAATGTCAAAATTTTCTTTATCCCGAGGAGGAAAATATTGTGTATGTGGATCAAAAACATTAACCAAAGAGTTAATGTAGATATTTAAACGATCATCGTCATTGAATTGCTCCATCCGGTGAAACCAATCATCATATCTCTTCATCACTTTCTCACGGGCTTCAATTTCCAGTTGGGCAAATTCCTTGATGGTCACTGTATCACTTTTTTCAGCCTCTTCTTTTTGTTCCTCGGCCATGTCGTATAATCTGGCCATGGTTTCATATTTCAACGATTTTCTCCAACGCTCCTTCAATTCTTTCTTCGTTTTTACGAACTCAATGTTATCAGCATCAAATTCATACGTCTCTTCTTTATTAAAATCGAAAGGTTTATCAAGGATATCCTTGTAATATTCTTTTGCTTCTTCAGTCCGTAAATCCAGCATCACAACAGATTTATCAAGAAATTCAAAATTAACTTCCTGCATGGCATCGTCAAGCTCCTTTTTATAGACAGATAGAGCATCTATATCCTCCTGTAATAAGAATCTTTTTGCATAATCAATTCTTTCGATATAAATATCATATGCCTTTTCAGAAAATTTATCATTGATATCACCAGGATTATAATGACCACTGTTAACGGCAAATGAAATCACCTTTACAAGTAAATCCCGACGTAGATCATCAGAGCTGCTTCGCGCGGCCAGAAAGACAATACTGACCGCTACAAACAAAAAAACTATACCTAAAACTTTAAAAGATCGAATATTCATAGAAATATATTTATAATCAATAAACTGTTTTAAAAACGTAAAATTACTTAATTAGGTTTTAAAATACGTTCAATTTTGTTAAATGTTGTTAATTCCGGGATTAATTTGAAATCTACTAATCGAAGAAAGTATAAAAACAAAGTAATCACTTAATTATTTCAAACAATGGGAGGATCAGATAGTTCAATTTATTTCAATAAAAAAAGGAGGCTACTGATCACCTCCCAAATTATTTTTTTAATATGGCTTAATTAAATATTAAGCATCAATATTTGCATATTTGGCGTTTTTCTCTATAAATTCACGTCTTGGTGGTACTTCGTCACCCATGAGCATTGAAAATACGCGATCGGCTTCTGTTCCATTTTCAATAGTCGCCTGACGCAATGTCCTGAACTTCGGATCCATTGTTGTATTCCATAACTGTTCAGCGTTCATTTCTCCCAAACCTTTATAGCGTTGAATGTGAACTCCTTTTTCTGATCCATTTTCCGAAAACTCTGCCACAGTTGCTTCCCGTTCCTCTTCATTCCAGCAATAACGTTCCTTATTTCCTTTTTTGATCAGATAAAAGGGAGGAGTGGCAATATATACATAACCAAATTCAATGAGTTCTTTCATATACCTAAAAAAGAAAGTAAGCAATAAAGTTGCAATGTGACTTCCATCTACATCGGCATCCGTCATGATGATAATTTTGTGATAACGGAGTTTTTCAAGATTGAGTGCTTTGCTGTCTTCTTCTGTTCCAATGGTAATTCCAAGCGCTGTAAACATATTTCTGATCTCCTCATTTTCGAAGATCTTATGTTGCATAGCCTTTTCAACATTAAGAATTTTACCCCTCAAGGGAAGAATGGCCTGGAATTTTCTGTCACGTCCTTGTTTAGCTGTTCCACCCGCAGAATCTCCCTCTACCAGGTAAATTTCACATAAAGAAGGATCTTTTTCCGAACAGTCAGACAGCTTACCAGGTAAACCGGTATTTGAAAGTACATTCTTCCGTTGTACCAATTCCCTTGCTTTTCGAGCAGCATGTCTTGCTGTTGCTGCAAGGATTACTTTATTTACAATTGTCCGGGCTTCTTTTGGATGCTCTTCGAGGTAGTAAGATAAATGCTCGCTTACCATTTGATCAACAGCACCCATCACTTCTGAATTACCCAATTTTGTTTTGGTCTGACCTTCAAATTGTGGCTCTTGTACTTTTACGGAAATAATCGCTGTTAAGCCCTCCCTGAAGTCATCACCACTGATATCAAATTTCAATTTTGAAAGCATTCCTGATTTTTCAGCATAGCTTTTTAGCGTACGTGTTAAGCCTCTTCTGAATCCTGATAAATGGGTACCCCCTTCATGTGTATTGATATTATTCACATATGAATGGAGGTTCTCAGCAAAGGATGTATTATATTGCATAGATATTTCAACAGGCATCCCATTTTTCTCACCTTCCATCGATATGGGTTCATTCATCAGCTTTTCGCGTGTTGCGTCCAGATAATTGATAAAATCAGTTAAGCCATTTTCTGACAAATAGGATTGAGAAATAAAATTGCCTTCTTCATCTTTTTCTCTTTCATCTGTGATCGAAAGGGTAATTCCTTTATTCAGGAAAGCCAGCTCACGGATCCTTGAAGTAAGGATATCATAGCTATACTCCAAAACTGTAAATATTGAATCATCGGGAATAAAAGTTACTTCAGTACCAGTTTTGTCTGATTCGCCAATTACTTTCACATCAGCAACAGGTATTCCTTTTTTATATTCCTGAATAAATACTTTTCCTTCTCTGTGAATGGTAGCTGTCAAATGATTTGACAAGGCATTAACACAAGATACACCAACGCCATGCAAACCACCGGAAACCTTATAAGATCCTTTATCAAATTTACCACCGGCATGAAGTACAGTCATTACTACCTCAAGGGCTGACTTATTCTCCTTATCGTGCATTCCAGTCGGAATACCACGACCATTATCAGTAACAGTTATGGAATTATCCTCGTGGATGAAAACATTAATGGTATCACAAAATCCAGCCAATGCCTCATCAATTGAATTGTCAATAACTTCGTATACCAAATGGTGTAAACCACGTGAACTCAAATCACCTATGTACATGGCAGGACGCTTCCGTACGGCTTCTAATCCTTCAAGAACCTGGATGTTATTTGCGTTATAATTTTTCTCCGCGTTGCTATTTTTTTCTT
>Ga0164315_10003741_pt1 | contig 11817 bp, 10 predicted proteins | sample GuaBasSedimGuay6_FD_113737 | JGI IMG/M metagenome (GOLD analysis project Ga0164315, IMG submission 113737) | Subseafloor sediment microbial communities from Guaymas Basin, Gulf of California, Mexico - Guay6, Core 4569-2, 0-3 cm | ecosystem: Environmental > Aquatic > Marine > Hydrothermal vents... | reverse complement strand
TTCCAGGCGAACTCTGGAAGCGATGTCCGGCCATTGTGCCCAGTTGGAAGATTTCGGAACGAAAGGCCTCAGGAAGGCGCCGCTGATATGGGCAGAGGCCCCGGCTTCATGCTGAATGATATGGGAAACCTCGTTAAGGTACACTTCTCCACCTTTGGGAACCCATGTGAAGAGGGCCAGCTGGTTGGCAAATGTACCTGATGGAGTGAACAGTGCGGCTTCTTTGCCGGTAATTTCGGCGGCTTTTTCCTGGAGTGCGATGATGGTGGGGTCTTCTCCCTGTACATCATCTCCCACTTCAGCTTCGGCCATGGCTTTACGCATGGCAGCTGAGGGACGTGTTACGGTATCGGAGCGAAAATCAATCATAATGTTTGAAGTGTATATCCCCTCGGGCGTCAGAGGTCAACTAAATAAATTGAATGCCGATATTCAAAGAGGGAGAATCCATCCATGAGAAAACCGGAAGAAGAATCAATACTCTTTGTCGATGACGATATATAGCCCTCGCTCTTTATGAAACGATTCTCAAAAACGCCGGGTATGAGAACATTATCGTATCCAGTGACGGGCGGGAGGTGGAGAATATACTTCAGGATAACAGCGTCTCCCTGGTCCTCCTGGATATCAATATGCCCGTGATGAGCGGTATTGAGGTGCTGGAAAATATCACAGAAGGCTATCCGGGATTGCCGGTGATTATGATAACCGGGGATGAGGATCTGGAGACCGCTGTCCGTTGTATGAAAATCGGGGCTTATGACTATCTGGCCAAACCCCCGGAGAAAACCAGGCTGGTTACCGCAGTAAAGCATGCTCTGGAATGGCGGGATTTGAACAGTGAGCTTTCAGCGATGGGAAGCCGGGTGCTGCATCGGGATTCTCTGGAGAAACCTGAAGCCTTTGCCTCCATGATAACGGGTTCTGATTCCATGCTGGCTGTTTTTCAGTACGTTGAAGCGGTGGCGGCGACAAGTCGGCCGGTGCTGATTACCGGGGAAAGCGGGACCGGGAAGGAGCTTCTGGCCCGGGCTATTCATGATGCCAGCGGCCGTAAGGGGGGGCTGGTAACGGTGAATGCCGCGGGTTTGGATGATGCACTGTTTTCCGATACGCTGTTCGGTCATAAAAAGGGTGCTTTTACTGATGCGGGGAGTAACCGCCCGGGTCTGGTGGAGAAGGCGGCTGGGGGCACTTTATTTCTGGATGAAATCGGCGATCTTGCCCCGGCATCTCAGGTGAAGCTCCTTCGGCTGCTTCAGGAAAAGGAGTATTATCCTCTTGGTTCTGATGACCCTCTCACAACCGACGCCCGCATTGTTGCTGCTACCTGTATCGATCTTTCCACCAGGCTTGAAGACGGCCGTTTCCGCCGGGACCTGTACTTCCGTTTGATGGCCCACCATGTTTCTCTGCCTCTGCTCCGGGACAGAAGGGAAGATATGATGCCTCTTACAGAGGCTTTTATCAAAGAAGCTGCAGAGGAACTGGACCGGGGAATCCCCCGGATTCCTCCGGAGCTGGAAGCCATGCTGAATCTTTATGATTTTCCCGGGAATGTGCGGGAGCTGCATTCTTTAGTATTTGATGCGTTGAGCCGAACCTCCGGATCGACTCTGAATCTGACACCTTTTCGGGATCTGGTGGGTAACAATGATATTCCTGAAACCCGCGAGCCCGGGGAGGTACAAAATCTTGATTATGATGGACTTGTCAACTTATTCGGCCATTTTCCTACTGTGAAGGAGATAAACGACATAGTTTTTCAGGCGGCCTTGAACAAGGCGGACGGGAATCAGTCCCTGGCATCCCGTCTTTTAGGGGTGAATCAGTCCACTTTGAGCCGCAGGAATTCTAAGGGCTGAGTTTATAGCCGGATACAAGCTGCTCCAGCAATTGTACCGGTTTGAGTCCTTCCACACGGGTTAACTCTCACGGAGCAGCGGCATGCTCATACATCGGGGTCCGCCCCGGCCTCTGACAAGTTCCGAACCTTCAATCTCCAGAACCTCTATTCCGGCTTTTTCAAGAGCTTCATTCGAAGCTGTATTCCGGTTGTAAGTAATCACGGTTCCCGGCTTTACCGCCAGGGTATTGGCACTGTCGTTCCACTGCTCCCGGGCCGCTGCTCCCCGGTCTTTCCCGCCGCTTTTCAGTATACGGACAGGCATCCCCAGAACCCCGCTCATTCCTTTTTTCAGGCTCTCAGCCTCTCGTATGCGTATTGAGCCGTTTACTCCAGGGGTGAGCCTGAACACCCGGATCGCCTCAGCCACCCCGGGGAAAAGAGTGAAACTGTCCCGGTCCACCATGGTGAACACCGTATCAAGGTGCATGTAGGCCCGGGCCGCAGGAATCCTGATAACAAGAACCTCTTTTATTCCGGAATCACCTTCAAAGAGCCTTCGGGACAGGGTTTCAATGGCATCACTTCCGCTGCGGACGCTGGCCCCCACCGCGATGGCAGAGTCTGAAAGAACCATCACATCCCCGCCCTCCAGGGAATCCCCCCTGTCCGGTGAATACCAGATTTTATCACCCAGAGAAGAGAACATAGGATGATATCGGCGGATTAAATCGAGTAAAAATGTCTCCCTTCTTCTTGCCCCGGTCTGCATCGCACTTAAAGCCATACCCCCGCCGATCATGGCTCCGGGATCACGGGTGAAGTAGAGGTTCGGGATCGGATTGATGTAAAAGGGAAAATCCTCCTGAATCCACCAGGAAAGACGTTTCTCCTCATCACTGTGGGGCACTGCATCCTTTCTGAGCCCGCCGATCATTACATCTGCCAGTTTCTCCTCATCCATGGACAGGAGAAGTTCCCGGATTTCATCCCGAAGTTTCGACTGGGGAATCCGGCCGGTGGAAACAAGATGTTGCGCTGCCTTTTCAGCCACCCCTGTATCACTGAGAACTTCTTTGAGCAGGTTGGAGTAGTAGTAAACCTCACAGCCTGTTTTCTTTAATGCATCGGCAAAGCCATCATGCTCTTCCTGAAGTTTTTTTAACCAGGGTATATCCTCAAAAAGAAGATTTTCCAGAACCTCCGGGGTGAGGGTTTCCATTTCCTTCCCCGGTCGGTGCAGCAGTACTTTTTTCAGCACGCCAACTTCGGAGTGCACTCCGAGAACTTTATTGTTACCCATGGCGGTCTCTTTTTTCCAGCAGATGCTTCAGATGCACCCCTGCGTGATAGCTTGAACGAACCAACGGGCCGGCCTCCACATAGTCAAAGCCCATGGCCATGGCTTCTTTGCGAAGATCCTTGAATTCCTCCGGGCTCCAGTAACGTTTCACCGGTAGATGCTTCCTTGTGGGCTGCAGGTACTGACCGATATTCACCAGATTGCATCCGGCTTCCCTGAGGTTGGCAAAGGTTTCCAGTATTTCATCCTTTTCCTCTCCCAAGCCCAGCATGATACTGCTTTTAAGTAAAATCCGTCTGTCCAGGGATCGGGCTGTCCTCAGGAAATCCAGGGAACGTTCATAATCGCTGTTGGAGCGGATTACCGGGTTGAGCCGGCGGACTGTTTCAACATTGTGCCCCAGAATTTCCGGAGCCGATTCCACCAGTAACGCAATACTTTCCTTTCTTCCTTTCATGTCCGAAGAGAGAAACTCTACCGTTACCCCGGGATTTTCCGCCTTTACCGCCAGTCCTGTGGCCGCGAGCATTTCGGCACCGCCGTCTTCAAGGTCGTCCCGGTCCACCATGGTGATGACGGCGTGTCTTATCCCCAGTTTCCCGATGGATACGGCCACCCTGTGGGGTTCTGATTCATCCGGGGCATCGGGTCTGCCGGTTTTTACTGCACAGAATTTGCAGCTTCTGGTGCAGGTGTCTCCTAGAATCATGAATGTGGCGGTTCGGTAATGACTCCAGCATTCGTGGAGGTTTGGGCATTTGGCTTCTTCACAGACCGTGTTCAGGCCGTTTTCCCGGAGATCTCGGCGCACCGCGGCGGTGTCTTTTGTCGTATCGAGTTTTATTCTGAGCCATTCCGGCTTTCTCAGGATTTCAGGCATGACTCTGAGGTTAGACCATGCTGTGCCACTTTGGCAAATACTCCGGCAGACTCCCGGCAGAAAACCCAGGCATTGGGGTACTGTATGGCACTTTGAGTATGGCTGAACACAAGATTTTCAGTTTACGGGATTTAGGGGGCTCATCCAAATGTTTTCAGGATGGAGTGCTGTAATCTGGATTACCGTCTCACCCACGCTATCCGCCGGCTTGATGATGCGAGGCTGATGTCAACCAGGGAGAATACCCTACCCGAAGGCTGTATGGTTTAGCTCTACGGAAATAGCGACATGGTGGATGAGGCTTACCGAATACTGACCTCACAGGGTATCGGTGCCGATTGAATCCACGCCGAACTCTACTTTCTTTAAAGGAATCAAACCGGCAATGAAGTATTTTATCATGCCTTTTGCTGTCAGATGAACCGCTCGGATACCGAGAGGACACGGTCAGTACTCAATACCATGGGCTACACTGAGAGTGATGATAAAAGGCATTATCGCCTGCTTTGAACGGCAGAAGACTATGGATCAGCTTCCCGAACTTCCCGATATAATACGCCAGTACGGAGTGGCTTCTTTCGACGGACACACGGACGGTGAAGATGGAGGGTCTAGTTTCTGAAGCTGTAAAAATCCCGGGGTGACGCGACCCGCAGGCTTTCGGGAAAAACAAAGAGGACTATCGCCAGTCTCTGATTGGCTCGGTTCAGGATGTGCAGGTGGAGGAGTTACAGACCGGGGCTTCTCAGCTTCCTATGTCCCTGTGCGTTTTTTTCAGACTGCTGGTGTTACTGGGGTCAGCCAGCTCTTAATAGTGATATCTGCAGGATATTATTGAAAGATTATTCCCGTTGACATTGTGCACAAGTCTGTTCTCTTCATCTATTCTTCGGGACCAGAAGCCGGAAAGATTCTCTCTCAGAGCTTCGGGATTACCGATACCCTCAAAAGGCGTTCGTATGAAGATACCATTCATTCTTTTCAATGCTTTTCGATCCTGCTCTACAGTTTTTCCTGCCTCCAGTTTTGCAATTGATTCTATCAGATGTTCTGTATTTGCTGAATCCCGGCGGGTAATGATGGTAGTTGTATCATCATTTGATACTTCGTCGAGAACGCTCTTTAGATTATTCCTGGTCTGTGAGAAAGAAACAGGATTCATTGACACCTTCTTACCTGGAGTATAATCGCAACAATAGACATGTGCTATAGAACGTACAAGTCTGCCGTTTCTGTAAAGGTTAACCCTTCAATCCAGTAATGGCGATTCCTTCAAGGAACTGTTTCTGTACAAAAAAGAACAGAATAATAATGGGAACCGTGGCAATTGCTGATGCTGCGGTAAGTGAGGTCCAATCGATCATCCAGGAATCCTGAAGAGCTTTCAGAGCTATCTGAATTACCCGCATTTTATCGCTGTTGGTAACAATGAGCGGCCACAGAAAACTGTTCCATGATGCAAGAAAAGCATACAGACCCACAGTGAGAAGTGCCGGTTTTGAAAGGGGATAGATGATGGTGAACAGGTATCGGGTTCTTCCGCAGCCGTCTATGATGGCAGCATCATCAAGGTCCCGGGGTATCTGCATGAAAAATTGACGTAGAAGGAAAATGGAAAAAGCCCCTACGATAAACGGAATTATAAGAGCCCAGTAAGTATCCAGCCATCCGATCAGGTTCAATGTGATGTAATTGGGAATGATAATAACTTCCATTGGTATCATCATGGTTCCCAAAAAAATGAAGAATACGGTGTTCTTTCCTTTGAACGGAATCTTGGCAAATGCATAAGCAGAAAATGAAGCGAGGATTATTTTACATACTGCAATGGAAATTGAAACAAAAAGCGTATTAATAAAATATCTGCCAAATGGAACAAGTGTCCAAATGTACTTGTATCCGTCAAAATTCAGTTTTGACGGAAAGAGTTTTGGCGGATAGGCCAGTATCTCCGGGGCGTATTTAAATGATGTCGAAATCATCCAGAAAAAAGGAATATTCACGATCAGGACAAAAAGAAGAAGCAGAAACTCAAGTATAAGCTTCATACCCCATGATGATGTTCTCTGTTTGTTTCTCAATTTGGACATAGCCGATACCTACTGATAGTGAACTTTTTTTTCACCGAATTTGAACTGTAGAATTGTGAAAATGAAAATTATTGTAAAAAGGAATATGGCGGCGGCTGAAGCATATCCCATTTTATGATACTGGAACGCATTCTTGTATAGAAAATAAGGAAGAACGTCTGTTCCTCTGGCGGGACCGCCTTCGGTCATAATCACAATTGATGTAAATACTTTTAAAGAAGCAATTATCTGCATTACCGTGACAAAGAATGTGACGGATGAAAGTAGCGGAATTGTGATTTTACGGACCATTTGAAACCTGGAAGCCCCGTCAATTGTTGCCGCATCGTAATAATATCCCGGGATGGCCTGGAGACCGGCAAGGAGAATAATTGCGTTGTATCCAACCCTTTTCCATATTCCCACGATAATTACCGCAATCAGGGCCTGATGGCGGTCGTTGAGCCACTGCATAGGCGGTAAGCCGAAGAGAGAAAGTATGTGGTTGAATAATCCAATATTAGGCTCAAACAAGTATTGAAAAACAATTGCAGCTGCTGCCATGGATGTAATAACTGGAAGATAGATCATTATGCGATAGAATGAGACAACCCGAATCCCCTGATTCAGCATAATGGCTATTATAAGTCCCAATAGAATAGTGATGGGTACCGTACCCGCGACGTAAAGAAGGCTCACCATTACCGAATTCCAGAAATGACCGGATGAGAACATTTTGGAGTAATTCGCGAACCCCACAAACCTCATGGGGCTCAGCAAATTCCACTTCTGCAGACTGATAAACAGTGCCACCAGCATGGGGATAAAAATAAATACTGAAAAAATGATCAAAGGGGGTGCAATAAAGAGCCACCCCTGAAGGTTGTCCAGCTGCTTTCTTTTCAACATCGGCAGGGCCTCCGGCAATTGCAGAGCCGGGGGAATACAGCTCCCGGCTCTATTAGTGAAAATAAATTACAGTATTTCGTCAATATCGTCGGCAGTCTGATCCAGGATATCGACGCTGGCACCTTCAAGAATAATTCTCGTCATGGCTTCCTGTATCAGATCTTCAATCTCCGGCCATGCCTCAACTGTCGGACGGGCAAATGCATGTTCCAGCTGATCATAGGTAACATTGTATCGAGGATCTTCTTTCAGTATGACTTGAATTTCAGGGGATTCCTTGGCGCTTTTTCTTGATACCATATACCCGGTGTTTGTAGACCAGTAAACCTGGTTTTCCGTGTTTGTTAAATACTTGAGGAATTGCCAGGCTGCAAATTGTTCTTCCGGTGTTGTCTTTTTTACCATATATATATTGCCGCCGCCGAGGGACACAGCTTTTGTTGTTCCCAGGGTGAATGGAGCCACTCCCCAATCGAAGGTGACATTGTCTTTGAACCAGGCGATTGATCCTGTTGAGCGCATTACCATACCGACTGTTCCAGAAGCATCCATTGTAGATCCGTCCTTCCCTCCCTGATAAACGGCAACTCCGTCAATTACCATTTTCTGCCAGAATGCCATGGCCTCCTTTATCTCTTTTGAATTAACGAGGCAGCTGGTATTGTTTTTATCAAAAATTGTCCCGCCGAACTGGTGAAAAAGAGAGTCAATAATCCAACCGCTGTTATAAATCCTTAACCCGTAAACATCAGGACCGAGATCGCTGATCTTTTTAGCAATGTTATAGGCTTCATCCCAGGTTGTCGGGTATTTATCAGGATCCAGTCCAGCCTGTTTGAAAAGATCACGATTCAGGTACAGCACAGGGGTACTGACATTTATGGGAAGTCCATACAGCTTCTTGTTGTAAGTGGCTCCCTGGGTGATGTATTTGTTGAAATCCTTTACATCAAAATCCTTATCCGACTTGATGAACGAGTCCAGAGGTATTAAGGCCTCATTGGCAACGAAGGCCCCGACCAGAGACTGTTCAAGTTGGGCAAGAACCGGCGGCTCGCCGGCGACATATGCCGCAAGAAGTTTTTCCTGGGTTGTTGCGTATCCTCCCTGATAAACACCTTCCACAGTAATCATGCTCTGACTCTCATTGAATTGGTTGATGATTACATCCAGGGGGGCGGAGTATTTTGCTCCCAGGGAATACCATACCTGAATTGAAACAGGTGCGGTAAGTTCTGTGATTTGAACACCTTCCTCCTTGTTCCCGCACCCCGAAAAGAAGACACCCGTAATTATTACCAGAACCACAAACAAAGCCGCTGATTTTTTCATAACAACTCCTGCATCTGAGATTTTTTCACCGTTCATTATACACCTTTTAATCAATAACGGGGAAATACTTCATTTTTGGATTGGTTTTCGTAATTTCGCTTGACTTCATTAATCTCATGGGTAAATAATACCTTAGCGATCATTTGAACAACTACGAACAAATGATCGATGCAAACGATCGGAGATTACTGTGACAGAACTCGACCTGATATACAAAATTGCATCTCTGTACTTTGAGGACAGTCAGACCCAGCAGGAAATTGCCAACAGGATGGGGATTTCCCGAATCAAGGTTTCCAGACTTCTTCAGCAGGCGAGAACCCGGGGGGTTGTGGAGATATCCCTGAAAAAACCGAAAGGGAATTTTGTCGAAGTTGAGAAGCAGATCTCCTCAAAATGGAATCTGAAAGAGGTGATTCTTACAGGTTCCGATACGGCTGATGATAAAGAGCTTCTGCTTCATCTTGGAAAAGCCACAGCTGAATATTCCCGGAGGGTTATTTCCGGGAATGAAACAATCAGCCTTACCTGGGGGAGAACTCTTTCCTCCTTCATTCAGAATCTCCCGGGAATGGATTTCCCGAAACTGAAAATAGTTCAGATGCTAGGGGGGCTTGGGTCGCCGGAAGCCGATGTCCACAGCAGCGATCTTGTCAGGAGATTTTCGGATAAAACCGGAAGCATCGGAAGAATCCTGTCCGCTCCGGGTGTTGTGAGTTCCCTGGAAGTGAAAGAAGGTCTGCTGAAAGATCCTCACATCAGAGAAACACTGCAGATGGCTGAAAAAGCGGATCTGGCCTTTGTCGGTATTGGAAACCCGGCACAGGACTCCCTGTTGATGACCCAGGGAAACCTGATTACCCGGCAGACTCTGAGTGAGCTGAAAGAGGCCGGGGCTGTGGGTGATATTTCCCTGAGGTTCTTTGATGAAGAGGGAAAAATTGTCGGGCATCCGATAAATGAGAGAGTGATAGGCCTGGGTGCCGAGGAGATAAGAAATATTCCGAGGGTAGTGGCCGTGGCCGGAGGTCAGGATAAAAAAAGAACCATAAAAGGTGCATTGAACAGCGGACTGATCGATGTGCTGATTACTGACTATAAAACAGGGAAAAATTTGTTAGAGGAGCAATCGTGAAATATTTATTGGGTATTGACTTCGGTACCGGAGGCGGCAAAGCCGCTGTCGTGGATGAGATCGCTGAAGTTCTCGGTTATGGATTTGAAGAATATGAAATCATCACGGAAAATCCGGGTTGGTCGGAACATAATGCCGATGAATACTGGAATGTTGCCTGCCGTGTGGTTAAAAAAGCTGTAGCCGAATCCGGAGTCAACCCGGCGGATATCAGGGGTATTGCCCTGTCTTCAGCTCTCCCTTCCATGGTGATGGTGGATAAGCAGGGTAATCCTCTGGCCAACGCTTACAACCTGATGGACCGACGGGCCAAGAAAGAGGTTCAGTACTTACGTGATCTGATCGGTGATGACACACTTTCTGCCATTACCCAGAATCGTCTGGACGACCATCCGGCTCTGGTGAATCTGCTCTGGGAAAAGAAAAATCGTCCGGAAATCTTCAGTAAAATTCACAAGGTTCTCACAACCGACGGATTTGTCAGAATGAAGCTCACCGGTACTTTCAATGCTCATTACTCAGCAGCTCCCTTTTACGGAGTTGCCTACGATCTTAAAGAACGAAAATTCCAGACCGGGATTCTTGAAAAAATCGGTATACCTGAATCAATACTTCCCGAGCTTTTCAGATGCGAGGATATTGTCGGTAAACTGACTCCCGAAGGTGCTGCGGCCGCTGGACTGGTTCCGGGTATCCCGGTAGCAGCCGGCCAGGTGGATTGTAACGCCGGCTGGATGGGAGCCGGTGCCATTGAACCCGGTGATACCCAGATGAACCTGGGTACCTGCGGCAACTTCGGAGTGATTCACAATGGCAGCTCCTTCGATCCTTCCATGATCAATTTTTCCTATACGACGGATTCGGAGAAGATGTATATCACCGTGCCGACAACCACAACCGGCGGTCAGCTTATCCGCTACCTCCGGGACAACTTCTACACCAGCGAGAAGGACAGTGAGAAAGAAACAGGACTCAATACCTATGAGCTGATTGATAAGGAAGCTGCAGCTGTGCCCCCGGGTGCCGAAGGACTGGTTGTTCTGCCTTATCTTATGGGGGAGAGAACTCCCATCTGGGATATCGATGCCCGGGGAACCATATTCGGCCTTTCCCTCAACCACACAAGGGGGCATGTGGCCCGGGCCATGATGGAATCGGTGGCCTATGCCCTGTATGACTCCTATTCCATCATGCTCAAACAGGGAACCACCATTAAAGCTCCTCTTATCCTCAATGAGGGTGGGGCCCGAAGCGAGATATGGCGGCAGATTATCACCGATGTATTCAATATTCCCACTGCCATGGTTGAAAATCGAGTTGGAGCCCCATTCGGCGATGCGATTCTGGCCGGTGTGGCTACCGGTGTCTTCAAAGATTATTCGATAACAAAAAAGAAGGCCCGTTACATCGATCATCTGGAGCCGAACCCGGAGAACCATGCACTTTATATGGAATATTTTCAGCTTTACAAATCATTGTACAGCCACGTAAAAGAAGATTTTAAAACCCTGGTTGCTTTAAGAGAAAAAAGCGGCCGGATGTAAGAGGTAAAATAAGATGGAATTAGTAAAGAAACTTGATGAACGGGTAGCTGCGGGTAATCCGATTAAAGTCGGTATTGTCGGATGCGGACAGATGGGCTCAGGCCTGGCACATACCATAGGGAATGTGACGGGGATGCAGGTATCCGCCATTGCTGATATCGATCCTGAAAAAGGCATAAAAACCCTCTTGGAAATGGGCTATGCTAAAAATGACATTGTTGTAACCGACTCCCTGCCTAAAGCGGAAGAGGCGATTGGCAAAAACCGGCCGGTAGTAACCTCCGATGCCTTTCTGATGACCCGAATCAATGGACTGGAAGCCAATGTGGAAGCCACAGGGGTCCCTGAAATTGGAGCCAATGTTGCTTATCAGTCCATCATGAATAAGAAGCCGATTATCATGCTCAATGTGGAGACCGATATCACCGTCGGTGTGTACCTGAACAATCTGGCCCGAAAGATGGGTAGCTTGTACACCGTTGCCTCGGGGGATGAACCGGGGGTGTGCAAGATGCTCTACGAACAGGCCAGACTGATGGGTTTTGAGGTTGTTACTCTGGGTAAAGGGAAAAACAACCCCCTGAACCACAGTGCCACTCCGGAATCCTGCCGGGAAGAGGCCCTTTCTAAAGATATGAATCCCAAAATGCTTTCCTCTTTCCAGGATGGAACAAAAACCATGGTGGAAATGGCGGCGGTATCCAACGCCACCCGTCTGCTGCCGGACACTCCCGGTATGCACGTACCCAAAGTAGAGATGGAAGATCTGGTGGAAGTATTCAAATCCAAAGCGGATGGA
>Ga0164315_10003740_pt1 | contig 11818 bp, 10 predicted proteins | sample GuaBasSedimGuay6_FD_113737 | JGI IMG/M metagenome (GOLD analysis project Ga0164315, IMG submission 113737) | Subseafloor sediment microbial communities from Guaymas Basin, Gulf of California, Mexico - Guay6, Core 4569-2, 0-3 cm | ecosystem: Environmental > Aquatic > Marine > Hydrothermal vents... | reverse complement strand
TTTTAGGTTTTTTTATCCGTTTATTTCGAGTATCCGTTGTACTACTTTGATAAAATCAGTTAGCTATTCGTTACGATATGGCATTGAGGCGTTGCCCCTGGGGTTTAATAATACGCACCTTCGGTGCTAAGTTTTAAAGCCCCAACGGGGCGAGATTAATATAGCCAGGGGCAACGCCCCTGGAACTTCCCTTTGGTGCGATATTAATATAGCCAGGGGCAACGCCCCTGGAACTTAAAGGAAACAACATGAAAGCAGACGCAGAAATTTTAGAACGGCTTTACACTGCCGAAAGTCCCCAAGAAATCGCTGAGATTTATAGTCAGTGGGCAAAAACTTATGATGAAGGTTTGAATGAAGGCTCCGGTTATGTAGCACCACAGTGGTGTTTGAAACTGTTGGAAAAATATGTGCCCTCTAAAGATGTTCGTTTGTTAGATGCGGGTGCTGGCACCGGGTTATTTGGGCAACTGCTCCAACAACGTGGCTATCAGAGCGTGGTGGGTATAGATATCTCAGAAGGTATGCTGGAAGAGGCACGGAAAAAGAATGCCTATACCGAACTCCATCAGAAAATATTGGGTGAACCACTTGGTTTTCCCAGCGATTGTTTTGATGCCACCATCAGTGTTGGCGTTTTCTCTCCGGCACAAGGCCCTAGCAGTGCTTTTGATGAATTGATCCGCATTACCAAGCCGGGTGGATATATTATGTTTACCTTACGTCATGAATTTTATGAAGACAGCAAATTTGGCTTTAAACCAAAGCAGTTAGAACTTGAAGCCGCTGGGAAATGGACTTTGGAAGAAAAAACCGAAAAATTCCAAGGTTTGCCTAAAGGCGATCCTGATTTGTTTTATAACGTTTGGGTATATAAAGTGAATTAAGTTTCCACTATCGACTCAATCAGTTTACCTTAAAAGGTAGTCCCCTAAAAGAGATTGGAGTTCAAAGCGAAGCTTTGTGCGAATCCTGACAAAGCGCAGCGAAGGACTCCATAAATAAAGACTAAGAACAATGGACTTTTATATCACACTTTTCAGTTTTTCCATTTTTATTGTGGTTTTCCTCTGGGTGGGTGCGTTGGCTGCCAAAACGGCCAATAACACCGATGCCGATTATTTATTGGGAAACCGTTCCTTTGGAAAGTACGTTATTGGACTGAGCGCAGGTGCCACTGGGAACAGTGGCTGGATTATGATAGCTGGTGTGGGAATGGCTTATTCAATGGGCATTTCAGCTTTGCTCATGGTGATAGCGACTTTTTTGGGCGAATTAACTTTTTGGACTTTTTTCCCAAAGAAAGTCAACCAAATCTCCGTCGCTCAAAATTCACAAACCATTCCTGAATTCTTGGGTGTCCCGTTCAAAAAAGCGCAAGCTCGGCGAATGATTACTTTTATTGTGGCCCTTATCACAGTTGTGTTTCTGGGCGCTTATACGGCCGGTCAATTTTCCGCGGCTTCCAAAACGCTTGAGGTTTTTTTTGGACTTGAGTCTTCGATAGGTGTCATCATCGCTGCGGCTGCTATTCTGATGTACTGCGTTACTGGTGGGATAAGGGCATCGATCTGGACTGATGTGGTGCAAGCTTTTGTGGTGATATTTGTTTCTGTTGGGATGCTAGCAACGGCCATTATAGCAGGCGGTGGTGTTTCAGAAATTATCTCAGCATTGAACCAAATTGATCCTGAACTGACCAATATCACTGCCGGCTTTAGCGGTTGGCTTCTAGTGGCCTACCTTTTCGGATTTTTATTTTATGGTTTCGGCTTTGATATCAGTCAGCCTCAAGTGCTTGTCAGACTGATGGCGGGACGCAGTCCTGAAGAGGTTAAACAAGCGAAGTGGGTATACTTAGGTTACGTTTATTTTACTTGGACGGCTATGGCTTTATTTGGCGTTATTTGCCGCGTATTAATCCCGGAACTTGACGATCCTGAACAAGTGTTGCCTTTTTATGCGATGCAAAATTTTCATCCGGTGTTAGTGGGTATCGTGTTGGCCGGTGTCTTTTCTATCATAGCCTCTACAGCGGATTCTCTACTTCTCGTTTGTTCGAGTGCGTTGGCGAGAGACATTTCCCCAACTTTATATCGTAAAATGTCGAACCAATATGGTGTGAGATACGAGCAAGCCATGACATTATTGGTAGGTATTCTAGCCGTCATCGCCGCTCTTTCTATTTCTGGCACAGTGTTTTCGGTGATTCTGTTTGCAATCGGGGCGTTGGCAAGTTCGCTGGGGCCGGCTATGCTGATTACTTTAATCAAAAGGCGCACTCATTATGTCGCTTTGAGTCTGACAATGTTAGCCGGTCTGATGACAGCCATTATTTGGCGCGTTTTGGGATACAGTGGGATGGTTTATGAAATATTCCCGGGCTTTGTGGTTGCGTTGTTAGTGCATGAATTGTTAATGGTGAGTATTTTTTCTGGAAGACGGTTATCCGCTTCGTGAGGTATTTTTCTTGTTTCCACGCGCAGGCACAATATCGTTAGACATAAGTATTGTAGGGTGGGCAAGGTTTTTTTTGCCCACCTTAAAAATCTTAAATGGCGGGCAAAAAAAGACTTTGCCCACCCTACGTTTTGACTACCTTTTGACTTATGTATAACGATGAGCGTGCCAGCGCGTGGGAACCACCACACAGATCACAATTTTGACGTTTTGGTGCCTTGAAAACCCGCGAGAATATTGGAATCATAAGAAAACATCAGATTGTTTTTCTCCCGATTTCTTTTTAAAGCCAATCGGATCAGTTCCGTTGTCAAATCGGTGAATGATTTGCCTGACGCTTCCCATAAATAAAAAGACAATGAACCCGGCATCGTATTTATTTCATTGACATACACACGGGAATTGTCATTATCCACCAAGAAATCGACGCGAGCCACACCACAACCATTGACTAACTGAAAGGTTTGTTTCGCCAATTCTTTGATTAATTCAGTCGTGTCTTCAGGAATATCGGCCGGCAGTTTTCTTTTGGCACCGCTCATGCCGGTTGTCTTCTGATGATCGCTGATATATTTATCCTGAAAGCTCAAAAGGGCATCCCCACTGATAGGTTCTTCGCAAACCGAAACTTCTGTCTTGTCATAGTCACCTAAAACAGAACAGTTGATTTCCGTCAGATTGGATACCGCAGCCTCAATCAGTAATTGCTGGGAAAAACGTCTGGCAATTTCAACCGCTTCTTCCAATTCCTGCCTATTATTCACCTTCGAGATACCAATACTGGAACCCAACGTCGCTGGCTTGACGATCAGCGGATAGGTTAATTTCTCCGCGCGTTCTATCAAGCTGTCTTTATTCTTCAGCCATTCTTTGGTATAAAACCAAACGTGATTTACAATCGGAAAACTGGCGGATTTCAACATCTGTTTCATCACAATTTTGTTCATGCCCACCGCTGAGCCCAGAACATCGCACCCCACATAAGGCAGGTTGATCAATTCAAACAGCCCTTGTATCGCGCCATCTTCTCCATGAGTCCCATGAAATATCGGAAAAGCCACATCAATTTGATTGATGACCTGCTTTTTAAATAGCCGAATAGGATAATTGAGAAGAAGAGGTTGATCTGAATTCACCGGCAGTAGGATTTGTTGACACTTGGCGAGTAATTTGTCTATATCCTTGTAATTTGCCATGTTTAACAGCGGTTCCCCAGTGTACCAAACCCCTTGTTTGGTGATATAAATGGGAATCACGTTGTACTTCTGTTTATCTATCGCATTTATCGCTTGAATGGCGGAGATAATCGAAACTTCGTGTTCGACAGAGCGCCCACCAAAAAAAACACCCACTTTGATTTTCATTATGGTTTTTCCTCTATATCCAAGATAAATCTGGCCGACTCCTGTACAAGGTTCGCCTTGTACTCCTGTTAATAAAACAATTAAGCCTTAGCAAAAAAATCAGCAATCACTTTGTAATCCTGTTTATCAATGATGGATTTAATGAGTTCTCGGTTTAAATTCAGGTAATCATGAACCAAAACATTGCGAAGACCAATGATTTTTTTCCAAGTGACTAATTCTTGGGCATTTAAAATATTTAAATCAACTAATTTTTCAAAGGCTTGGTACGCATCACTTGGAATAGCGACGGCTGTTTTTTTAACGCGTTGTTTGGCATAGCCTATCGCGGCTTCAATTAAAATGTGTAGCAAACGTTCAGCGGCGCGATATTCCAAACGTGTCCATGTTCTTGATGTACTAATAGCTTGCAATTCTTCTAGTTCTTCAAGACATTGCTTGACATGTTCTAAAATTGATTCTTGATAGTTGTCGCCAAATCTATCCATAATGTCTCCTGTGCCACAAAATATCGATTTCCATTCTGCTACTGATGCGTTGTTCTTCTTTGAACGCACGTTGGGTGTTGTCTTGATAAATAATATATCCGGTTGTAATCACTTCCCAAGCGAAAGGAATTGGGACTAAATTGATATCAACTGGTGAAAGTTTTTCAGTCGGTATTTTTAATGCGTTTGCCCAATCAATCGCGAGCATTGCTGGACGCAAATGTCGTGTCACCGGATCTTCTGGAAAGGAAATAAAAGCGATAGCTATATCATAATCACTATTAATATGTTGTTGTTGCAAAGCGTGAGAGCCATAAAGCCACATCACAGCGATGTCTTGATGAGAGTGTGCCCATTGAACCATTTTATTTATAATAGGATTTATCAGCATAACATTTTCAATCAGTTAGAAACCTTCAAGGTTTTGGAAACCTTGAAGGTTTTGCCCTGCACAACGCTCGATCGAGAGTCAATCTGGACAACCATAAAGGATTGCCCCTACATCTCGTGGGCAATCCCTCGCGGTTGCCCCTTTCATTTAACGGCCATAAACAATCTCAAATCGCGAATAGCAAACAACAGCCTTCGCATTTCTAATTTAACGGCCATGAAAAAATATCAAATCGCGAATAGCGAATAGTGCCTTCGCATTTATAAAATAATTTAACGGCCATGAGCAATCTTAAATCGCGAATAGCAAATAACCAGAATAAAACCAAAATAACTACAAGGATTGTATATAAGAATGGATTTAATCAACACTAATTTATGGGTTTATAAAATTGATTGAAGTGATTGATGAGTCAATCCTAATCCTTTATTATAGACAATCCTTGTAGTTATTTAGCACGACACAGGAACACGCCGACGTAGACGATTAGTGAATAAAACCAAAATAACTACAAGGATTGTATATAAGAAGGGATTTTTGAGAGACGAATTTATGGGTTTGTCAAATTGATTGAAGTGATTGATGAGTCAATCCTAATCCTTTGATTTGAAATTAAATTATTTCAATACCAAGTTGTACTTCAATTTCACTCGTTATAAGTATCCGGTAAATCATTTTCAAACAAAACCACATCGCCCGCCTGAGCCACAATTTGTAAATGTTGCATCGCATCACTAAAATCTTTAGCAACGTAGTATTTTTCACCGGCATAATGTTGGGATTGCAATCCTTCTTGGATAGGTGCCGTTTGCTTTTGCCCCACTAAAATAATGTAGTCGCAAACCGCCGCGGCATCAATACCAAAGGCTTTATTCAGCTCATATTCCTTAGCACCCAATTCCACCATACCCGGTGTCACCAATATTTTTTGATGCCCGACTAGGTTTTTCAAAACCGCCAACGCCATTTTTGCGCCCATTGGATTAGAATTAAACGCATCATCAATAATCGTCACATTGTTTAAAGAACGTTTGAGTTCTAAGCGATGAGGTATCGGCACCAAATTTTTGACCACATAAGAGATAATCTCCCTGTCAACGCCTAATTCACAGGCGCAAGCAACTGCGGCCAGAATATTATAAATATTGTACTGACCTAATAGTTTGGTTTGCAACACAAAACGGCTACCATCCGGTTGACAAACTGTAAAAGTCTGGCCTTCTGAAGTCAATTGCAAGTTTTCCGCAGCATAATCTAAGCCTGCTGAATTAATACCATAGTGAATGGTTTTAACCTGTGCCGGCTGAGGTAATGCTCGGATATGTTCATTGTCCCAATTTAAAAACGCGATGCCATTGTCTGGCAACGATTCCACCAATTCATTTTTAGTGCGCTTGATAGTTTCAAGACTTTTGAACGTTTCTAAATGTTGTTCTCCTATCGCCGTTAATATCCCCAGCCGTGGCGACACCAAATGGCAGAGTTCTTTAATATCTCCCTTCTGCTTGGCACCCATCTCTGCGATAAAAATGTCATGAATGGGCTTGAGTGAAGTTCTGATCACTTTCGTGATGCCCATCGGCGTATTGTAGCTTTCCGGTGTCATCAGCACATTAAATTGTTCGGACAGTATTTTACTGAGAATATATTTGGTGCTGGTTTTCCCAAAACTGCCGGTAATCCCAATCACTGCCAAATTGGGCATCTCTTTAACAAGCCGTTTAGCATCATGGTAATACCAACGGTTAATCGCTTGTTCTAAAGGCGCAATCAGCAAGTTACCGATTAACACGAGGCTAACAGAAAACACACTTAACAACGTCAAAAAAGTAAAAACGGTGAAACTGACAAAAACCGTGTTCGCATACCATAAGGTGTAAAAAGCCACCGCAGATAAAGCCATCAGTAGCACAACTGTTGCTACAAAAAGCCTTTGAACGCGACTTGTCCACACGAATTTTTTCTTTTCTGGACTATCACTTCTCGTCAAGAATAAGAATAAATAGCTTGCTGTCCAAACTAAGCCGGCAATCATGCTTAATTCAAACAACAACAAGGGCAGGGCAACGCCCGGCAAAAAATCGGTTGGACGTATAATCCGTGAGTAGTTTTTATGAACCCATCTCAAATAGCGGCTATTGCGATAGGAGTTCAATTGCAAAATATGCAGCGCCTTTTTGAGTGTCCACAATGTATAGGCAAAATGGATTATAAACGACAGTAATATAACAAGTTTAATCATGGTTTAAATTAACAGAATCTCAAGTACAACGAATCCCATAAATCAACGAATTAAAAATAAACCGCAATAAAGGATAATGAATTTGGGAATGAAGGAATAAATAACGGCATATTAACTTTGTCGTTTTTCGTACAAGGTTCGGCCGTTTTTGGTACAAGGTTCGCCTTGTACTCCTGTGAATCTTCGGCCGTTTTTGGTACAAGGTTCGCCTTGTACTCCTGTGAATCTTCGGCCGTTTTTCGTACCAGGTTCGCCTTGTACTCCTGTGAATCTTCTGCGATCCCCTTGGAGCGATCCCTTTCTCCTACACTAAGTTGCACCATCACCTCATATCAGCGCGTGGTTCTAAAGGTAATTCTTGTGCCATTTTGCGATAAAACGCTCTGGCAGCCTCAGTGTTGGCTTTAGGTGTGACAATTTGGAGTACAACGTAATGTTCACCGGGCGGGCTGCCGGGAAAACCACGACTTTTGAGACGTAACTTTTGTCCCGATTGTGAACCTGCCGGTATTTTCATGTCAACTCGCCCGCCTAAAGTAGGCACCGCGACTGTGCTACCTAAAGCCGCTTCCCAAGGCGTGATGGGCAGAGTCAGATAAATATCCCGTCCTTCGGCTCGGTAAAGACGATGCGGTTTAAATTCAATTTCTAAATATAAATCGCCATTAATACCGCTGCCCATGCCCGTTGTGCCTTGTCCACTAAGACGAATTTTTTTGCCTTGGACAATCCCTTGTGGCACCTTTACATTTAAAGTACGTGTTTTGGTGACAATTCGCCCATTGCCATCCATTTCAGGCATTTGCACTTGTATGGTTCGAGTTGTGCCCTGATAGGCATCTTCAAGACTGATTGCAATTTTTGAGTGTTGATCTTCGCCATTGGTGCTGCGAAACTGGCTATGGCGCGTATGGCGACGGTTTTGTGTCCGCCCACCAGTAAATAGCCCTTCAAAAAGATCACTAAAATCAAAACGAGCATTAAAGCCGCCACCCCCAAAGTCAAAGCTGGAATTCCAGCCCGGCGGTGGACGAAATTCTTCACCAGCTCGCCAGTGCGTCCCTAATTGATCATAAGCGGCACGTTTTTGCGGATCCTTCAACACTTCATAAGCTTCCCCTATTTCTTTAAAACGTTGTTCCGCTTTTGGTTCTTTACTGACATCGGGATGGTATTTACGGGCATACTTGCGGTAAGCACGTTTAATCTCATCTTGGCTGGCATTACGCGATACATCTAAAGTTTTGTAGTAATCTTTATATTCCATGTTTAAATTTTCCCTGGTTCCCTTGCGAGAGCTCAGTCAGTTAGAAACCTTCAAGGTTTTAGAAACCTTGAAGGTTTTGCCCAGAAACCTTCAAGGTTTTGCCCTAGTAGTTTGCACAGTCCAAACTAAATATTTGCTCCAATTGAACTCGAACGCTCCAACCATCGCGACGATTAGACTCTGTGAAAATAAATATTTTAGATTTCAAGAGAACTTATTTTGGTAATTGGTAATTACCTTGGAGCGAGCCCCTCCCTTTTCGCTCGCACCGAATGGCTATCCCCTTCAAGCAGAAGTAATATTTTTGCGTGTGAGACACAAACAAGTGCGGTTGCAGCCTTGTTTCTGTGCTGTATGCAGGGCACTGTCAGCATCAGAAATCAGGGTAGCCAAAGTCGTTTCAGCACTACCTTCGGAAGAGGTTAGGCCAATACTAACAGTGATATCCACTTCTTCCGGTTTGAGTGTCATTATTTTATGGCGTAAATCTTCTGCAATCACCTTGCCCTTATCAAGCGCACTATCAGGCATGAGTATCGTAAATTTTTTACCCATAAAACGGGCGATTATCGCTTCTTTGGGAAAAAAGTTGATGAGAAACTGGCTGAACAGATGTAGTACATGATCCCCTATTATGTGCCCTTTAATATCATTGATTTTTTCAAAATGATCAATATCGACCATCATTAGACAAACTTTCGGCTGCTTTTTGATTAATGTTTTTCCCTCTTCCAGCAAAAACTTTTTGTTGTGCACCCCTGTTAGGCTATCAGTCGTTTCTAAATGGTAAATATTATTAGAATAGCGTTTGAGTACGTTGTATTGATGTTTGACTAACAATAACGATTTCACGCGGGCGATTAACACTTCTTCTATGACGGGTTTGGTGACGAAGTCGTTGGCTCCCGCATGGAAAATTTCCGCCTGACATTTTTCATTATCTTCAATGGTAATCACCAAGACGGGCATTTCTTGGCGCGAACAATGCAACTGAGTCCGAATCGCATACAATAAATCCCCCCCCGTCATTTGTCCCTCAAGGAAAAAATCGGCAAAAACAATGTCAAATTCTTCACATCCCTCGGCATTATCATCTGCATTCTCTGCCTTCTTGAGCAGTGCCAGTGCTTCTTCACCACTTGTGGCATGCGTAATATACAGCCCATGTTTTTCCATAAGCGTTTGAGTGGTTTGCGCGGTGCTTAGACTATCTTCAACGTATAGCACTCGGCCCACGAGTCCTGAATGTCGTTGCGAAACATCTTTGATAAATTCAACTAAATGCTTATAGCCCAATGATTTATTGAAATAATCCGTCACGCCCGCCGAAAATCCTTCACGCAGTAAGCGCCGATCCGCATCGCTAGAAACCACAATCACTGGGGTGAGATGTTGCTTTTCACTTTTACGAACTTCATGACACAAATCTAGCCCATCTAAGCCCGGCAACAATAGCGAGGTGGTGATAAGATCAAATTTTTCCCGATGCAAATAATCCATCGCTTCTTCAGCACTGCCACAGGTGACAAGGTATGCATTATGCATTTCTTTTTGCAAAATATGGGAAATAATGGAGCGTGCGACTTCCGAGCGATCCACTATCATAATACGGGAAGTTTTTTCTTTAAGAGGATTCATCGCTGTATATATTATGTGTGTCTCGGTTTCAAGAGAACGAGGTGATTTGTAGAACTGACTATCCGTCCCTACACATTGGGCAGAGCCTTAATTTTAATGACACTTACTTAGGCAACTCCCAAATAATAATATTACCCCGGGCAACCATAAAGGATTGCCCCTACAAGATTCGGATCAAAGGGGCAATCCCTTGTGGTTGCCTCCATTGGTGGTATTTTAATTTTTGGGAGCTACCTTACTTAACCACGGCTGCGGAAGGAACCGGTTGCAAACCAGTTCCCAAACAAACGTCTGAGAAACCAAGTTTCTGGCAGAAACTGCTTCTCAAAACTTCTGAAAACTTTTAGGCATTTAACAATTTCAATGACTTCAATAAAGTAAGTCAAGATAAAATCATTAATTCATGAGTTTTCCAAAGTTCCCGGTATTCTTACAAACTCTATTTGGAATAAAACGTTGTGAGTGAAGTTGCAAACTGGGGTGTTAAATTTTTATTCTATGTACAGGACAAAAAATTGTAAACAATTGATTTATAGGCTAAATTTTTTTGCGAAGCAAAAACGTTAACCTCGAAAAGTATTTCGTGATGCTATCGCTTTTTGTGGCGTATGTATCACTATTGGGGATTTCCACTTTGATACCAGCAACGCTATTTAGTGTTTCCCAAAGTGTGAGCCAACGACTTGAACTCTTTTATTTAGTGTGGCTCACGCAAAAAAAAGCGATAGCATCACGACTTGAACATTTTTTTGTCCGGTGCAAAAATTTTTGGTAGTCCAGTACATGTAGTGATTTTACGGATGCTATCCCTCGATGGGATAGTATCCGTTTGAACACCATCACTACTTATACAGGACTACCCAATTTTTTAACACCATAACATCACCGAAGAAGTATAAATATTGATAAATGTACAGAGTGTGTTATTGTCATTCTAGGTATTTGAGTGAGTCAATCAATTCATGTTGATTATTTTTTTAAAACAATGAGTTAGTTGACTAATTCGTCATTCATTCACTATTTACAATTCATCATTCGCGCCTAAAGTTTTTGTGCATAAAAACTTTAGCCACAAACACAATTCGCAATTCGCAATAATCAATTAGAACGATTACATCAAATTAAGGACTTAATGACACGCAGTATAAGTAGTGATGGTGTTCAAACGGATACTATCCCATCGAGGGATAGCATCCGTAAAATCACTACATGTACTGGACTACCAAAAATTGATGACGTTTTAAATACATATATATATATAAATTATGCATCTATCATTATTGCGATTACAACCATTGCTTGAAAAAAGTTTGCCAGGGTATGAAGCATTATTCAATGTTCAAGTTATTATTGCTTATTAAATGACTTTTGTGATCCATTTTTCAAAGGGAAAAACTTGAGTTATAGTTTGATCGATAAATAATTTCAGTTAGAAACCTTCAATGTTTTGGAAACATTGAAGGTTTTGCCCTAATATCACCTAACTTGAGGTTCGAGTATTAACTTTCATAAATTTATATATATTGGCTTGATTACTTGGTTTCAAGGCTTAATTTTTTAGGTACAAAATTTTTAAGCCTTCAAGTCGATTTTCACGGATTTCAAGTATGCTCAGTAGACACGTTGATTTGTTACCCTCGAACTCTTATCGTTGAACCATGCTTTTAGTTTTTATATAGACTTTTTTACGAGCCCGTGCCTTGCCTAAAGGCGTTTTAAGCCAACGTATTATCAATTGGGTTACAGAAACAGGCATAAAAAAAGCCCCCAGTGGTTAACAGTACAACCACGGGGGGCAATGAGTAGAAAAGAAAGCATGTAGGGGCAATCCTTTATGGTTGCCCCCTGAAGCACAAATTTTCAGGTATTTTGTACCCACCAAAGTCTTTTTGTTGCCCACCTTAAGCTTAAATGGTGGGCAAAAAAAAGCCTTTGCTCGGTGGGAAAAAAATCATAATACCCGAAAAT
>Ga0164315_10003739_pt1 | contig 11819 bp, 4 predicted proteins | sample GuaBasSedimGuay6_FD_113737 | JGI IMG/M metagenome (GOLD analysis project Ga0164315, IMG submission 113737) | Subseafloor sediment microbial communities from Guaymas Basin, Gulf of California, Mexico - Guay6, Core 4569-2, 0-3 cm | ecosystem: Environmental > Aquatic > Marine > Hydrothermal vents >... | reverse complement strand
TTTTTCGTGAGTTTGTATAAATTGGGCAGCAGCCCCTTGTGTCAGACTGCCTACCAACTTCCAAGCGTCAAATAATCCGGCTTGATAATGTTGTCCATCTTTACATAACGGCAATTTAACGTCGGCCGGTACTTTCTCTGGGGGAATTTCGGAGGTGTTTATCTCGCATTGGCTACGCAATAGCCATTGTGCAGTCCATTCGATCAGCCGATAAATCCTGGCAACGGCATCATCATAGCGTCCTTGAGAGGCACGACGCTCTGCGTTACGCCACAAATCAAGAATTTGCATGGGTTCACGACGATTTTCATCAGTCAGGATTTCCAACGTTGTAAAATGCTTACTCAAAGACTTGCCCAGTTTAGGACGATAAATGTCTATTTTTTCAAAGGCTTGGGCATGTGCAAAGCGATCCCAGGCTGCAAAGGCTTTGCTTAAATCACAAAGGCGCCATAGATTACGACGTAGCTCATCATTGCGCGGTGGGCGGATATTTTTTAAGCCAATGGCCGCTTCATCATAAGCATAGCGTTGCCATGCGGCAATATAGGGAGACACAGCGCGTTCCAGCCGAATTCTTTCAACGTTAACAGGGGTAGCCTGTTCCGTGTTTTGACGTACTTTGACCAGATCAGCACGGCTACCTGTCACCAATTGCAAATCCATTTGCTCGGTTCCCAACGCAACAATAACCAGAGCCGCAGTCATCGTCTTGGTGCCCCCGGTATAATCAGCTAACATGGACGCATTGGGAAAACGTTCGGTCAGTTTTTTAACTGCCTCATGTATGTTTGTGTAAGCGACATCGAGATCATCGGCTGGCACGTTCACAACCTCATACTGTTCTTCATTTAATCCCGCTTGAGTCGGTATATTAGGTAAGGTGGGCTTAGGATCACCAAATTTGGCTTTTATGATATTGCCTTTACCGGTGATTTGGGTGTCTGAGCCGGGCCTACCGGTAGCTGAGTCTTTCCCCGTGCAGATAAAACACACATAATCGGATTGATTGTTACGAATAGCGGTTATTATTGGTTGGTACGAACCGCCTACTGTACAAATAAGAACATTTTGTTGTGGCATGCTGAGTCACTAACTCCTTATTTTTCAGATTGCTTAATATTAAGTACAACGAATCCCAGAAATCAACGAATTTTATCGAAGTGGCCGTTTTTCGCTCCAGTGATTATTAACGGAACTTTAACACTTCCAGATGTTTCGGGAATTCGCGTCTCCTACACAAAAAATACTATAAAATCAATGTATTAAATGAAGTGTCAATTCGTTTATTTTTTGGATTCGTTGTACTATAGATGTTCAGATAAATAATTTCACAAACCCCAGGTTTCACCTTTTCAGCCAAAAGTTTCGCTCCGCGAAACTTTAGCCTGAAAACCCCTACGGGGTTGAGACAAATAAATTTATTTATGGACAAGCCTATTGTAATCGAAGCAAAAGTTTTTGCACGCAACTTATTCCGAGATGGGCAATCCCTCGTGGTTGCCCTTTCATTTAACGGCCAGCAAAAATCTTAAATCGCGAATAGCAAACTACGACCTTCGCATTTCATTTAACGGCCAGCAAAAAATCTTAAATCGCGAATAGCAAACAACGGCCTTCGCATTTAACGGCCATCAATAATCAGAATTCACCATTCACCATTCATAATTCACCATTCATAATTCACCATTCACCATTCATAATTCACCACTAGGAATGACGACTTGGGCAGACTTTTGGGCCTAAAAAAAGCCTTAAGGCTATAAAACCTTAAAGCTTTTTTTTGTACCTAAAAACCACCTTCCAAACTAAAGTTTGGACTCCTTCGCTGATATTGGCGTGTTCCCGTGTAATGCAACTACAAGGATTGTTTATAATAAAGGATTAGGATTTACCCATCAATTACCTCAATCAATTTGACAAACGAATAAATCCGTGTCGATTAAATCCCTTCTTATATACAATCCTTGTAGTTATTTCGGTTGAATCGCCGACATTGGCGTGTTCTGGTGTAATGCAACTACAAGGATTGTTTATAATAAAGGATTAGAGCCTACCCATTAATCGTTTCAATCAACTTGACAAACCCATAAATCCGTATTGATTAAATCCCTTCTTATATACAATCCTTGTAGTTATTTTGGTTGTTATTCACAATCGGCTACATCAGCGCAAATCAGCAGGAGTACAAGGCGAACCTTGTACGAAAAAACTGCGCCATTAAATTAAACCATAAAAAAAGCCTCAAGGCATTATGCCAAGAGGCTTTTTTTTGTACCTAAAAACCGCTTTCCAAACTAAAGTTTGGACTCCTTTATTGGGCACAGGAGTCCAAGATTTATCTTGGAACTGCCAAACTAAAGTTTGGACTCCTCTATTGGGTACAGGAGTACAAGGCGAACCTTGTACGAAAAAACGGCGCAATTAAAAAAGCCTCAAGGCATTATGCCAAGAGGCTTTTTTTTGTACCTAAAAACCGCTTTCCAAACTAAAGTTTGGACTCCATCGCATTAACGTGTTCTGGTGTAATGCAACTACAAGGATTGTTTAATCGAGGCGGATTAGAGCCTACCCATCAATCACCTCAATCAACTTGACAAACCCATAAATCCGTGTTGATTAAATCCCTTATTATATACAATCCTTGTAGTTATTTCGGTTGAATCGCCTACATTAACGTGTTCTGGTGTAATGCAACTACAAGGATTGTTTATAATAAAGGATTAGAGCCTACCCATCAATCACCTCAATCAACTTGACAAACCCATAAATCCGTGTTGATTAAATCCCTTATTATATACAATCCTTGTAGTTATTTTGGTTCAATCGGCTACATTGCCGCTTAACCACTCAACCGTGGAAAGATTTGGTTCCAATGTATGTCTCCACTCACAATCGGCTACATTGCCGCTTAACCACTCAACTTTGGTACAGTGATCACCCAATTTTGCCCTGCTCACAATCGGCTACATTGCCGCTTAACCACTCAACATTATCCCACGCTTAAGTCCGCATTTCTTGCTCACAATCGGCTACATTGCCGCTTAACCACTCAACTATTAATTTTTTTCTGTCACAATGTAACCGAAACCTCACAATCGGCTACATTGCCGCTTAACCACTCAACGCTGGTGGCATAGTAAGCAGCAGTATGCTCACAATCGGCTACATTGCCGCTTAACCACTCAACCCCACTCCCAAAATTTTCCCTTTATTTTCAATATTTTGGCACGATTCTTGCCCAAATTTATTTATCAAAATAATTAATGACTTATACTATCTCCTGATTTTGTGTCCCGATTTTTAACGCCAAAAAAAGTGAGTCAAGGTACTGATTTTTATAGCATTTTTGTATTAACTGCCCGTTCTGAAGGATTAAATGGAGCATCGCTTTTTGTTATGTACGGACAAAAATATAATTGTTCAATCATGCTATCGCTTTTTGTAACGTATCACTAAGGAATGGGAATTTAATAATATCCGAAACTCAACCGGTTATAAATATTGAGTCCCCTTTAGGGACTTGAGCTTTTAGACAACGGCTTTAGCCGTTGGCTTGTCAAAGTTTCGGGAGTTATTAAAACTTCATTCCTAAGCTTTGGAATTGGCAATTCACATTTGAGCAGTGTATCAAATCTGTTATATTGCATACTCATCTTAAAATCAACAACTTACCGTTAAGGAAGCCTGCTGAACCGCTTAATTTTCATTCGCAAAAAGTGAGTCAGGCTACTGATTTTTAACGATTTTTTTCAAAACTGAGAGTAAACCAACTGATTAGGGTGCCATTTGTGCTGTCAAATTTCTTATGTCTGCAACTTAATAAATGGATGGCATATTAAAACATAGTTCAGAAGAAATAACAAAGCACTTTTTTTTGGAACAATGGAAAAGGGGAAAGAGAGAATATTGTACTAAAAACAACAAATTAGTAAAATAGATGTTCAAGTTAGAATTTGCTAATAAACGGATATAAGACTATAACAAATTGAAAAATATAGTTTTTTAATAAGCCGCTTATTTTTGCCATCGCTCTATTTATCTGTGATTTTTCAGAAATAGCCGCGAGAACTGACTATTTTTTCAAATCGTATTCAGGTTAAAAAATGTTTTAAAATCATAGAATTAACTGAATTAAACGTCAAACTGATGACTTATGCCTTTTTTCTGAACAGAACCATTTGACACCACCATTCAATGGTAACTATTTGATTTATCATAAAATTGATTGCTATGAGGCGATTATAAACTAACCACCTATCAGTTCCCAAACATAAGCAGGCGTGGCCGGCCACCCTACAAATATAAATCTCAATCCCAAAGTGAAAACCATTATTCGCTATTCGCGATTTTATATTTTTCATGGCCGTTAAATAAAAATGTGACGGCCATTATTCGCTATTCGCGATTTTATATTTTTCATGGCCGTTAAATGAAAGGGGCTTGCGCGGGGGATTCCCCCTATAATATATAATGAAATGTAGGGGCAATCCTTTCGAGGCTAAAGTTTTTGCTCGCAAAAACTTTAGCCTCGAATATGGTTGCCCCGATTGACTCTCGAGCTAGCGTTGTGCGTAACATGAGTTCTTAACTTCAATGGCTGCACGGTTTTTCGTACAAGGTTCGCCTTGTACTCCTGTTAATGTGACATTGTGAAGTTAATGAAAAATGTTAATTCTAATAACCAATTACTTTGACAATGTCACATCACCAGGAGTACTTCGCTCCCCTTGTGCGAAAGAGCAGCGTGATTTCTCATTCGTTTCAGGCGAACCTTGTACGAAAAAACAGCGATTCTCATTCGTTTCAGGCGAACCTTGTACGAAAAACTTGGTTTTTATTGAAATGTGACATTGTCAAGCTAATTAAAAGCTCAAAGATGGATTTTTTGATAAAGCCATTTTTGCCGGACAAGGTGGGAGTTAAAAACCTTCAAGGTTTCCAAAACCTTGAAGGTTTGGCTGAGCCGCAATTTTGGCTATGACCATTTCCCTATCTCCTTAATATCAATTATTAACTTAACTTGCGTAGGCCGGCAACGTCTTTTTGTTGCCCACCTTTTTGACAATTTCAATGCGTGATGCTTACAACAAAGCAGCATCTTCATCCAAAGCCGCTTTAATTGAGTACAGCTCCTTTACGGATTTGGCGGATTTTTATTAAATTGAGCTCAGGAGTCCAAGATTTATCTTGGCAGGAGTCCAAGATTTATCTTGGCAGATGCGCCAGAATGACAGTGAGTACAGCTTCTTTCCGGATATTACGGATTTTTTCCACGCGCTGGAGTCCAAGATTTATCTTGGCATGGCAGATGCGCCAGAACGACAGTCGGAATAACCTATTTTTGTGCATTAAAATCCGTCAAATCCGTAAAGAAGCTGTACTCAATCCGCTGTACTCAATCCGTCAAATCCGGAAAGAAGCTGTACTCAATCCGTCAAATCCGGAAAGAAGCTGTACTCAATCCGCTGTACTCAATCCGTCAAATCCGTAAAGAAGCTGTACTCAATTAGCAATCCTGCACAAAAACGGTGACAGCACCAGCGCCTGCCATTTTTGCCGGACAAAGTAGGAAATATGATTTTCATTCGTTCCAGGCGTACCTTGCCCGGTTCTCCGGCAAAAAGGCCATTTTTGCCGGACGAAGTTTTTTAATCGTGAATCGGGAATGCTGAATTGTGAATGATGAATTGTGAATTGTGAATGATGAAAAACAGAACATTTCAATCAGAAAAAGTACAAGGTTCGCGGTTTTTTCGTACAAGGTTCGCCTGAAACGAATGAGCAATATTCGTACAATTAATTCGTTGATTTCTAAACTTATCACGTTTATTCGTTAATTTCTGGAAATTCGTTGTACTATTTATCCTCTTTTATATATATACAATCCTTGTAGCTTCAACATGCAAACATTTCTCCGCTCTCTGCTACAACAACGCCAACAAGCCGCCCTCTATCGGACTCGCCAAATACACAACAGCCCTCAAACGCCCAGGTTGGTGATAAACGGCCGGCCTTATTTCGCTTTTTGTAGTAACGACTATCTCGGTTTAGCCAACCATCCCCGTTTAAAAAAGGCCTTGCAACACGGAGCCGAAACCTATGCGGTGGGTAGTGGCGCATCGCATTTAGTCACCGGACACACCCAAGCCCATCATGCCCTTGAACAAGAATTAGCCGCGTACACTGGGCGCGAAAGAGCCTTGCTATTTTCTACCGGCTATATGGCCAACCTGGGCGTTGTCACCGCATTATTGGGGCGACATGATGCGGTGTTTTTAGACAAACTTTGTCACGCATCGCTGGTGGATGCCGCGTTATTATCACGGGCGCACATTCACCGTTATCCGCATAACGATATGCCCACCCTGGCACGTTTATTAGCCAAATCATCCGCCCCACATAAATTAATCATCACCGACGGCGTATTTAGCATGGACGGCGATATCGCTGCTCTGCCCAACATCGTGCAATTAGCAAAAACCTATCAAGCGTGGGTAATGGTGGATGACGCGCATGGTTTAGGTGTGATGGGTCAAACCGGGCGGGGTAGTTTAGAAATGTATGGTTTGGGAGAAGATGAAGTGCCAGTGTTGGTCGGCACATTGGGTAAAGCCTTTGGCGTGTTTGGTGCGTTTGTCGCAGGGAGCGAGTTATTGATTGAAGCTTTGATACAATCAGCACGGAGCTATATTTATACCACCGCGTTACCCCCGGCCGTGGCAGCGGCAGCGCGTGAAAGTTTGGTGGTTGCTGAAGAAGAAGCCTGGCGACGGGAACGGTTGCTGGCATTGATGACCTACTTTCGCGCGGGAGCTACCCAACAGCAATTGCCTTTAATGGACTCTTTGACTCCAATTCAACCGATTGTGTTGGGGGATTCTGAAAAAGCGTTAGCAGCGAGTGCCGCGTTATATAAACGCGGCCTGATTGTGACAGCGATTCGTCCACCCACTGTGCCGCAAGGAACGGCACGTTTAAGAATCACGTTGTCGGCATTACATCAAGAAAATCATATAGATAGGTTGATAGAGGCGTTGGTGGCGGTGTTAGTACAGCGGATTGACGGATTTGACGGATTGGTCAGTACAACGGATTGACGGATTTCACGGATTGATGGTATCTGAATCAGAATTAACCGTTATAGAATTAATTCAAGAAAACTTGTTGATATTCAAGATATTAATCCTGAAAATCCTGAAATCCTGAAAATCCTGATTCAGACAGATTGGGATGATTATTATGCACAAAATTTTTAGGAGTCCAAACTTTAGTTTGGATGGGTGCGCCAAACTTGATCAAGCGTATAATCAGATAACCAATGTTCCAAATCAAGTTCATCCGCCCATGTCATTTGCGTCAAACCCTCTTCTTCATCCTCATCCATCACAAGCACCTCGTGAGGTTCTAAAAAACCAATCAAACGGTCAGAATGAGTCGCGACAATTAATTGAGTGCGTTTAGACGCTTCACGCATCAATCCCGATAACAAACTCAGTAATTGGGGATGTAAACTCACTTCAGGCTCATCAATCAACGTAATAGCCGTTAAATGAGGGCTTTGCAATAACGTGATTAACCACAGAAATCGCAACGTACCTTCAGACAGTTGATGCATATATAGCGGTGTCGAAAATTCATGCCAAGTCAGGGCAAGTGTTCCCGCAGCGACAGGGGGAAAACTCAAGCCTTTGAAATTTGGAAAAGCACAAGCAAGACTATCCTCAACCATTTCAAAACGATATGGCTCCGTTTCTCGCAGATAATAAAGGTAGGAAACTAAATCTTCACCGTTCTTACCCGGCAAATTGACAGGACGCATAGCTTGGGGCAGTCGGATAGGAGACTTCTGTGCCACATTCAAGATGTAGGCACTGTAATGACTAGCAGAAGCCATTTTCTTCCCCAAATTGGCAGGCACTCTGGCTTTCGGCATTTGAGACAGAATCGTTTCAAAAGGGGTTGATTCCCAATCGGTGAACGGTTTGTGCGCGTTGTCATAAGCAGAAACCTTAAACTGATGACGCTCAATATATTTAAAATTATCATGGTTTTGTTTGAGGGTTTCAGCGACAATCTCATAAGCGTGTCCTTTGGCCTCAATTTGTAATGTGTAATCAAGCGATTCATGCTCAGATACCCTCATAGATAATTCAAAGCCCAAAGACTTGGCTTTATCGCGAGTCAAAATGTCACTCATGCCCCCCAACTCAGAGATTTGGGAAGCTAACTGTCCATTGGCAGAAGCCGCCAATAACGAAAATACTTCCAAAAAAGCGGTTTTACCAACCCCATTGGCACCAATCATGACCGTCAAAGGCCTCATTTGGATATCGACAGAGCCGAGACGACGATATCCTTTAATTGAAATACGGTTAAATTGATTTGTATTCATATTGTTGCACACGTCCCTCACTTATACTTCGTAAGACCAAGTTTTCTTCCCAGAAAAAACCTTCAAGGTTTGGCACAAATTTCAGAAAAAACCTTCAAGGTTTGCTAAACCTTGAAGGTTTGGCACAAATGATAAAAAAAATTAGGTAGTCCTGTAAAAGTAGTGATGGTGTTCAAACGGAGGTAGTCCTGAAATGTGGTGATATTCCCCCCCCAGGTTTCACCTGGGGCTATTCACATTGAACCCCTTCGGGGTTGGCAGCCCTTTCCATTTCTTCGACATCTGGCGGTGATTTGACAAACACCAAAGCGATTGTTCAGAAAAAATCCAACGAAAACAACCCTGAAATGGTTTTTCAGGCTAAAGTTTCGCTCCGCGAAACTTTAGCCTGAAAATGTGAATAGCCCCAGGTGAAACCTGGGGGGGGAATATCACCCACATTTCAGGACTACCCAAACGGATACTATCCCGGCAAGGGATAGCATCCGTCAACTCACTACATGTTTAGGACTACCAAAAATGAAATGGTTACTGCCTCGCAACGCGAAACCCCACACCGCCGCTACGAAAATCGTGTGGAAAGCGGTAGCGGTTCGCTGTCCGTGCGTCCCCCGGGTTGCTGTTCCACGCACCACCGCGAATCACACGAAGGCGAGTACGATTATTATCAGCACACTGCTTTTCCTTACCACGATATTTACGTTCATATTCAGAACAAGTCCATTCCCAAACATTGCCCAATATATCAAATAAACCAAAGGCATTAGGCTGGAAACTACCAACGGGTGCCGTATGTACATAGCCATCCGCATAATGATGAATTCGGGTCCAACTTGAATACTTTTTCTTGGCTGTCTTGTCGGCTACATTGGCATAGCGATGCGCCTCCTTTGAACCATTCCCCCAATAACGCGCGGTTTCGGTTCCAGCACTAGCGGCATATTCCCATTCAACCTCGGTAGGCAAGCGGTAGTGTTGACCGGTTTGTTGACTTAACCACTTTGCATAAGCCGTTGCATCATCCCAAGAGACTCCAATCACCGGCCGCTTGTCACGCCCCCAACCTCGATCAGACGGTTTTTTTCGGCCCGTCGCTTTTGCAAAACGATCATATTCGGCAAAAGTGACTTCATAGCGTCCTATCGCAAAATTTTTTACCAACACCCAATATACTGGCCGTTCATCACTCTCACCCCTCCGTTGAATATCCCCAATTTGAAATCGCCCTGCCGGTATCGACACCATTTCAGGCCCGAAACTGCCATCATGTAAGCGATCACTAAGGAGGTTTTTCCGCAAATGAGCTTGCAGGGTGACTGCTTGTTGTAGAGTAACCTGTTCTTCATACGGAAGATAACCGTCCTTTTCCACCCGAACTGTGTATAAACCCAATGGCATTTCGACAGCCGCAGGTGTAGAACCACAGTGCTTTTCATTAATAAACACCAGACTATCTTCAATATTTGAGCGCACCATCAGTTGAACCAGTTGAGGCTGTAAAGTAAAACTCAAAGTTTCGGCTTCTTGTAGATCAATCTGTTTTTCAGACGGGAGATAACCTTCCTTTTCCACTCGCACGGTATATAAATCCAGCGGCAATTCTAAATTCAACGGCGTAGAACCATAGTTTTTGTCATTAATGAACACCGTATTATTCTCAACATTTGAACGGACTGCCAACAAGGTGATTTGATGCTCAGGCAAGATAGATTCTTCTGCTAATAATCCAATAGGTGCAGATTTTGCCAGTGGCGGTAATTCGGTGGGTGGTAATGACGGCAAAAATATCATCAGGCTACAAAATAACCCAACGATCGATTTTGAGACGAGCCGCTTATTGACGACAGGAGATAATAACTTCTTTTGTGGTTTGACATTGTCAGAAGCGGGTTTCACTGAAATGGGTGGCGAGGGCAGTGAGGGTGATGACGGTTGTGGCAGATGATCGGCCAACCAATCGCTAAACGTTGCGGCTGTTGAAGCCGCCGCGCTGGCACTCAGCACCGGGCGCGACGTGGCGGGAAAAATAATTCTTTGGTTATCTAATGGTGGAATTTGTGACGGATTGCTGAGTAACTGCTTAAATTCGGTAACCAGTGACTGAATACTGGCATCTTGATGTTTGAGCAAAAGTGCCAGTGCAGAAGAAGTCTCAGGATTCTGAAAATCTTCTTTGCGTAGCAAAAGAAACTCGTCGCCGCTGCCAATGCGCTGCCGTAACTGAGGATCGATACTTAAAGAAACTAATGCAATATAAATCACCCACGCCGAGAAACGATCAAGATCAGCCCGAAAATCATTCCCGGTTCTTGAAGGATGTTGATAATTAGGATGTCCCACTTCGTTGCTGGAAAAGCCGGCAAGCGTTCCGACAAACAGGCCATCATAATCAATCAGTCTCAATTCACCATTAACCACTAAAATATTGCCATGCTGCAAGTCGCCATGTGCGATGCCGGCTTTATCCAAGGTTTGCATCATTGTGACCCAACGTGTTGCTAAATCTTGCAATATCGCTGAGTTATGTAAATGTTTGGTAATGAATTTATCAAGCAAATCGCCCGTTACCCACGCCATTTTGAGAATGGGATACCACTGTCCGCTGACTTTTATGCCGGTTTCAATAAACTTAAAATCGACGATGTACGGCAATTGAATACGTGCTAAATGTTTGATACGCGCAAAATACTCACTGATAGCTGCATAACGTTGTTGTTGATCCGTGACATTACGCATAAAACAACGGACAGCCCAATCATGTTGTCCACACTGCATCCGAAAAACGGTGGCAAAATTACCACTGATCGGACGAGGCAAGCCAAGCGGGGTTAATTCGACTTGCCCAGCTTTCAGTTCAGCATCGATGAAATTCACTTGCGGATTTTGTATCGCTTCACTATATTCTTGTGCAGTAGGCCAAACCATGTTCAAAATATCCTATTTGGTTAAGTCAGCGATGGGCTAACGGGCTTTTGTTCCGTATTCAGATGGAACGCGGAGTCCAAACGAGGCTAAAGTTTCGCTTCGCGAAACTTTAGCCTCGTTTTTAGTTTGGGCAGGTTCCAAACTAAAGTTTGGACTCCATTGTTACAATGTTTCAAATCGCTTACGATCTTCAGCAATTTTCCGTTCGATCTTAAGCTCCAACGCTGCAAACATTTTGCGATCGGCGGCGATTTTCAGATCAAGTAGCTGCTCCAAGTTTTCAACTCTTGGCGTCGGTTTTAAGTGATGCGCCATTTCTGGTTTGTCAGCAACATTTTCAACTCTTTGCGCCGTTTCTGGTTTGTCAGCAACATCTGGAGCCGCTATTTCAGGCACTGTGTTTTGAAAAGCAGCGTCTGTTTGTCTGAATATCAATAATTCTTTTAACAGCAATTTTTTGAGTTGTTTAACTCGCCTTAGATTCATCAATACTTCCCTC
>Ga0164315_10003738_pt1 | contig 11820 bp, 10 predicted proteins | sample GuaBasSedimGuay6_FD_113737 | JGI IMG/M metagenome (GOLD analysis project Ga0164315, IMG submission 113737) | Subseafloor sediment microbial communities from Guaymas Basin, Gulf of California, Mexico - Guay6, Core 4569-2, 0-3 cm | ecosystem: Environmental > Aquatic > Marine > Hydrothermal vents... | reverse complement strand
CACCAAAATGCAAGGTTCCATGAATAGTGGTGGGTTCTTTTCCCACATTCTCCATAATATCGATCTCGCCGCTGGCAGCCCATCCTCCATACTCCTCATCGGTGGGCAGCATCCAGATGGCCGGCCAGAATCCCTGCCCCTTAGGTAACTTGGCACGAAACTCAAAACGTCCGTAGGTCCAATCCCCCTTTTCGATGGTCCTGATCCTCCCTGAGGTATACCCCTTTCCTCCATAAGATTCCCTTTTTGCAACGATATGCAAACTCCCATCACTGACAGTGACATTTTGCTCTCTGTAATATTGCTGCTCGTTGTTCCCCCAGTCGGTGAGTCCATACTCCGCACCGGTTCCGGTCTGATAAGACCACTTTGTGGTGTCCAGCTCATTCCCTTCAAATTCATCCTCCCATACCAGTTGCCACTCCTGGCCCGATAGACAGAGTGAACTAAAAATCAACAGTCCAAAAAACAATGCTTTATTTCTCATGGTTCTAACTTCTTCTAACAGCAAAGATACTAAATTGACACTCCATCTATTCTGCATTCTTTATGCAATACAGTTTCTCTACACCTTTGATGAGAAGCGCATCATCCTTAACCGCAATCGAGGCCCAGAATTTATCCTCCAGCTTGTTCTGATAGAGCAGCTCAAACTCTTTTCCGGCTTTTAGTACACTGGTGACTCCTTTCTCATCATAGAAGAAGATCTTATCCTTATACACCCAGGGTGTGGCCCAGCAGGCTCCCACCTTTTCCACCTTCTCCTGATATATAATGGAACCGGTGACCGGGTCTATGCAGGTGAACTCACCCCCTCTGCTGCTTAATACATAAAGTAAACCTTCATAAAGAAGCGGGGAGGGACTTCCTAAAGGCGCATCAGCAATTGACCAGACCACACCTGCACTGATGGTATCTCCTTCATCAGGAGTAATATCCCCATCCACTCCGGTTTGCACGCAAAATAGCGTGGAGGTGACATCCCTGTATCCCGAATTTCCAATAAAAAGATGATCCTCATTGGCCACTCCCGATGGGATGTTGTAGTGGCCGGCCATATGAAGCTCCCAGAGGAGATCTCCGGTGTCCGGATCATACCCTCGTGCCCTCTTTCCACCTACCACAAGCTCGGTGCGAATTCTGTTTTTCCAGATAGTTGGTGTACTGTAATTGGTTGCTTCATCCCTGTTTACCCTCCAGAGTTCATCTCCGTTTCTTGCATCCAGTGCCACCAGAAAGGACTGCTCTTCACTATCCACCTGCACATAGACCGTGTTGTTGTAAACCACCGGTGATGACCCGGTACCCCAGCCCCTTAAGGTTTTAAATGCCCCCAGGTCTTTCTCCCACAGCAATTCACCCTCCAGGTCATAACAGTAGAGTCCGGTCATTCCAAAATAGACATACAACCTTTTCCCATCGGTTACAGGCGTTTCACCGGCATAGTTGTGTGCCCTGTGCTTTTTAATCCTGGGAGCACCTTTGTGTGCCACCTTTCTCCAAACCTCTTCACCAGTTTCCAAATCCACACAGGTCACCTCCCAGCGGTATACCTCGCTCAGATAGCTTTGATCCTCCTCTGGATCAGGGCGTGGCTGGCCTTCTACCCTTTCGGGTGGAGGAACCACCTTCTCTGCAACCGATGAGGCTACAAAAACTTTGTTGCCCCAGATTACCGGGGATGACCAGCTATCCCCATCCACCTCAAAAGTCCATGCCACATTCTGATCCTCTCCCCACTCTGTTGGAAGATTTTCTCCAGTGAGGACCATGTTGCTCTGGGGGCCCCTGAACCGGGGCCAGTTTTCGGTGGAGCAGGAGGTGAGAGCCGCGGCAAATATTAGTAAGCTAATTGCCAGGGTTTGATTGATTCGGTGAATAGGTTGCATAGCAGGTAGAAATTAGTTATGTACATTCAAGATTTTCAATAAAACATAAGCGACTCTCTGCTTAGTATTTAATCCATCAACTCGGAGGGTGTTTGCTTGAGCACTCTACTTAACCATACCACTCCCTGGTCCTGCCCTGCAGATTGTTCAGTACGTCGAGGGTAATGTTCACATCATCTACCACCTGGAAGTCAAACATGCCCACGCAGACGAAATCGGCACCGTTTTTAAAGGCCCAGTCAAATCCATCTGCGGGGTGTATGGCTCCCGCTGCCAGCACCTTGAATCCCATCACGGGGACGGTGGCCCGGTTCACAAACTCCACTGTGCGATCGGGGAAGAGACAGAAACAGTTGTTATGGAATTTGTTGTGGTCAAGGTAATTTTTGCCGTCTACCTCAAAGGGTACCCGGTTTTCGATGGGGTGCGCCGACCAGTAGTTATCGTGGTGCATGGTTTTCATGTAGTAGTCGGGAATTATGCCAGCCTCCTCTGTAGCAATCAGTGCATCCACAGTGTGTGAGGCCAGACCAGCAGTATAACCCTGTCTGCGGATGTGGTCCATCATCTTCTCCACCACGTCGATGCGGTTATCGCGTACCAGCCAGTCTACCTGGTTCCCCTGGACCTGAACAATATCTACTCCAAAATCGATGGCCTTATCAATATTCACAAAGTAATCCTCCTTTTCCATATCGGGATGGACCTGGGAGATCACCTTTATCTTACTTCCTGTGGCCTTCTTATATTTGGCCAGCAAAGCATTGGTGGGGAATCCTATGTTGATGGTGTTGATCCCAGCCTGCTCGGCCAGCATTAAGGTCTCATAGACCTTCTTCTCGGTGTTATATGCCTTGAATAAAGAAGACGCATAGATCAGATCCCGGGCATGGGCCCATCCTCCCACCAGGTTACCTCCTGCCACAAGCCTGCTAATCTCATGGTTCCCGATCTTTCCTTTGGGAAGTTCACCTTTCAGTTTATCCAGGGTAGAGAAATTCAACTGGATGGTGGCTCCAGACATTACGTCCACCTGGTTGCTCTGGTGGCGAAACGCCCCCCACCCCATGGCTCCCAAAACGGGAAGTGTGGCCAGGTTCTTCAATGCCTCTCGGCGCGAGTTCAATCCACCCGGTTCAGCTTTAGAAGTTTGTGTTTTTTGCGACTTTTGGGAAGATCGGATGAGTAGTAACTGATCGATGCCATAGCCCAGCTGCTTGCTCACCACAAACCAAATCAAAATGAAAGATTCAATAAAATTCCTGTTGATGATATAAAAATGCCCTTCCATTGTACCGAACAGAGAGGTCCCGAAGGGTGGATAAGCAAAATAGTAGAGCACCAATAACAGAATTCCTGCGCCTGAAGCGATCCGGATAAATATACCAATGAAAAGGGCAAGCCCAATAAGGATCAGGCCATACACATTTAAGAAATCAATCACTCCTACCAGGGATTCTCCACCGGCGAGCCAGTGATAGAAACCGGAGAATGGACCTGTAGCATTGGCCAGATAGCTTTGAGAAGACCAGTTCTCAATGAATAGCTTGGTGATGCCTTCATAGAGAAAATGCCATCCAATGGCTACCCGAATAATCGTAATGGTAAGCTTCTTAAGTCCGTTTGAAGAGAGATCCATTCCTTGTGAGTTTAGACAGTTAAAACAAGATATTGATTACAAAATATGGAAAATAAGTCAGAATCTTGAAAAAACCGTCATCTGTAGATAAGCTCTCTTACAGAACAGTAGCTGACAATGAGATGCTCTATCTCATTCAGACTAGCAGGGAAGGGCTTGATTATGAGATATTTCGAAAAATCGCGTTACAGAATCACTTTTCCATGAATGATTGGTCCGGCTTACTACACATTTCTGAAAGGACCCTGCAAAGATACCGCAAGGAAAAGAGGAAGTTTAATCAGGCTCAGTCTGAAAGAATTCTGGAGATTGTATTACTGATGAATCATGGTTTAGAAGTCTTTGGTGGTGCTGACAAATTCAACTCCTGGTTAATTTCAGAGAACCTGGCCCTTGGAAGAATAAAACCTAAGCAGCTACTCGATAGTTCCTTCGGAATCGGAATCATCAAAGACGAGTTAACACGGATTGAACACGGTATACTTGCATGAAAATCTTCCGCCTGTGTAAATCAAGGTATTCACACGATTTATCCGGTCATGGAGCGGAACTCAGTGGGGGACGCTGGAACAGTAAAGGATCTCCTGTTACTTATGCCAGCGAAACCATTTCCTTGTGTATTGCAGAAATTGTAGTGCATTTCCCCCTGGGAATGATCCCTGAAAATTATGTACTCGTTACTATTGAGATTCCGGATGAACTGGTAAAGGTGCTTGAGATCAATAGCCTTCCCGACCCGTGGAGGAACTACCCTCATTCAAGATTAACTCAGGAGATAGAGGACAAATTCCTTACAAATAATGAGTTTCTAGTATTAAAAGTGCCTTCTGCTGTAGTCCCTCAGGAATCAAACTTACTGATCAATCCAAACCACAAAGACTTTAACAGGATTAAACTCCTGGCAGTTGAGCCTTATACCTTTGATGAAAGATTATTCAGATGACCTATTTGACAAGTTTCACCCTTACGGCAGCAGGTCCTTTGAGTCCTTTTTCCACCTCAAAGCTCACCACATTGCCTTCCATGATATCGTCCTGGAACTCATTTATATGGACAAACACGCTATCCTGGGTTTCTGAATCCCTTATAAATCCGTAACCTTTTGAGTCGTTGAAAAAAGTGAGTTTTCCTCTCCGGATGGGATCTGCTTTCATGGTATCATCCTGCTTGGGAATGCTAATTTCAATATCTTCAACCTTGGTTTTTTTCTTGCTTGCAGGATCCGGGGGGGTATCGGTAAGTCTTCCATTCTCATCCACATAGGCGATCATGTCGTCAAGGGTGTTCTTTTTGTCTCCGTCTTTCCTGGCCAGTCTTTTCTTTTCTTTGTCCAGTCGTTTTTTCTCTTTCTTCTTTCTTACCTCTTTTTTGTTGAATGATTCCTGCGATCTTCCCATTTACAAGTTTGATTTTTTAGTGATGACTCAAAGATAACCCTAATTTTTCTGGAGTGGGCTATTTTCGCTACTGTTTGCTAAAAAAATTCCGGCGAAAGTTAATTATTCCGGTTTCTTAATAGTGAGCTGGCCTGAAATGCCAGAATAATTCTGAATACCCCGAGGCTCAGGAAAGAGAAAGCCAGCCAGAACACCATGGTTAAACCCACTGCCTGAGGATGCCATATCAATGCAATAGCCAAAAGCAGGAGAACAATTCCAAACAGAAGGTTCAGGATCCAGTTTTTTCTTCCCAGTTGTTTCATAGTAATTGCTTTTCTAATAATCAATACACTGAATACTATGAGCCAGAAGCTGACAAAAATGGTAATCAATACCAGGATGGCCATGGGGTTGACCATCAGGAAAATCCCAATGATGATATCGATGATACCCCCTGAGAAATTCCAGCCCCATTCTCCCTGTGCTCTCCTGATCCTATATGAGAAGAAAGACTCTGCCACTCCTCCCAGAACAACAATCAGTCCGATTACAAAGGCCATGGCCTCAAAACTCTCACTGGGCATCCTCAACATCCAGACTCCAAGCACAATAAGCAATACACCCTTTAGCAACGTGGCCCATAAGATTTGTCTGCTTCCTTTAGCATTTTCTACTGTTGTCATATCATTGGTTTTTAGACTATCTCGTAAATTTAATAAATATTCCAGATCCCATCCAACTTTTTTGCTGCAGCAATTTTTCATTTAAGATTAAACGTTCCGGTATTTTTGAAGTCCAAACATAGCTGGATTTCAATGTTGAACTTCAAAAAGCAATACCTTTATACAAACTAAACCCCACTCCCATGAAACAGATCATCGCAATTACTGCCCTCCTCCTGGCGTCATTCTCCCTCATGGCTCAAAACAGAGTAGTCTATGGAAAATTGACTGTATATAATACCTTTCCAATTAAAAATGTGGAGGTTACTTCGAAAAAGGCCAAGGCAGCCACCACCTCAGATTCACTGGGCTACTTCGCCATTGTTTGCCAGGTAAAAGATGTGATACAGATCAAACCAAAGGCTTTCCAGTCAGTGAATAAGAGTGTAAAGGGAGAAACCGATACATTGAGGATTAACCTTATATTTATCAATTCAAAAAAGAACAGGGAGATAGCTGTAGGATATGGTTACCTGAGCGAAGAAGACCTAAACTATGCGGTCTCCCACCTGGAAGCAGAGAATAACAACTTCTGTAGCTATACCAATATATTTGATTTGATCAGGGGTCAGTTCTCCGGTGTCACCGTGACCGACAATGCAGTTTTCATCAGGGGTGGAAACACCTCATTTACGCCTGGTGCTTCTGCAGCCCTATTTGTAGTCAATGGACAACCTACAACCGGTGTGGACTGGATCTCCCCCTGCGAAATAGCCACTATTGACATTCTTAAGGGCAGTGATGCAGCCATTTATGGTACCCGTGGTGGAAATGGGGTGATCCTGATTACAACCCGGAAAGAGTAAATCCTTAAACAGAATGAACCTGAAAAGAAATTTCCTGCTGATCGGACTGATCGTAATTCTTCCTGTGGGCACCCTGAATGCCCAGGATAAAATGGCCCTGGAATTAACCGATTTAATGAAATTCCGGCAGATACAATCGCCCTCCATCTCAGAGGATGGAAAGTGGGTAGCACATGCGTCTGTACCAGACCGGGGTGATCCGGAAGTTGTGGTTTACTCCACATCCGGGAAAGAAAAATATCTGATCCCACAGGGAAAGAATCCGGTGATCTCCACCAATGGAAAATGGGTGGCAGCAGTTCATGCAGTATCTGCTGAAAAGCTTATAAAAACAGTATCGGGGAAAGCGGGTGAGCTTAAAGCGGGAATGGTTCTGTTGAATACAGCAACTGGCGAACAGACCAACTATGATCATATAAAATCCTTCACATTCAGCAATGATGGCAGGTGGTTGATCTCTCTCCGTTCGAACGAAGCAGGAAATTCGAAGGAAGCAGGAAGTTCGAAAAAAGAGAAGGGTGAGAAGGAGAATGGAAATGGGGCGAAGCCGGGAACCACCCTACAACTGTTGTCGCTTGAGAAGGGCTTCACCGATACACTGGCATATGTAACCAGCTATGCCCTTGATAGCATATCCCAACATCTGGTCTATGTGGTGGCCGATACCAACAACACGGGCAACGGCGTTTTCGCTGTGGATTTATCAGATTCGGATTTCAGCCCACTAGCACTCTTTTCCGACAGCAGTGTCTGGGCCGACTATCTAACCTGGAACAACCAGAGCGGACAACTGGCATTTCTTGCAGGCACCTGCAATGAAAATGGGAAGAAAGCAGGTGCAGAACTCTTCCTGTGGAGTCCAGGTGAAGCGAATGCAAATGTAGTGCTGAATGACAATGACCTGGAGGAAGAATGGACCGTTTATCATACCAATAACCTTCGATGGACCAAAGATGGGCAGAGGCTGTTCCTGGGAATAAAACCCTCTTCTGAGATCATCCTTCCAGAGGAGGAGAAACCCGATTCCCTGGTGGATATTTTCAGTAGGGAGGATATTCTTTCAAAACGCACTGTGGATGTATGGCACTGGAATGACCCCTATATCAACTCAAACCAGAAGAAGCGATGGAAGAGTGAAAAAGAGAGAACCTATACGGGGATATATTACCCTGAAGATGGTAGGTTTGTCCGCCTTGCTTCACCTGAGATGCCCGATTTGAGAATCTCTGAAGCGAAAAACTACCTGGTAGGGTCTTCAAATATTCCCTATGCACAGAGGGCCACATGGGACAGCAGGTATAGCGATTATTACCTGGTGGACATCAGAACAGGTGATAAAAAGATGGCCATTGAAGAACAGCAGCACACGGTCACGCTTTCACCCGATGGCAAATTCCTGATCTACTTCAAAGACCGGCACTGGTTCATGGTAGAGACGGCCACCATGAAATCGAGAAATCTTACCAAAGATTTAGAGGTCTCCTTTGCTGATGAAGACTGGGACTATCCGGCCGATGTTCCCGGATACAGGGGGGGCCAATGGCTCGATGGATCCGAAGCTGTGCTGATTTATGATAAGTATGATATCTGGCAGTTCCCTACTTCCGGTGGTGAGCCCATCTGCCTCACGGAAGGTGCAGGCAGAGCTGAAAAATACCAGTTTCGCATCCGGATCCTTGATCCTGAGAAGAGGTATGTTGATTCGGGCGAGAAGCTCTTTCTTTCTGCTTATCATGACCTTGAAAAACATACTGCACTTTACTCCATGGAGGCTGGCACTCCCGGAATAACTCCAATCAAGGAAGAGGCGAAGAAGTATACCCTGATCGCCAAAGCCAAAAAGGCTGATCAGATCCTCTTTACCCGGCAATCCTACACAGAATTTCCCGATCTGTGGGTGACAGATGCAAAGTTTAAAAAGTCGTTGAAGCTTACCGATGTAAATCCCCAGGCATCAGAATTCGCATGGGGGGATGCAGAACTGGTTAAGTGGAACTCCATCGATGGGACTCCCATTCAGGGAATCCTGATTAAGCCAGGCAATTATGAACCGGGCAAGAAATACCCTGTACTGGTCTACTATTACCGTTTCTTTACCAACCGCATGTATGAATTTAATACAGTGGCTATTAACCACAGACCTTGCTTCCCCTACTATGCCAGCAATGGCTATGCCATTTTCCTTCCCGATATCAGGTTCGATGTGGGTAATCCTGGCTATTCAGCCACAAAATGCCTGGTACCTGGTGTTCAGAAGATCATCGATATGGGTGTGGCCGATCCCGATGCCATCTGTTTGCATGGACACTCCTGGAGCGGATACCAGACTGCTTTTGCCATCACTCAGACCAACATATTTACCTGTGCCATTGCTGGAGCACCGGTCTCCAATATGACTTCTGCCTACAGCGGGATCAGGTGGGGAACCGGGCTTGCCAGACAGTTTCAGTATGAGAAATCCCAGAGTCGGATTGGAGGCAGCCTCTGGGAGGCAAGGGATAAATACATTGAGAACTCTCCTGTTTTCTTTGCAGATCGCATTGAAACACCTCTTCTGATCATGTTTGGGGATGTGGATGATGCAGTACCATGGTATCAGGGTATTGAGCTCTACCTGGCCATGCGAAGACTTGGTAAAGATTGTGTATTTTTACAATACCGGGATGAACCCCACCATCCGAAGAAGTACGCCAATAAGCTGGATTATACCATCAGGTTCAAAGAGTACCTGGACCATTATCTGAAGGGTGAACCGGCAGCAGAGTGGATCAAAACAGGGGTTCCTTATAAAGGGGAAAAACCTTAAAGTTTCAAAGATGACTGTAACCATTGTACATGTGGAAGTCAAACCAGAACATGTGGAAGACTTTATCAAAGTAACCACCGAGAACCATCTGTTGTCTGTAAAGGAACCTGGGAATCTTCGGTTTGATGTATTGCAATTAAAAGATAATCCAGCTCAATTTGCGCTCTACGAAGCCTATGAGAGTGAAGCTGCAGCTGCAGCTCACAAAGAGACAGCGCACTATTTTAATTGGAGGGGTAAGGTGGCAGAGTGGATGGTAATACCCCGTGAAGGAATCAAGTACCATGGACTTTTACCCTGATCAGGCATCGGATTAAATATATTGGCCTAACTCCAACCAGCGCTGCATCTTTTCATCGATCAGTTCGATCAGCTGGGCCACACGTATGGACTTTTGATTTAGAGATTCATAATCCAGGTTAGGGGTGTTCAGCTCTGCTTCAAGGTTCGATTTCTCATCTTCAAGAGCTTCTATCTCAGGTTCTAACTTGTCGTACTCCTGCTTCTCCTTAAAGGTGAGTTTTGTCTTCTCGGCCTTTGCACCTGAAAGGGCCTGTTGAGGTTTAGGCGACTTCTTTCCGGGTTTCTTTACCAGCTCTTTTTGCCGGCGATATGCCGAGTAGCTGCCAAAGTGATCCTTGATTTTGCCCTCTCCCTCAAAAACAAAGATATGCTCGGTGAGCTTGTCAAGAAAGTAGCGGTCGTGCGAAACAATGATCAAGCATCCCTTAAATGAGAGTAGAAAGTCCTCCAGCTTATTGAGTGCAAAGAGATCCAGATCATTGGTGGGCTCGTCGAGGATCAGAAAATTGGGATTCTTAATAAGTACAGTGAGCAAATGCAGTCTCCTCAGCTCACCCCCACTCAGTTTGGAGATCATTTTGTACTGAGACTCGGGCGAGAACATAAAATGTTCAAGGAATTGTGAGGCTGATATGGTCCTTCCATCCTCCAATGCAACTACTTCCGCTATCTCCTTTACAGCATCGATCACCCTCTGTTCCTCTTTCCATTGGGGTCCCATCTGCTGATAGTACCCCATAGAAACGGTAGCCCCTTTATCAATCTCTCCAGTATCGGATTTCTCGAGGCCCGTAATTATATTCAGGAAGGTGGTCTTCCCGGTACCGTTCCTGCCAATCATTCCCAACCTGTCACCTTTGGCAAATTTGTAGCTAAAATCGTTCAGGATACTCACCGATCCATATTTTTTACCCACACCCTCCAGTTCCAGAATTTTCCCTCCCAATCGGGGAGATTTCACCTGAAGTCTTAACTCGGCCTCGACCTTCACCTGATTGGCCTTCTCCTTGATTCCCTGGAAAGCATCAATGCGTGATTTTGACTTCCCTGTACGGGCCTTTGGCATGCGTCTGAGCCACTCTAATTCCTGTTTCATCAATTGTCCGGCCCTGTGTGCCTCCACCTGCCTGTTCTCTTCCCGTTTAGCCCTCTTCTCCAGGAAATACTCGTAGTTTCCCTGGTACTGGAAAAGCTTTCCCATGCTAAGCTCTATGATCCTGTTACAGATCCGGTCCAGAAAATACCTGTCGTGTGTAACCATCAATAAGGTCAGGTTGGTCTGGGAAAGGTACTGTTCCAGCCACTCTATCATATCGATATCCAGGTGGTTGGTAGGTTCATCTAATATAAGAACCTCCGGTTCATCCAGAAGCACCAGAGCCAGAGCAAGCCTTTTCTTCTCCCCACCCGAAAGCGAGGATATCCGTTGTGAAGTATCGGTGATCCTGAACAGATCCAGCAGCTGCTTTAGCCTCCTTTCATAATCCCATGCATGCAGGTGGTCCATTTCCGAATTGGCCTCTTCCAGCAATTTTTCCGTTTCAGCGCTGTGCTGTTCGGTGTTCCTCCTGAGCACCTCTTCGTAATGCTGAATTACTGTAAGAATAGGCGTATTGGCCGTAAGGATCAACTCATCAATGGTAAGTGAGGCATCCAGATCGGGCGCCTGTTCGAGGAATGCTACCCTGATTCCATTACGAAAGGTGTACTCTCCAGTATCGGTCGACTCCTGTCCGGCAAGGATGCGAAGCAGGGTGGTTTTACCTGTTCCATTCCTTGCAATAATAGCAGTTTTATCCCCACGGGCCAGGCCGAATGTGATCCCTTCAAAAAGAGTCTGATCCCCAAAGGATTTTGAAATATTCTCTGCTGAGAGGTAATTCATTTTACCATTTTAAAATGCAAATGTACCTAAATCAGTGAAAGCTGATTTTGATTTCTTACTGGAGAGTACCATTTGCAGGATAATAATGGTAATTTCGCAGGAAATAATTGAACTATCAGAAAAATTTCTTCAAGTATGAAAAGAATTGTAGTCTTAGGTATTGTGGCAATCGGAATGTTGTTTGCAGGATGCTCGGGCATCAAGGTGACAGCTGACCAGGGAAAAACAACCGATTATAGTAAATATAAAACCTATAGTTTTTTGGGCTGGCAAAGCGACAGCGAAAAACTCCTTAGCCCTGATGAAAAAGAGTGGATGTATGCTGCATTTAAAAAAGAATTTACCAAAAGAGATATGTCCTTTGTAAAAGGTGGTGGCGATATGGCAGTTT